>Ga0209433_10000274_pt1 | contig 16061 bp, 13 predicted proteins | sample METZYME_5_50m_FD_187552 | JGI IMG/M metagenome (GOLD analysis project Ga0209433, IMG submission 187552) | Marine microbial communities from oxygen minimum zone in mesopelagic equatorial Pacific - METZYME_5_50m (SPAdes) (version 2) | ecosystem: Environmental > Aquatic > Marine > Oceanic | place...
TATCTCTTAAGAATGGTTTGGGGTATGCATAGGTTTTGGTTACATTTACAAATTTGTAAGCGAATCCAGGTGTTAATACCTCATCAAAAAAAACTTCCATTCTTGGTGTCAATCTAAACCACCATACAGGCGATATAATGTATATTCTTTCACTCCAAACCACAAGGTTTTTATATTTTTCAATCAATTTAGTTCTTGGTCTTGAAAAACTATCCCTGTATAAATCAATTACCTCTAACTCTTGATCTGATTTACTTATCTCATTATAAATTGTTTTGAATATCCCATTATAACAAAAAGATTTTTTGTAAGGGTGACCTATAATTATTAGGTTTTTCATTTAGATGTTTTTATCAAATTATCAAATCATGTGCCAGGTTAAAAAGATTTGATTTTATTTTTGAACACTCTGTGTTTTTTTTAAATTTACAGCTACTACTAATTTTAATAATTTAAAAAATTAAACAATGAAAAAAATACTATTATTCACATGTTTGTTTTCAATATTTGGATGTAAAAATACTAATGATAACAATACTACTATCTATGCCAATGAAACAGTCTTGGTTGTAAATTATCAACTTGAAAATATGACTTTGGAAGAGCACGCAGAATTGGGTACAGCAGTTGCCCCAAGTTTTACGTCTGAAAATGTTCCAGGTCTTCTTGGAAAGTCCTTTATTGGAAATTTAGAATCGGAAATTTTTGGAGGTATATATTATTTTTCTGACAAAAATGATGTTGATGTTTATTTGGGGTCAGAATTGTGGAAAGGAGTTGTAGCCCATCCCAATCTTGTTAATTTTAAAACTGATGTTTTTAGAACATTCGATGGTACAGAAATGGCGAATGGTAATCATTCTATGAGAAAAACATCATCTAACCCTGATGATGCATCAGATATGCACATCCTTGTTGTCAATTATACTAATGAGGTTAACCCATCTGATGAAGAAATGAGTTCTCAGGTCAAAGAATATGCTCCAGTATTCAGCAATGAAAATTTTCCAGGGATGATTGGAAAAACAATGATAAATAGTGTTGACGGAAATATCTATGGGGGTGTTTACTATTTTACTTCTAGATCAGCAATTGATGATTATTTAGCATCTGACCTTTGGATAGGTTTCGAGGGAGACGTAAATACTAATGTTTACAAAAAAGACATCTATGCTGTTGCCCCAATTTCCTCTATTTCTAACGGTGTGCCAATTTTGTAATCTGATTAACAAAAATTCAATTCTATTCATAACGGCATAAATATTGTAATTGTCAGTTTATGAATAGAATTGAAAATTTACATTCAAATGTTTTTTCTCAAAAAAATGTTGAATTATTTGAGAAGAACATTATGTTTTTGGCTGTCGGTGGTTTTATTATTCACTTGCTATTAATCTTTTTTGAGAATTATTATGCAATGGATATATTCTCGTCGAAAACAAATCTTTCAAGCAACCCAATTTCTGCCCTATACACTCCTTTCACTTTTATTCTAATTTACGAAGCATTCCTACTTATACATTATTTACCAAGATCATTTACAACATCGGTTGCGAAAGAATATGAAATTATCTCTCTGGTTTTAATAAGGAAAATTTTTAAAGATATTCCAGAAATTAGTTTAGACAGCTCAACAATACTTAATGAAAATAACCTGCAATTATTGTATGATTTGTCAGCTGTTATTGTGATATTTTATTTAATATATCTTTTCAAAAAAACATGGGTAAATATTCCGAAGCGAAAAACAAATAAGAATTTAAACAAGTTCATTAACTATAAGAAGCTAATGTCAATTTTACTAGTACCAACTCTACTGATTCTTTGTTTTGTCAACTTCTATGAGTGGGTAATTGAGGTTTTTATTAGTGAAAGCTACACAGGTAATCTTAATGGTTTCTTTATTGACTTCTTTACTATACTAATCCTTGTGGACGTATTTATACTTTTGATTTCATTTCAGTTTACAGAGAGATATTCACAACTTATTAGAAATACAGGTTTTATCATTTCAACCATTTTATTAAGGCTATCTTTCAGTGCGCAGGGTCTTTACAGTATTTTGTTGCTTTTACTTGGGGTAGTTTTTGGTTTAGTTATTCTCAAGATTTACAAATTGGCAGAAGAAACATATTAAAATTTAATGAAAAATACTCTCGAGCTGGCTTACAAGCATTTGTCAAATGATGAAGTTATGTGCTTTTTGATTGACATTTTCAGAAAAAAAATTGACTGGTCTAACAGGTTTAATCCGAATCACTCTCTGTCAATAGCCAATCTTATCATCGAACAACAAATTAGTTTCAAAGCTGCAATAACAGTAAAGCGGAGATTTGCTCAATTGATAAACGGGAAATCTGATAATGAAATAATTAACATGTCTAACTCTAAGCTGCAATCGATTGGGATTTCTTACAGAAAAGCAGAATATATAAAAAACGTATTTAACTTTTTTAAATCAAAAACAGTCGATTTTGAAAAAATGTCAAATGTAGAAGTGATTAACTACCTGACATCTATAAAAGGTGTTGGTGAATGGACAGCTCAAATGTTTATGATATTTAATTTGTTCAGACAAGATATTTTTTCTCCAAAAGATTTGGCGTTAATAAACAGTATAAAAAAAAACTACTCTTTGGATGTGGTTGGCAGCACAGAAATTGAAGAGTTAACCGAAATTTGGTCCCCTTACAATTCGATTGCTTGTTTGATTCTTTGGGAGTCAGTTGAAAATCAAATTTTCTACACGGGTCATAAGTAGTTGGTTTTTATAAAATTAACCCTACAAATTTTGGTCATATTTTTTACAGATTAAGCCCTCCAAAAAAAAATTAGGAAATAAATTGGTTAATTAGATATAAAAATTTTATATTTGCGCTCATTTTAAAAGCAACTAAAATATTATATTATGGCAAAAGAAAATTTTGATCGTTCGAAACCCCACTTAAATATTGGAACAATCGGACACGTTGATCACGGTAAAACTACGCTGACAGCTGCAATTACTACTGTTTTAGCTGATGCTGGTTTATCCGAAAAAAGAGATTTTGATACTATTGATAATGCCCCTGAAGAAAAAGAAAGAGGTATTACTATCAATACATCACACGTTGAGTATGCAACAGAAAATCGTCATTACGCACACGTAGATTGTCCAGGTCACGCCGACTATGTTAAAAACATGGTAACAGGTGCTGCGCAAATGGACGGAGCAATACTTGTTGTTGCTGCTACTGATGGGCCAATGCCACAAACTCGTGAGCACATCCTTCTTGGAAGACAGGTTGGTATCCCAAGAATTGTTGTCTTCATGAATAAAGTTGATATGGTAGATGATGATGAGCTTCTAGAGCTTGTTGAAATGGAAATACGTGAATTATTATCATTCTACGAGTATGACGGTGACAATGGACCTGTGATCGCTGGTTCTGCATTAGGAGCCTTAAACGGTGAGCAAAAATGGGTTGACACAGTTCTAGAATTAATGAAAAATGTCGATTCATGGATTGAATTACCTACAAGAGAGGTTGATAAAGACTTTCTGATGCCTATCGAGGATGTCTTCTCAATTACCGGAAGGGGTACTGTTGCAACAGGTAGAATCGAAACCGGTGTTGCTAATACTGGTGATGCTGTTGATATTATTGGAATGGGTGCTGAAAAGCTTACTTCAACCGTAACAGGTGTTGAAATGTTCCGTAAAATCTTAGATAGAGGTGAAGCTGGTGATAATGTTGGTATCTTATTGAGAGGTATCGAAAAGACCGATATTAGTAGAGGAATGGTTATTTGTAAACAAGGATCCGTTACCCCTCACAAAAAGTTTAAAGCTGAAGTTTATATCTTGAAAAAAGAAGAGGGTGGACGTCATACTCCATTCCACAATAACTATAGACCTCAGTTCTATGTTAGAACGACTGATGTAACTGGAACGATCGAGTTACCATCAGGAGTTGAAATGGTTATGCCTGGTGATAACTTGACGATTACTGTTGAGTTAATTCAACCAATTGCTATGAACGTAGGTTTACGTTTTGCTATCCGTGAAGGTGGTAGAACAGTTGGAGCAGGTCAGGTTACTGAAATTTTAGACTAAAAAAAAACCCATAATATAATGTTAAGGTATTTTGTTTGGTTTCAAACAAAATACCTTGACTTATGTTTACGGGTTTAGCTCAGTTGGTAGAGCACTGGTCTCCAAAACCAGGTGTCGGGAGTTCGAGTCTCTCAACCCGTGCAAAAAATATAATATGACAGGAATTGTTAAATATGTTAAAGAATCATTTGAAGAACTAAAGTCACATGTTAGTTGGCCGAGTTTTAACGAGGGTTTAAATTTAACAGTTTTGGTTGCGGTTTTTTCGGTGATATTTTCACTGATTATTTGGGGATTAGACTCTGCGTTTAGTAGAGTGATAAAAGAATTTTTTAATCTTATAAGCTAAACTTATGTCTGATAAAAATTCATCGTTTAAGTGGTATGTTGTTAGGGCTGTTAGTGGTCAAGAAAACAAGATAAAGACATATATTGAAAATGAGATTACCAGAGTTGGTATGGATAGCTTCATTGAGCAAATTCTTGTGCCCTCTGAAAAAGTTGTTCAAATAAGAAACGGGAAAAAGGTTACCAAAGATAAAACCTACTTCCCTGGATACATAATGATAAAAGCTAACCTTACTGGTGAGGTACCACACATAATTAAGTCTGTGACAAATGTAATTGGATTTTTAGGTGAAACCAAAGGTGGTGATCCTATTCCTTTACGTCAAACTGAAGTTAATAGAATGTTAGGTAAAGTAGACGAATTATCGCTACAAGAAGAGTCTGATATTATCATCCCATTCATTCATGGTGAAAATGTTAAGGTAATTGATGGTCCATTTAACGGATTCGATGGTACAATTGAAAAAATTAATGAAGAAAAAAGAAAACTTGAAGTCATGGTTAAAATCTTTGGCAGAAAAACGCCATTAGAGCTTAGCTACATGCAAGTTGAAAAATTATAAATGTTACATAATAAAAATGATACTATTGCTTCCAATAATAGAATCATTAAAACTTAAATTAGTAATATGGCAAAAGAAATAGATAAAGTTCTAAAGTTACAAGTAAGAGGAGGCGCTGCAAATCCATCTCCACCAGTTGGTCCTGCATTAGGGGCTGCCGGTGTTAATATTATGGACTTCTGTAAGCAATTCAATGCCAGGACTCAGGACAAACCAGGAAAAGTTTTACCTGTTGTAATTACCGTTTTTAAAGATAAATCTTTTGATTTTGTAATTAAGACACCTCCAGCTGCTGTTCAGTTGTTGGAAGCAGCTAGGGTTAAAAAAGGATCTGGTGAGCCAAATATTAATAAAGTTTCTAAGGTCACGTGGGATCAGGTCAAAGCAATTGCCGAAGACAAAATGGTTGATTTAAATGCATTTACCATTGAATCTGCAATGAAAATGGTTGCTGGAACCGCTAGATCTATGGGTATAAATGTTAAGGGTGGTAAAGCACCTGAATAATTTAAACAAAATGGGAAAATTGACTAAGAATAGGAAATTATCGGAAGCAAAAATTGATGATAATAAGTTGTATAATCTTGATGAAGCATGCTCATTGTTAAAAGATATTACAACTACCAAGTTTGACGCATCTGTTGACTTAGCTGTAAGATTAGGAGTAGATCCTAAGAAAGCTAATGAAATGGTTAGAGGTGTTGTTTCTCTTCCAAACGGAACTGGAAAAGACATGAAGGTTCTTGCTTTAGTTTCACCTGATAAAGAAGATGAAGCTAAAAAGGCAGGTGCTGATTTCGTAGGTTTAGACGAATATATTGATAAGATAAAAGGTGGATGGACTGATGTAGATGTAATTGTTACCATGCCTAGTGTGATGGGAAAATTAGGCCCTTTAGGAAGGATATTAGGTCCAAGAGGTTTAATGCCAAATCCTAAAACTGGTACAGTTACTATGGACGTAGCCAAGGCGGTTTCTGATGTCAAGGCAGGAAAAATTGATTTTAAGGTTGACAAAGCAGGTATTATACATGCACCAATCGGCAAAGTATCTTTTTCAGCTGATAAAATTGCAGGAAATGCTAATGAATTGATTCAAACATTGATCAAGCTTAAGCCAACAGGCGCCAAGGGAACATATATTAAGTCTATTTATATTTCGTCAACTATGAGCCCTAGCTTGGCTATTGACCCTAAAATACAATAGTAATTATGACAAGAGAAGAGAAATCAGTAGCAATCAACGATATACTTGAAGTTTTAAAGTCTAATGAAAACATTTATTTGACAGACATTTCAGGTTTAAATGCTCTTGAAACATCAAATCTTAGAAGAATGTGCTTTAAAGCTGGTGTGAAATTATCAGTTGTTAAAAATACATTGCTTGAAAAAGCTATGGATGATTCGGAAAAAGACTTTGGTGAATTAAAGGATACGCTAAAAGGTAATACTTCGGTGATGATTGCTGAAGTTAGTAGTGCACCGGCAAAGGTTATTAAGAATTTTAGAAAAAAATCTGAAAGACCAATACTAAAGGGTGCGATGATTGAAGAAGATATTTATATTGGTGATGATCAGTTAGAAATATTATTCTCAATTAAGTCTAAGGAAGAATTAATTGGAGATATTATAATGTTGTTACAGTCACCAGCTAAGAATGTAGTCTCTGCTCTTACGTCTAGTGGAGGAAGGCTTTCAGGAATTCTTCAGACATTATCAAACAAATAATAAAATAATAATTAAGTAAATAAAAACAGAAAAATGGCAGATTTAAAAACTTTCGCAGAACAGTTAGTTAATTTATCAGTAAAAGAGGTAAGTGAATTAGCTGACATTTTAAAAAATGAATATGGAATTGAGCCAGCAGCAACAGCAGTTGCAGCTCCTGCAGCAGCAGGCGGCGGTACAGCTGGAGACGCAGGTGAAGAGAAATCAGAATTTGATGTTGTACTTACAGCGGCAGGTGGTTCAAAACTTGCAGTTGTAAAATTGGTTAAAGAATTGACAGGTTTAGGTCTTAAGGATGCTAAAGAACTTGTTGACGGTGCGCCAAAAACAATCAAAGAAGGAGTTAGTAAAGACGAAGCTGAAGGATTCAAAAAGTCCTTAGAAGAGGCTGGAGCTGAGGTTGAACTTAAATAAGTTCAACTTTAATCAAAATAAGGCATAGTTATAGATACTTATTTATGACTATGCTTTTTGGTGTACTTAACTGATTTTTCATTATTCATTTTTAAAACAAAACTATATGTCAACCAAATTAGCTGAAAGAATTAATTTTTCTTCGATTAAAAACGCTAGTGAATACCCTGATTTTTTGGATATTCAAATCAAATCTTTCAAGGATTTCTTCCAATTAGAAACAAAATCAGACGAACGTGGAGAAGAGGGTTTATACAACACATTTCAGGATAATTTTCCGATAACTGATGCTAGAAATCAGTTTGTCTTAGAATTTTTAGATTATTTTGTTGATCCCCCAAGATATTCCATTCAAGAATGTATTGAAAGAGGATTAACATACAGTGTTCCTCTAAAGGCTAGATTAAAACTGTATTGTACTGATCCTGAGCATGAGGATTTTGAAACCATTGTTCAAGATGTTTATCTTGGGACTATTCCTTACATGACACCTAGTGGTACCTTTTGTATCAATGGAGCTGAAAGAGTAGTTGTCTCACAGTTGCACAGATCACCTGGTGTATTTTTCGGACAGTCATTTCACGCTAATGGAACTAAACTATATTCAGCACGTGTAATTCCCTTTAAAGGTTCTTGGATTGAATTTGCTACTGATATAAATAGCGTAATGTATGCTTACATTGACAGGAAGAAAAAGCTACCTGTAACAACATTATTTAGAGCAATAGGATATGAAAGAGATAAAGACATCCTAGAAATATTTGATTTAGCTGAGGAAATTAAGGTCTCCAAAGCAAATCTAAAAAAATATTATGGTAGAAAATTGGCAGCTCGTGTTCTTAACACATGGCATGAAGATTTTGTTGATGAAGATACAGGTGAGGTTGTTTCGATTGAGAGAAATGAAATAGTTCTTGACAGAGACACTGAAATTGATAAAGACAATGTTTTAGAAATAATTGAATCTGGAGTTAAAACCGTATTAATACACAAAGAAATTACTCAGCAAGGAGAATATGCCATAATTCATAATACACTTCAAAAGGATCCAACTAACTCTGAGAAAGAGGCTGTTGAACACATCTACCGTCAGCTAAGAAACGCTGAACCACCTGACGAAGAAACCGCGAGAGGTATTATTGATAAATTATTTTTTAGTGATCAAAGGTATAACCTTGGTGATGTTGGAAGGTATAGAATGAATAAAAAACTTGGACTTGATATTGGAATGGATAAACAAGTTCTAACTACTGAAGATATAATCACAATTATTAAGTATTTGATTGAACTTATTAATTCAAAAGCTGAGATTGATGATATTGACCACTTATCAAACAGAAGGGTAAGAACTGTAGGAGAGCAGCTGTCATCACAATTCGGTGTTGGGCTAGCGAGGATGGCGAGAACAATCAGAGAAAGAATGAATGTTCGTGACAATGAGGTATTTACCCCAATTGATTTGATCAACGCAAAGACCCTATCATCTGTTATCAATTCATTTTTTGGAACTAATCAGTTGTCTCAATTTATGGACCAGACAAATCCTCTTGCTGAAATTACTCACAAAAGAAGATTATCTGCGCTGGGGCCCGGTGGACTTTCCCGTGAAAGAGCAGGCTTTGAAGTTCGTGATGTTCATTATACTCATTATGGAAGATTATGTCCAATTGAAACACCTGAGGGTCCAAATATTGGATTAATCTCATCACTTGGTGTATTTGCAAAGATTAATAATATGGGGTTCATTGAAACACCCTATAGAAAAGTTAATGATGGGGTAGTTGATTTAAAATCAGCACCTACATATTTAAGTGCTGAAGAGGAAGAAAATAAGTTGATAGCTCAATCAAACATTAACGTTGATAAGTCAGGTAAAATATTAGATAAAAAGGTTATTGCCAGACAAGAAGGTGATTTTCCTCTAACTCAACCAGCTAATGTTCATTATACGGATGTTGCTCCTAATCAGATCGCATCTATTTCTGCATCATTAATTCCATTTTTGGAACATGACGATGCTAACAGAGCCTTGATGGGATCAAACATGATGCGTCAGGCAGTTCCATTATTATTACCTCAGTCGCCTATTGTAGGAACTGGTTTAGAAAAACAAGTTGCCTCCGACTCAAGGGTTCTGATTAATGCAGAAGCTGACGGTGTTGTTGAATATGTTGATGCAAATGAGATTACTATCAAATACAGTAGAAACAAGAATGAAGTTTTGACCAGCTTTGACTCTGATACAGTTACTTATAAATTGACCAAATTCAAAAAGACTAATCAAGGTACCTGTGTAAACTTAAAATCTATAGTTTCCAAAGGAGATAAAGTTTCTAAGGGTCAGGTTTTATGCGAGGGGTATGCTACCAACAATGGGGAACTGGCTCTTGGTAGAAATATTCAAGTGGCTTTTATGCCTTGGAAGGGATATAATTTTGAGGATGCTATTGTTATTTCTGAAAAGGTTGTAAGAGATGATGTTTTTACATCAATTCATATTGACGAGTATTCGATTGAGGTGAGAGATACAAAATTAGGTAATGAAGAACTTACCAATGATATTCCAAATGTTTCAGAAGAGGCAACCAAAGATTTAGATGAAAACGGTATGATCAGAATTGGAGCTGAAATTAATGCTGGTGATATTCTTATTGGAAAAATCACCCCGAAGGGTGAGAGTGATCCAACTCCAGAAGAAAAGCTATTGAGAGCTATTTTTGGTGACAAGGCAGGTGATGTTAAAGATGCATCTTTGAAAGCTCCACCTTCCCTTAACGGAGTTGTTATTGATAAAAAGCTATTTGCAAGGTCAGTCAAAGACAAAAGAAAAAGAATTCAGGATAAAGAAGATTTAAAATTATTAGAGGACTCTTATGATGGTAAGTTTTTAGAACTTAAGAATGTTTTAGTTGAAAAGCTTTACAGCGTATTAAGTGGTAAAACATCACAAGGAGTTTTTAACGATTTAGGTGAGGAAGTTTTTCCAAAAGGTAAAAAGTTTACCCAAAAAATGCTGAATTCTGCTGATGATTTTGCTCATTTAGTTTCTACAAAATGGGTTACAGATAAATCAACTAATGACATTGTATCTCAAATTATTCACAATTATAAGATTAAAGAAAATGATTTACAAGGATCGCTAAGAAGAGAAAAATTTACAATTTCTGTTGGTGACGAATTACCATCTGGTATACTAAAGTTAGCTAAAGTATATATAGCTAAAAAGAGAAAGTTAAAAGTTGGAGATAAAATGGCTGGTAGACATGGAAACAAAGGAATAGTTGCAAAAATCGTTAGAGAAGAAGATATGCCATTTCTAGAAGATGGAAAACCTGTTGACATCGTCTTAAATCCACTGGGTGTTCCATCCAGGATGAATATAGGTCAGATTTATGAAACTGTCCTCGGCTGGGCAGGCTTAAAGCTTGACAAAAAATATGCTACACCAATTTTTGATGGGGCGTCAATTGATGAAATTAATAAAATAACTGATGAGGCTGGTTTACCAAAATTTGGTCACACCTACCTTTATGATGGTGGTACCGGTGAAAAATTTGATCAACCAGCAACAGTTGGTGTAATATATATGCTTAAGCTAGGTCACATGGTTGATGATAAAATGCACTCCAGGTCGATTGGTCCTTATTCATTAATTACTCAACAGCCATTAGGTGGAAAAGCTCAGTTTGGTGGTCAAAGATTTGGAGAAATGGAAGTATGGGCCTTAGAAGCATACGGTGCTTCTAGTACCCTTAGGGAAATTTTAACCGTTAAATCAGACGATGTTGTTGGAAGAGCAAAAACATATGAGGCTATTGTAAAGGGTGAATCAATGCCAACACCAGGATTACCTGAGTCGTTTAATGTATTAATGCACGAATTGAAAGGTCTTGGATTAGATATTAGACTAGAAGAATAATAAAATTATACACAAATTATGCGTAGAAAAAAAGATAATACGACAATTAAATTTAATAAAATCTCTATTGGCTTAGGTTCACCAGAATCTATATTATCAGCGTCAAGAGGAGAGGTGTTAAAACCTGAAACTATAAATTATAGAACTCACAAGCCTGAAAGAGATGGTTTATTCTGTGAAAGAATTTTTGGTCCGGTTAGGGATTACGAGTGTGCATGCGGTAAGTATAAGAGAATTAGATATAAAGGAATTGTTTGTGATAGATGTGGTGTGGAGGTAACTGAAAAAAAGGTTAGAAGAGACAGAATTGGCCATATTAATCTGGTTGTTCCTGTTGCCCACATTTGGTATTTTAGATCTTTACCAAATAAAATTGGATATCTATTGGGGTTACCTTCTAAAAAGCTAGACATGATTATCTACTATGAAAGATATGTTGTAATTCAGGCAGGTAATGCAAAAAATATTGAAGGAGAGCCATTGAATAAAATGGATTTCCTTACAGAGGAAGAATATTTAAATGTTTTAGACTCGCTACCACAAGAAAATATGTATCTAGACGATAATGACCCTGAAAAATTCATTGCTAAAATGGGTGCAGAATGTTTAATCGAACTATTGTCCAGAATTGATTTGGATGACTTATCATATCAATTAAGGGATAAAGCTAATAACGAAACTTCTAAGCAGAGAAAAACTGAAGCACTAAAAAGATTACAGGTTGTTGAATCTTTCAGAGAGGGCAATCTTAATAGAGAAAACCTGCCTGAGTGGATGATTATGAAAGCAATACCGGTTATACCACCTGAGTTAAGACCTTTGGTTCCTCTTGACGGTGGTAGATTTGCAACCTCTGATTTAAATGATTTATATAGACGGGTAATTATAAGAAATAATAGATTGAAGAGACTAATCGAAATCAAGGCCCCAGAAGTAATTTTAAGAAATGAAAAAAGAATGCTTCAGGAATCTGTTGACTCCTTATTTGATAATACCAGAAAATCATCAGCTGTTAAAACTGAGTCTAACAGACCCCTGAAATCCCTTTCTGATTCGTTAAAGGGGAAACAAGGTAGATTTAGACAAAATTTATTAGGTAAAAGAGTTGATTATTCTGCTCGATCAGTAATTGTTGTTGGTCCTGACTTGAAACTTTTTGAATGTGGTTTACCTAAGAACATGGCAGCTGAACTTTATAAACCTTTTATTATTAGAAAGTTAATGGAAAGGGGTATTGTGAAAACGGTAAAATCTGCTAGAAAAATCATTGACAGAAGAGACCCTGTAGTATGGGATATACTCGAGAATGTGCTTAGAGGTCACCCGGTACTTCTCAACAGAGCTCCAACTTTACACAGACTAGGAATCCAAGCTTTTCAGCCCAAGTTAATTGAAGGTAAAGCAATACAGCTCCATCCTTTGGTTTGTACTGCATTTAATGCTGATTTTGATGGTGATCAAATGGCAGTTCATTTGCCGTTAGGGCCAGAAGCTATTTTAGAAGCACAATTGCTAATGTTGGCTTCACACAATATCCTAAACCCAGCAAATGGTTCTCCGATAACTGTTCCGTCACAAGATATGGTGCTAGGTCTATATTACATGACAAAACAAAAAGTATCTACAGAAAAGCTTAAAGTTTTAGGCGAAGGCCTTACTTTTTACTCTCCTGAAGAGGTTATCATTGCTTACAATGAAGGTAAAGTTGATTTAAATGCTACTGTAAAAGTTAAGACCAAAGATTTACACAAAGAAAATAAATTAGTTGATAAGATTATAGACACTACCGTTGGTAGGGTACTATTTAACGAAAAAGTGCCTGAAAGAGCGGGTTTTATTAATGAAGTATTAACAAAGAAATCATTGAGGGATATAATTGGTAATATTTTGAAGATTACAAGTGTTCCAGAAACAGCTGAGTTTTTAGATGAAATTAAAACCTTAGGCTACAAATTTGCTTTCCAAGGAGGTCTTTCATTTAGTCTAGGTGATATTATTATTCCAAATGAAAAGTTTGATATGATAAATACAGCGAATAAACAGGTTGACGTTATCAGATCTAATTATAATATGGGACTTATTACAAATAATGAAAGATATAACCAGGTTATTGATATATGGACTTCAACTAATGCTGAATTGACTGAATTGTCAATGAAAAGAATTAGAGAGGATCAACAAGGATTTAATTCTGTGTATATGATGCTGGATTCTGGTGCAAGGGGATCAAAAGAACAGATCAGACAGTTAACCGGAATGAGGGGTCTTATGGCTAAGCCTAAAAAATCAACAGCCGGGGGTGGAGAGATTATTGAAAACCCTATTCTTTCTAATTTTAAGGAGGGCCTTTCGATTTTAGAATATTTCATATCGACTCACGGCGCCAGAAAAGGTTTAGCTGATACAGCGTTAAAAACTGCTGATGCAGGTTATTTAACAAGAAGATTAGTCGATGTATCACAGGATGTCATAATCACTGAAGATGATTGTGGAACGTTGAGAGGAATCAATGTATCCGCACTAAAGAAAAATGAGGAAATTGTAGAAAAACTTGGTGATAGAATTGTAGGAAGAATTTCATTACAGGATGTATATGATCCTGTTTCTGGGGAGCTTTTAGTTAAGTCAGGACAGCCTATTGATGATCTAGTTTCTCATGATATTGAAAACTCATCGGTTGAGACAATTGAAGTTAGGTCTGCACTTACCTGTGAATCCAAAAGAGGTATATGTGCAAAATGCTATGGTAGAAATCTTGCTACAGGAAACGATGTACAAATGGGTGAGGCCGTTGGTGTTGTTGCTGCACAATCAATTGGTGAGCCAGGTACACAGCTGACTCTTAGAACCTTCCATGTTGGTGGTATTGCAGGAAATATTTCTGAGGAAAATAGTGTTATTTCAAAATTTGACGGTAACATAGAAATTGAGGACTTAAAAACCGTTAAAGGTAAGAATAATGAAGGTCAAGACGTAGAAATTGTAATTTCCAGAACTTCCGAAATAAAAATTTCTGATCCAAATACAGGTCTCACACTGAGTAATAATAATATTCCTTATGGTTCTTTCTTGTATGTGAAAAATAAGAAAAAAATAAAAAAGGGAACTTTAATTTGTGAATGGGACCCATACAATGGAGTTATAATTTCAGATTATGCTGGTAAAATTAGCTATGAAAATATTGAACAAGGAATTACATATGAAGTTGAGATTGATGAACAAACAGGTTTCCAAGAAAAGGTAATTATTGAATCCAGAAATAAAAAGTTAATTCCAACTCTGCTAGTGAAGAACACAAAAGGTGAAATTATAAGATCTTATAATCTGCCTGTTGGTGCTCACTTAGTTGTTAATGACGGTGATAAAATTGATTTAGGTAAAATTCTGGTTAAAATTCCAAGAAAGTCTGCAAAAACCGGTGATATTACAGGTGGTCTGCCAAGAGTAACGGAACTCTTTGAGGCAAGAAATCCATCAAATCCAGCAATAGTTAGTGAAATTGATGGTGTTGTTTCCTTTGGGAAAATTAAAAGAGGCAATAGAGAAATTATAATTGAAGCTAAAACCGGTGAGATCAGAAAATATTTGATCAAACTTTCTAATCAAATATTAGTACAAGAAAATGATTTTGTAAAAGCAGGTACTCCAATGTCAGAGGGTTCAATCACCCCAAATGATATATTAAATATTAAGGGACCATCAGCTGTACAACAGTATCTTGTTAATGAAGTTCAAGAAGTATATAGGCTACAAGGGGTAAAAATTAACGATAAACACTTCGAGGTAGTTGTGAGACAAATGATGAGAAAGGTTAAGATTCAGGATTCTGGTGATACCATTTTCTTACAAGATCAGTTGGTTCATAAATCAGATTTTATTGACGAAAATGACAGTATTTATGGTAAGAAAATTATCGAAGATGCAGGTGATTCTGAAAATTACAAGGTAGGTCAAATAATTTCGTCCAGAGATTTCAGAGATGAGAACTCTATATTGAAAAGAGAAGACAAGAACCTAGTGGTTGCTAGGGACGCTAGACCTGCCACCGCTACTCCAATTTTACAGGGTATTACTAAGGCTTCATTACAAACTAAATCATTCATTTCTGCTGCATCATTCCAGGAGACAACAAAAGTTTTAAACGAATCGGCAGTAAATGCAAGAGTTGATTATCTTGATGGTTTAAAGGAAAATGTAATAGTTGGTCATAAGATTCCAGCTGGAACGGGACTAAGAAAATATGATGATATTTTGGTTGGCTCAAAGGAAAGCTATGATGAATTAATGGACACCTCGATGCCAGATCAAGAAGTAAATACTAATTAATCTTCATTTTATGCAAAAAAAGAAGGAACAAAAAGGTAAAATTAATATAGAGCTTGATGAAAAAGTTGCTGAAGGTGTTTATTCAAATTTAGCCATAATTAACCACTCGGTCTCGGAATTTGTAATTGACTTTATTTCCGTTATGCCGGGTTCACCAAAAAACAAGGTAAAATCAAGGATTATTATAACTCCACAACATGCAAAGAAATTAGCAAAAGCTTTAAATGATAATATTAATAGGTTTGAAGAAAATTTTGGCTCAATCAAAGATTATGATAATCCAAAATTTCAACTAAATTTTGGACCTACAGGTGAAGCGTAATTTTATTAGGTTAATTGATTTTACCTTTTTACTTTTGATATATGCAGGAGGAAAAAGTTGTTTTAGTTGATAAAAATGATAATAAATTAGGTCTAATGCCTAAAATGGAGGCTCATCTGAAAGGTGAGCTCCACAGAGCCTTTTCCGTTATAATTTTTAATCCTCAAGGAAAAATATTACTTCAGAAACGTGCCTCAACTAAATACCATACTCCGAATCTTTGGTCTAATACTTGTTGTAGTCATCAAAGAGATAACGAAGATAATATAAGCGCTGGTAAGAGAAGACTTTCTGAAGAAATGGGTTTTATCACAGATCTGTTTAATTTTGACTCGTTTACATATC
>Ga0209433_10000276_pt1 | contig 15947 bp, 13 predicted proteins | sample METZYME_5_50m_FD_187552 | JGI IMG/M metagenome (GOLD analysis project Ga0209433, IMG submission 187552) | Marine microbial communities from oxygen minimum zone in mesopelagic equatorial Pacific - METZYME_5_50m (SPAdes) (version 2) | ecosystem: Environmental > Aquatic > Marine > Oceanic | place...
CTTGGCGTGGAGCCGTAAAAAGCTATCCTGTATCGCAGCCACTCAACTGCTTTATTGACCTCCTCATCATCCACCCCCGTAATTAAAAATCCACCTCCAGTGACCTGAAAATTTTCTCTCTTCGTTGACGATGCTGCTAGCCCCTCGTCAATGCGTTTCATGGCAACATTCTCGAGATATGAGCGAGTACAAAATGGGTGTAATCGCACCCCGTCACAAATCTCTCCAGCTAGCCTAAGTGTGTGGGGTCCGACAGCAGCGATAGTTATAGGTACGGGCCCAAAATGCTCTGATTCGGGAACAAAATTCGGTGTCATCAAAGTAAATGTATAATGTTCACCCCGAAAATCTAACTTTTCACCTAATTCCCAATGCCTCCAAATAGCCCTTAATGATTTTACATACTCTCTTAGCCTCGGCGCAGGTGCTGACCAAGGTATTGAGAAACGTTTTTCGTTATGCGGCTTAATCTGCGGTCCAATTCCCAGTACAAACCTACCTTTTGATGCTTTCTGTAAATCCCAACAGGTATTTGCAACGACCATCGGGGATCTTGGAAATGCAATAGCAACAGCCGTTCCTAAACTTATTTTTGTTGTGTTAACAGCAGCCACACCAAGTGGCAAAAAAGGCTCGTACTTGTTCTCCATTGTTGCCAACATATCAAAACCCGTATCCTCGGCAGCCTGGGCAGCAGAAGGGACAGAGTTAAGATTTTCCTGCGGAAGCGTGGTCATTACCTGCATCTTTATTACCTCTATTTTCTAGGCAGAAATTGGTTCTAAGATTTCATTGCTTATTAATTATATTCAGCAGTTTATATTCTAAAACACACCATACCGAACAATCTGGACTTGAACGCGTATAGGATGCAGACATTTCTAGCCCCAAAAATAGGAAGAGAACAGAAAGAAATACGAATAAGCAAATACAAGACACAATAAAGCGCAAGAGAGTATTCTTCATAACTAATTTTCGCAAATAATAGGAACAAATTGCAAATCCAAAGGACTTTAAAAGTTCTTCTTCTCAGAAAACACCCTCAATTTACAAACTTAAAATTTGAAACAGATAGATCGACGTCACCAAAAAACATTTTCCTTACGGCTAATTTCCTGAACATCACCATCACGACAGGTTAATAATATATCTATAAACTGGTCAAACAAACCAGAGGTCACAACTCCAGGAACTACTGACAAATTAGAACCCAAGTTAGCGGTATCTTCTTCATCTTTTATGAGACAGTCATAAATCACATTATTTGAGTCTGTTTTGAAAGTATTGCCCGTAGCCTCCTTTCGAAGTCGAACGCTCTTGAAAAGTGGCTCAATCGCAGCTGCACTCCACTCATGCCCATAATCTATAATTTCTACGGGGAGAGCGAAAGCACCTAACTGGGTAACCTGCTTGCTTTCATCTGCCAAATAAATGCGCTTGCTGGCTCTATAGGCTACTATTTTTTCCCATAGCAATGCACCTCCGCCACCTTTAATCATTGAGAGATTTCTATCCACCTCATCTGCACCATCTATGCAGATGTCTAGCTCTAAATATTTATCAGGCTCCACAACGTTCATGCGATTATCTCGAGCCTTCTGGGCACTGACTTTCGAGGTAGCGACGATTTTTAGACTGCTGAACAGATCTTCAAACTTACTCAACTCCGAAATAAATATGTCAATTGTCGATCCAGTACCCAACCCCAGGACCATGCCTTTTTCCAAGTATTGGATCGCAGCCTTCGCCAGTAGGGATTTTTGTTTGTCTTGATCTCTCTGATACATATTAACTCACCACAAAAGTCTTTATTATTTATATCAAAATGAAGTCTCAATATTTCAATATTTAGCAGACAAACACCATTTGATTATGAGGCCTAAATCAACGTAGCTCTTCCTCTATAATTTTAATCTGCAACGCGAGGTACTTAGAATAAATCCTGCATTGGGCTAAACTCCCTGCCATAAACCATAATCCTTTTTGAGGAGTGGCTTTCCACATATTTGCCATTTCTCCATCTTCACCTATGCCCCATATTTTGCCGACCTTCTTCGCAACGTTATCACCTAATAGTCGCGAGACTAATTCGGTTTGACTGTAATAACCAGTTGCTAAGACTAACAAATCTATCTTCTCAACATTTCCATTTTTCATCAAAATTCCGGTATCAACAAACCTTTGAACATCGTCAAACTGAATTAATTGAATTTTCCCATCAATTATGAGTTGAGAACAACCTGCATCAAGATAATATCCACCACCTCGCCTTCTGTATTTCATCTGGTGCCCGGTAAAATCTTCTCCCAAATCATACTTAAAACCTCGTTTTTTTAACCCTGCAATTAGTTCTTTATCAAATTCCGCCATTTTCTTCACGGCTAATTGATATCCCTCTACAATCAATGGGTAGGTAGCAGCTGAAGCTATCAAATCACTATCTTCAAGCGACGCACCCTCATCATAAAGCGCATAGTTAAGCTTGGCACTAGGGTCTATGCTAACAACTGTAGAAGAACCACGTTGGATCATACTGGTATAGACACCATTGCTATGTAAATCCTGAGCGACGTCGTGCCCGCTGTTACCGGTGCCCAGAACTGCCGCTCGTTTACCGGTCCATTCAGCACCATTTGAAAAACTCTCTGAGTGCAATATTTCCCCCCTAAACTCACACAAACCGTCTAACTTTGGCCTGTAGGGAATACCGCTAACGCCATTTGCAAAAATAATATGTTTAGGTTTTAAAATTCTCTCTGAATTATTATTTTGCCTGACCATTGCAACCCAGTGTTCTGAGGAACTGTTATAATCGGCATTGATAAGTTCGGTTCCAGTCCAAAAATCGACTTGCATAACCTCTGCATACAGCTCAAGCCAATTAGCAAGCATGTCTTTTGGAATATATTTGGGCCAAGTGGGAGGAAATGGTAGATAGGGTAAATGATTAACATGGATTTGGTTATGCAAGGCCAACGAATGGTAACGCTTTCGCCAATTATCACCAATTCGGTCGTGTTTGTCTATCACCAGAGTTTCTATTTCCAACTGACCGAGCCTCGCAGCCACCGCTAATCCGGCCTGTCCACCACCAACCACTAAAACAACCGGATCTCTATTAGAAAATTTTATAGACTCTTGCCTTTGATCTAACCAATTAGAACCACCAAAATTCCGAGAATAGGCTTCTCCGGATGGACGATTAAGTCCTACTTTTTCTTCAAAATTCTTAAGTTCTGAAAGAGCAGTTAAAAATGTCCAAGCGGTTTTTTGACTGTCTTCAGGCAAACGGACCACCCCTTCACCCCTACCCAATTTAGTTTCAAATGCAAAGATAGCTTCAATGACCGGTCTACCCAATCTACTCACCACACGCGGCTGTGCATGTTTATCTATGATTCGAAAAGAATGCGCTTGAGCTAATTCCTGAAATGAGCTGAGGCCAAGACTGATTTCTTTAGCCCCCTCATATGGGGAAATTGTGCCAGTAAATGCCAAGAGGTCCCGCCAATGACTCTCTAAATGAAAGCAATCCTCAAGGTCATTGGACTTTCCAGATTGTAAAACCTTCTCAAAATGAGAAAGCCAATCCTGAGCGATTTTCAAACATTGATCTTTGTGCATTTAAGTTTCTCTGAGCTTTTCGATAGGGTGTTGAAAATATTATGCAACCTAGCACCAGTTGGAAACAAGAGATAAAGCGTATTGTTTCGATTGACCATAATTCTGCAGCGACCTAATCTTTACTTAAATAACATTGGAGGAGCAGTTTTCTTGGACACCCATTTGTTTGTTGGCCTTGCAGGGTACGTAGGACGACCTGAGGAAGAGGGAGCAGTAGGCGTCTTTCGTAAATCAATTACAGAAGGTACTTGGCACCATGTTCTTGATTGCAACGATGCTCATGTAGTTTATGTTCACCCAAATTCTGCAAACTATGTTTACGCGGGTACCGACGATGGTATTTGGAGAAGCACTGATAAGGGGTTGACGTTCGAGAAAGCTAACTTGCCTAAAGATGATGTTAGAATCTGGAGCTTTTTAACATTGGAAGACAACCCGGATGTCATGCTCGCAGGAGGATCACCGATAGAAATATTCAAATCTATCGATAGGGGTAAAAATTGGATCAGCGTCGCTGTTCCTGTTCTTGAAGAGCGCTGCTCCGGCCCTTTTTCTCCTAGAGTTATGCGAATGGTTCAAAAACCGGGGAATTCCGATGAAATTTTTGCTGCCCTAGAGATTGCCGGGGCGCTTAAAACAGTCAACGGTGGGGCAACTTGGCAAGATGTTTCTGATGACCTAGTCCGACTTTCATCGCTCCCCCATCTGCAGAGTTCAATAGTCCAGAAAGAGACGCTAGCGGAAGGAATGCTTGACGCCCATGCCATAACTATCTGCCCTAGCCAACCTAATGAAATTTTTCTTGCCTCAAGAATGGGTGTGTTCAAATCGTCAAATGGTGGCAGTACATGGGAAGACATAGAAATAGGTCGGTTTTCCCCTACGACATATGGAAGAGATATAAAAGTCTCACCGTCAGATGTCAGTACAATCTACGTAGCACTATCTGTTGCAGCGGCAAGTCATGAGGGAGGGATATATAGAAGTACCGATTGCGGAAAATCATGGAGCAGATTTGATAAGGTAAAGGTGAACGGGACAATTATGTCGATTGCTCTAAACGCCCTCAATCCTGATCAAGTTTTTATCGGAGCCCGCTATAACGGAGAAATTTTTGGTACATTAAACGGCGGCGAGTCCTGGCAAGAAATGTCGCTCCCGGGTAAGGTAAAGGATATTTATTCATTAGCTTGCGGATGACACATTATTCAACTGCCATTCGACGGGAAGTTTCGATATTAAAGGAGCGATAGTTAATGAGTGATCTATTAAATAGTCTATCAACCGAAGTAGTAGGCGAGGTTACAGAAGCCTTCCTAAATGCTCGTAGAGCCGGTGCTTCTAAGCTTTCCGCGTATATGATTGCGCGGGCAGTATTTAGGAAACATTACCCGGACGACCCCATCGATCGCCCCATTATTTTCGCTATGGTGGAAGCAGCTGAGCAGCAACTGGGAGATGATACTGAAAATTGATTTGGAGCAAAAAGGCAGATCGAGAGAAGCACGGTCAAAAAAACTCCAGAAATTGATTTAAATTACAACCTAAAAATATTGGCAAAACTCATGAAGGTATCTTCCCAGACATTTCAACCCTTAGTTGGAAAAACAGTCATTGACTTAACGCAAGTGTTGGCTGGTCCGTACGCAACATACCAACTAGCACTCTTAGGAGCTGAGGTACTTAAGATAGAGAACCCTAATGGTGGTGACTGGACGAGAGAAGGAAATGCTCCAGATGGTCTTGAAAATCAAAATATGGGAACAGCCTACCTAACCCAGAATGCAAATAAAAAATCTATAGGCTTGGACCTTAAGTCTCCTAGAGATATCGAAAAACTGAAAAAATTGGTCGAGAATGCCGATGTCTTTGTAGAAAACTTTCGGCCAGGCACCGCTGCTCGTCTTGGGTTGTCATATACTAATATTAAAAAAATAAAGCCGAATATCGTATACTGTTCAATCTCAGGATTTGGGCAGGATGGTCCAATTAGCAATCGCCCAGCCTATGACCATATTGTCCAGGGAATGTGCGGTATAATGCGCCTCACAGGCACAAATGAAACTGAACCAAATAAAGTTGGGGCACCTTATGTTGACTATGCAACGGGGTTAAATGGCGCCTTTGCTATTGTATCTGCACTGCACGAAGTTAATCGTACAGGGAAAAGCGTCAAATTAGATGTGGCGATGCTAGATACGTCGTTATTGCTAATGTCTTCTCTTGTAACAGATCACCTGAATAATGGGTGGATTCCTGAACCATCTGGGAATGAGGCTTGGAGCCGAAGTCCGTCGTCGGGTGCCTTTGAAACTCAATCAGACCTTTTGATGATCGCAGCAAATAATGAGAGGCAATTCGAACGCTTCTGCACTGCAATTAATCGCAAAGATCTGCTAAGAGACAAAAAATTCCAACATCCAACCGATCGAAAGAAAAACAAGGATGAGCTGCGCCATCTGGTAGAGCAGATTATCAAAACTAAAACTGCCGAATATTGGGAGGAAAAACTTAATGAAGAGGGAGTTCCCGCCACTAAAGTCAGAAAACTGGACGAAATATTAAGCGAGCACCAAGTTGAAAAAAGAGGCATAACCCATAAACTCAAAATACCCGGATTACGAAATTCACTCCATGTGCCTACTTTGGGCTTTAAAGTTGATGGTGAAATTATTGCGCCTAAGGAGGCACCGCCAAGGTTAGGTCAAGACACAGATTATATAATCGAGGAGAAATGAAAGGTATTCCCTTCCACAAGTTTTTCGAAAACCACCATTCTCACTTTTAAGATAGAAAGATAAATTTAATGAAGGGATAGGAATTTAAGCCAACCTTCAATAAAACATCACCACCCGCGAGTCTCTCCATGACCCTGGTATCCCTTTGGTGGCAACATCAGGGCAACTGGGAACTTGCCCACTCAATAGTCCAGAGCTGTTTTAACGAGGATACTGCCTCGGTACATGCTTTACTTCATCGTAAAGAGGGCGATCTTTCAAATGTAAACCATTGGTACAAACAGGCCCACCGCAAGCTGTATTCCGAAGAAATAAAAGACGAGTGGCAATGCATAGTAAAGATTTATGCCATTAATATAGCGCAAGTATGACACTCCTTTGATTTTACGACTTCCGCTGATGTACTTCGATCACTGTACCATCAGGATCATAAAAAAATATCTGATGCCATCCAGCAACAGCTCTTTCTCCCCAGTCGGAGTAAGCTACTCCTTTAGCTTCGAGATGTTTCTTGAAAGCATCTAGGTCATCCGTTCGATATGCTATGTGCCCCCTGGCCAGAGGGTTAACAATTTGACCTGTATTAAATCCAGCTTGAATATCCCGCTGCGCCAAGTGAGTCTGAATTTTTCCATCCGAAACAAACGCAACGTCCCCCGAATAACCCTTGTTCTTCTCTAGTACCGGAAGATCATCCGTTGCCCGCCCTAGGCCAAGAACGTCTCTGTAAAACTCGTCCATCTTTTCAACATTATCGGTCGATAGATTTATATGATGAAGCGTTAGATTCATTAAATTTCTCCCTCATCCCGCTTTAACATGATTTTTTTTCTAATATAATCCTTACGCCAAAACACTACCTTTCTACTACACTAAATAGTTACGCTCAAAAAAATGTTTTGATACTTGTCTTTAATACAAGTGAGTAATATATGGTAAATGCTAGGTTTAGCGCCGATTTGACTTCCAGATTGCGGGCGCAGAAAAATTCAGCTAAAGCGGCGGACATTGTTCGCCCAAAAAAATAGGATGCGATAATGTCGGACTATGCAACTATCCTCGAATCAACGAAACGTGGAAATATCCTAATACTGGATGGCGGAACCGGGACAGAACTGGAAAAACGCGGCGTCCCAATGGACCCCGGCGCCTGGTGCGGTCTTGCTGCACTCGAACACGCCGATATACTTAAAAACATACATCTTGACTATCTCCATGCGGGTGCAGATGTCATAACTACAAATACGTACAGCTCCTCTCGCCACATGTTGGAGCTATCTGGCTTAGGTCATAAGTTTTTCGAGATTAATAAAAAAGCCATAGAAACAGCACATAGCGCTAGAGAAGCAAGCTGCAAGCCTAATATTTTAATAGCCGGTTCACTCTCACATCGTGGAATGATTTCTAAGGGCACTGCCGCACCAGATCCAAATGCTGTCATTTCATTAAAAAAATTTGAAGAGAACCTAACGGAATTAGCGTTGTTTCTCAAAGAAGAAGGCTGCGATCTAATTATTTTAGAGATGATGTATGACCCAAAAAAAATTGAATCCACGTTCCTAGCCGCTGAAAAAGCAAATTTACCAATCTGGGCAGGGTTTTCATCACGGCGAAATAATATAGGTCAACTTTTAAGTTTCTTACCGGATGAAGAGCTACCACTCATGGATATTCTCGGTATTCTTTCGCATTACAAACCTGACGCCGCCGGTATTATGCATACTCCGGCAAACGCAATAAGCGATTCTCTGAAAGAATTAAGAAAAGCCTTCTCAGGACCCACATTCGCATATCCTGACTCTGGATATTTTAAATCGCCCAATTGGCAGTTTGAAAAAATAATTTCCGAGCAGGCATTACAGAGATTTGCGCGTGATTGGATAAGTGAGGGTGCAAAAATAGTTGGTGGCTGCTGTGGCCTGTCGCCTTCGCATATACAAGCGCTGGCTAGAGTTAAACAAAACATGTCAACATAATGGCAACTCTATCAGATCGCCTTTTCTAAACTTTTGTTATTCAAAAGCAAAGAAATAGACGTAAGAAGCAACTAAAGCAGGGATTGCCGAGTAGAATGTGGCAACAATTGCGACCTTTGGAGCGATTGCTATTGCAGGGAACAAAGCATCTCCATCATTACTCAAAGCATTACCAATCTGTGCCGATAATGGCAAATAGCCTGCGATAAATAGAGTGGTGACGAGGACCTGAGGTCCGCATCCAGGCAAAAACCCAATTAAGACTGAAATCAGAGGAACTACTGCTGCCCAACCAGCAAAAATGCTTTGGAGGTCTATATCAAAAAAGTATACCGGCAACTCGAAGGCAAGATATGCACAAATTACCCAAAGTGTAATAAAGTTTGTTTCTCTAATTGTTTTACGAAAAATTGTTTTTTGCTTTGAATGATTATCATCACCTAATAAGCCTAATTTTGGTGCTAGTTGCATAGAGATTGCCAAGAGGCCTCCCATAACACCTATCGTCGTTGCAGGTTTGCTAAGAACTTCCGTTGACAAAATACTATCAACATCAACTTGAAAAGCCACAAGGAAGGCTAGAATTAAACCCGGAGCAAGAAGCAAAAACCATAAGAGGTCCAAAAAAGGGCTCGATGTATCTTTTCCCACGGTCTTAAGACGCACAGTCTTTAGATTATGATCATATAAAAAATCAGAAGCATGAATTTTATTAACTATCCACCCACTAAGTGTGCCTATCACAAAACCAAGACCAATCATCGATAGGCCTGTTAAAGGCAATTGAGCTATCAAAAGGAAGGCCGCGTCACCCATTGTTGCAGTTAGGACGGCGACGACTGCCCCAAAGCTAAGCCTTCCAGATACATACTGGGTCATTACGATCACAGCGCCGCCACACCCTGGAAGTGCACCTAGACCGGCAGCAATAGGAACCTGCCAGAATGTCGCTTCTTGCAATAAAGCCGCAGCGTCGACCTTGAAAAGTTTCTCAATTCCATAAAAAAGTAGGAATGTAACGGCTACAAATGCACTTACTTGTAAATACGCGTCGGAAATTGCCCCAAAGAAAACCTCCGCGAAGTCGCCACTAATAACTTCAACCGCCCAACCTCCGAGTAGAACGGGAACCCAAATCAATAACATTTGAATAGGCCTTGAGACGCTTTCAAATGTGGCGGGTTTATTCTCTCTGGGGTTCATTGTGTGTGTTGATACTTGTTCTGTTGACATGGAATAAAGTTAGTATTACCTAACTTATAATGCAAGCCCTAATTCAACATAATCCATATTTGATTTTTATCGATCTTTCCCTCGAATTTTGAATTTGGCAGAAGAGATAATAATGTCTATGTTGGCAAATGTATGAATTAGCCCATGGTGTTCGAACGTTGTTTGACTTTTATTCAGATACCAAAACAAAACCTTCAAAAGGTATGCTTCACTCGATACTAAACCGCAACTTCGGTGATGAACAAAAAGATGAAGATACCACAACACTGGAGCTATGCTCTCGTGTTGCAAATTTACTTGGTAAAGAAAAAGCTGTGTTCCTTCCATCTGGAACGATGTGCAATGAAATCGCAATCAATATTCACACTGACCCAGGTGACGAGATCATCTGTGAAAGCTCTAGTCACATAATTAACTTTGAAACCGGAGGTCCTGCAGCTATTAGTAGCGTGATGATACACGCCATAAGAGGTAAAAACGGCATCTTTGAAGCCGAGCAGCTATCTGAAGCAATTCGCAAACCATCGAGATATGGCCCAATCAGTTCCCTCGTTTGTGTCGAACAAACCTCAAATATGGCAGGAGGTACTATTTGGGAGTTGGAAACGCTTAATGCCGTAGCTATTGAAGCTAAGAAATATAATCTGAATACTCACATGGACGGCGCACGTCTTTTGAATGCCTGTATTAAAACTGGCGTCGACGCAGAAACTTATTCAAAACATTTTGATAGTGTCTGGTTAGATTTTTCGAAAGGTCTTGGTGCCCCAGTAGGCGCTGTGCTTGCAGGCACTGAAGAATTCATAAGCAAATCTTGGCGGGTTAAACAACGATTAGGCGGCGCGATGCGTCAATCGGGCGTTTTAGCTGCAATGTGTCTTTATGCTTTGGACAATAATATCGCGAGACTATCCACTGATCATAAAGTGGCCTCTTTTTTAGGATCAGAGATAGAAAAATTAGAAACTGTAGAGCAAATTCTCCCCGTAGAGACAAATATTGTGATATTCGACCTTTCTGATGCGACAATTTCTGCACCGAATTTAGTCCAAAACATGGAGGAGCGAGGTTTTAAAATAGGCGCTTTTGGTGAGAGGCGAATCAGGATTGTCACGCACCTAGACGTTGATATGGATGCCGGGGCAAAGTTAGTTGAGGCTCTTAAAATCTATTTAAAATGATCACGCTGTTGGTTATTTGTGAAAAAATCGCATCCCAATTACCGTTTGAAACGCTGAGCACTTGCTAAACCCTATTGAGATACTACTTAGATGCTATGTCACCAGATCAAATTTCCATTCATTGGTTTCGGCAAGATTTAAGGACGGCTGATAATCCCGCACTAATGTCGGCAGCGAGTAGCGGGCGCGTAATACCCGTTTATATCTTCGACGACCTAATACCAGACGAATTTAAAATAGGCAGCGCTAGCAAGGTCTGGCTTCACCACTCTTTAGATAGTCTCAATAACACTTTAGATGGGCACCTCAGGTGTTACAGGGGCAATCCCGAAACTATACTAGAAAAACTGTGTAAAAAATATCACGTCAAACATATCACATGGAATAGGGCTTATGATCCCTGGAGGATTGAACAGGATACAAAATTAAAAGCAAGGCTTCACTCACATAGCATTAAGGTTCAAAGCTTTAATGGCAACCTTCTTTGGGAGCCCTGGGAGACTTTAAAGGCTGACGGATCCCCATACAGAGTATTTACACCGTTTTACAAAAATGGGTGCCTAAATGCAAATGCCCCTAGAACGCCACTAAGCCCTCCGGAAATCTGCTTTCATGACGAAAAAATAGAGCCAAACAATCTTGATAATCTTGGCCTGCTAGACAATAAATCATGGGAGGATGATTTGAAGTCGGAATGGAGCGTGGGTGAGGATGAGGCATCAGCAAAACTTAAAAAATTTTTGAGCGAGGGAATTAATTCCTATAAAGATGGAAGAAACTTCCCAGCACAGCAGAGTGTTTCAGGACTTTCACCCCACCTACATTGGGGTGAAATTTCCATAAATACCGTTTGGCACGCTACAAAAGAACAACTCAAAAAACACCCTCAACTTAGTGAAAACGCCAACCACTTCCTATCAGAGTTAGGGTGGCGAGAATTTTCATATTCCCTATTATATCACTTCCCCTCTCTCCCCACGAAAAATCTAAACCCACGCTTTGAAAAGTTTCCATGGGTCAAAGATCAAGTTGGATTAAGGGCCTGGAAAAGCGGCCGCACGGGCGTCCCAATAGTAGATGCTGGAATGCGACAGTTATGGAAAACCGGTTACATGCATAATAGGCTCAGAATGATTGTAGGATCCTTCCTTGTCAAAAATCTTCGCGTTCACTGGCATCACGGCCAAGCTTGGTTTTGGGATACACTATTTGATGCAGATTTAGCTAACAATAGCGCAGGTTGGCAATGGATAGCCGGATGTGGCGCCGATGCCGCTCCTTATTTCCGTATTTTCAATCCAGTAACCCAAGGCCTGAAATTTGATCCGGACGGCTCATTCATCAGACAATATGTGCCAGAGTTAGAGAAAGTTCCCGTTAAATATATTTTTGATCCCTGGAACGCACCCCAAGATGTTCTCGCAACATCCGGTGTAATTTTAGGCCAGACCTACCCTCACCCAATAGTGGACTTAAAAGTGTCACGTGAAAAAGCTCTCGAAGCGTTTGCTACCTTGAAAGCTTGAGATAAAGGGATACCGCCGCACGATTGGACTAGTAAGTGGACGGCGGGTTTACGACAAAAGTTTACTGGTTAAATGTGCCCCAATATAAAAATTTAATTATTTTGGCGCAAACGGGAAATTACCTTACTTTTGTTGGACGTGCTAAACCAAAATGGAAGGCATATCCCGATCGGTGAAGCGAACAAGAGAATACGGCTGAGCTCACTATAGCCAGAGGTTAATGGTAATAGGTAAATTCGCGTTTCTTATTGATATCGCACCGCAGAAAGTAAACGATTGGTTCTTGACTGTTTACACAGACGCTGACGAGTGGTTTGAGTTAACTAATGTTTCTGGCATGGACCATTTTGCGGATGCCGACGTATTTGCGTCCAAATCATATCCCGCTAGAAGCATACATGTTATCAAATTGTCGAAGTGTTAAAATACATGTCACAAAAAAAGTTACAGAAACAAATGGGAGCGACGCTTGCCCATTTAATTATCTATGCTGGCATTTTATAAAAAGAGATGGGCCGCTTCTTGTGGAGAATATCAGAATGAAAATGCCCCGCAGGATGCGAGATAAAGTATCAATCACGAAACTTTATATCGCCGATTTGGTTTCGAAGCTTTTTTTAGCAACCTTTCTTGACTTGACGTAATCGAGAAAACACCGGGTTATTCCTGAAGCGTTCATTTGCCACTGATGCACGCGGCGGAAAGCACCACATTTACCCCATTTTGAAATCAGGCCAGGTGTCCGCCAGTCTATAACCTTCAGGCCATGGATCGTCAGGATCTAGATAGTATTGATGTGTTCCCGTCACCCAAGCTCGACCGCTCACTTCTGGGACAATCCCCTTAATATTGCCAACATTTGTATGCCCAATGATTCGGCCGGAAAACTTTGAATCAATAATTGAAGACACCTCAAGAATATCCTCGTGATGCATCTCTCCTCGCGCATTCAGCAATGCCATCCTAGCACATAACGCAGTTCCTGTAGGTGATCTATCTATTTTTCCTGGTTGGATAGCTACTGCAGCGCGGGAACTTAGTCGCTTACCATCTCTATGTAATGGGCCTGCAAAAAGGCAAAAGGAAAATTTATTCCAATCATTATTTTCGGGATGCTGAAATTTTAACTGTTCGTTCGCGGAGTTAGTAATTCGTATACCAATTTCAGCTAAATGCTTCGCTTCGCGAGAAACTAGTTTAAAATTCAGATCTGCGGCATTTACAATTACAAATGTGTCCCCTCCATAAGCCGTATCAACACGCAAACTGCCAATTCCCGGCACCGTTAAAGTTTGATCTAATATGCCAACGAACGAGGGTACATTTTGTATTGATATCCGACGCGCCTTTCCATTATTGCACTCAGCTTTAATTTTTACCAAACCGGCAGGCGCCTCTAATATTATTTCTGTCTCTGGTTCTTGCATAGGAATTATACCAGTATCCAAGAGAACCGTAGCGACACAAATGGCGTTTGATCCTGACATCGGCGGAGTTGTTTCTGGCTCCATAATTATCCAACCCATCTGCGCTTTCGGATTAACGGCTGGAACTAAAAGGTTTACATGTCTAAAAACTCCACCTCTTGGTTCGTTAAGTACAAAGTTGCGTAACGTGTTATCTTTCTCAATCCACGTACGCTGTTCCCAAAGAGTTTCACCAGGTGGTGGCACGACCCCTCCAACTATTACATCCCCAACTTCACCCTCTGCATGGCACGAGACAACATGGATTACTTTCGAACTTCTCATTTTCTGTTGGGTCCTCTGGAAAATATCCAACTTTAATTGATTTTATTTATTCAAAGGTTTCATTTACCTATCGTGTTAGGTTTGTTCTACGCCATAAACTGATAGTAGCGATTTCATCCGCGATACAGCAAGATCTGGTTGTATCAACAAATTTGACTTGTCAGCCAGTCTAAAAATTTCGGCATAATGGTTGAGTTCTCTTGATGACTGCATCCCTCTTAGCATTGAAAAATGCGACTGCATGCCATTAAGCCAAGCTAAAAATGTTATCCCAGCTTTATAATACTGTGTAGGTTTTTTGAAAATTTCCCGAGAAAGTGGAACAGTTGGCTCAAGAATATTTCGGTATGTTTCGATTTTACCTTGAGCAAGTGCCTCTAGTGCAGGAGATACGGCTGGTGCTATAGCTGTAAAAATGCCCAGCAGCGCATCCGAATGCTTTTTTCCGTCACCTTCGATGAGATCCGTGTAATTAAAATCATCTCCAGTGTACAACTTAATATTATTGCTTAACCGCGCTCTAAATTTCTCTTCATGTTTTTTATCTAGCAGGGAAATTTTAATACCATCCACCTTAGAGCTATTCGCTTTTATTAATGCAAGCACCATATCCGCAGCGTCATTTATCGAGTCTGTTCCCCAATAGCCTCTCAAGGCAGGGTCAAACATCTCGCCAAGCCAATGCAGTATCACCGGCTTTTCAGCTTGTTCTATCAATCGATTATATACCTTAAAAAAGGATTCGGGCCCTCTACTAACAACCAACATAGCTCTACTGGCAAGAATCACGCACTCACCACCAATTTTTTCAATTGTTTCCATCTGCTCACTATAGGCATTTATTATTTGATCTTCGGTCTTTAATTCTTCTATTCCAAACTGATCTGTTCCGGCACCACAAACTACTCTTGGCTTAAGTGGATGATGCTTTGCTTCCTTAACTGTTCGTTCAATAAGTTCTTTTGCAGTTTCCCAATCTAATCCCATTCCACGTTGCGCTGTATCCATTGCCTCTGCAACGTGAAGTCCCTGATCCCAAAGATAGTGTCTATATTTTAGAGTTTCATCCCAATCAAGTACTCCGCCCGATCGCCATGGATCAACTTCAAATAGTGGCGAAGCAACCACATGTGCGGCTGCGAACACTATTCGGTTAAACGCAATATTTGGGGTTCGGGGCGTCAGAGGTGTCCCCATTAACTTATAATTTTCCACTGTTCCAGTCTTTAATGGAAGGCGCAACATATCAGTATTCGTCCCTCTCGAGCAGTGAAGTTACTTAACTCCTAATGATATGCTGAAGAAAAAAACTAAAATAGTAAAATTTATATCTTGATTACATTACGGGCTCATTCTTGCTGTTAAACTATTCCCCAAACGATCAATACTCCAGTGTAAAATCAACGTCATGAAGACTAAGACAATCAAGGCGGCAAACATCAAATCTATTTTGGCTCTTCCGTTGGCGAGTAGCATCAAGTAACCGAGTCCTTCCGATGCGCCGACCCACTCCCCTATTATCGCACCAATTGGGGCATATACCGCAGCAAGCCGTAACCCAGAAGCCAAACCCGGTACTGCAGCTGGTATTCTTAAGTTAAACATAATACGCCAGGGGGTTCCATTCATCACACGAGATAGATCCAACATGCCCTTAGGTGTATTCATAAGCCCATCAAAAAATGCAGAGGTAACAGGAAAATAAATTATTAGTAAAGCCATCAGAATTTTTGGCCATAATCCATACCCTAGCCACAAAGTTAGTATTGGCGCTAACGCAAAGACAGGAAGCGCCTGGCTCAAAACCATCATAGGACGAACGATAGTTCTAGCGACTGGTGAGATAGCTAAGCAGATAGCGGTGAAAGACCCCAGCACTGTTCCAGCCAAAAGTCCAAGCAATATCTCTGTCCCGGTC
>Ga0209433_10000278_pt1 | contig 15897 bp, 15 predicted proteins | sample METZYME_5_50m_FD_187552 | JGI IMG/M metagenome (GOLD analysis project Ga0209433, IMG submission 187552) | Marine microbial communities from oxygen minimum zone in mesopelagic equatorial Pacific - METZYME_5_50m (SPAdes) (version 2) | ecosystem: Environmental > Aquatic > Marine > Oceanic | place...
TTTCATTATTTACATACGTTGAATATATATCGCTTTGAATAATTTTATCGTAGATTAAATTGACGTATTTGTAATCAATTCCCCAATCGATAAAAGATTTTGAACTTATTAAATCTAAAATTTTAGAGGTTAAAAAAACTTGTTTTAAGAATTGATTTTCAGAAAATTTTTCGCTTTTGTATAACTTACTAATGTTTCCTGTTATACTATCATGAGATATTTTGTACTTAGTCGTAGCTTTTTTAAATATTTCAATCATCAATGAAATATTTAAAAGAAACAAATCGTGTATAGAATGAATGCTCTTGGAGAGATTTTTATAATGTTCTTTTGTATCTTCGAAATCAGATATTTCAGCAGCATACAAATATTGCATAATTTTTAGCCTGATATGTCTTCGATTTAACATTTAAAAGAACAAATTATAATTACCGCAAGATAGTATTAATTATTAAAAATATTTACCCAATTGAATGAATTAAAATATTTAAATAAATACCTATTCAAGTATAAAACTAATCTGTTATTAGGTTTTATTATTATTATCATTGCCAGAATTTTATTATTATTTACTCCAGGCCTTATCAGAGACTCAGTCAATGTTGTAGATGAATATAGAAAAGGGACTATCATTGGAATTGATTCAGTTCAAAGTGAATTAGTTGAAAATATTTTTTTGATCTTACTAGCAGCAATTTCAGCTGGTATTTTTACTTTTTTAACTCGACAAACTATAATCAATGTTTCTAGATATGTGGAATTCGATTTAAAAAATGAAATCTACGTGCAATACCAAAAACTCTCACTAAGTTTCTACAAGAGAAACCAAACTGGTGACCTGATGAATAGGATTAGTGAAGATGTTTCTAGGGTTAGGATGTATTTTGGTCCAGCAATAATGTATTCGATTAATACAATAACCTTAATCATCATCACTTTCTTTTATATGTATCGTCAATCTCCTGAATTAACTTTCTACACGGTTAGCCCACTGCCGGTTTTATCTTATACCATATTTAAATTGAGTGGAATTATTAACATAAGAAGTAGAATTGTACAAGAATCTTTATCAAAGCTCTCATCTTTTACTCAAGAAGTTTTTACAGGGATTAAAATTGTAAAATCCTATGCCATACAAAATACTAAATCAAAGCAATTTGACAATCTCTCAAAAGAGAATAAAGAGAATCAAATAAGCCTTGTAAAAATGCAAGCATTGTTTTTTCCATTAATGATTTTACTAATTGGTTTAAGTAATATTTTGGTAATATTTATCGGGGGCAAACAATATCTTGAAGGTGAGATTGAAAGTATTGGAATTATTGCCGAGTTTATTATATATGTTAACATGTTAACATGGCCTGTTGCCTCCTTAGGATGGATAAGTTCAATTATCCAGCAAGCAGAAGCATCACAAAAAAGAATAAATGAATTTTTGAAAGAAAAGTCAGAAATATTGAATAATCCAAAAGGATTAAAAAAAATAAAAGGAAAAATTGAATTTGAAAATATTTCATTTACGTTTCGTGAATCAAAAATTCAGGCACTAAAAGATATTAGCTTCACTATTGAAAACAATAAGTCACTTGGGCTCATCGGTGCAACAGGCTCAGGAAAAACAACCTTATTAAAACTAATTACCAGAAGCTATAAGCTTAATACCGGGATAATTCGTATAGACGACAAAAATATATGTGAATTTGACATAGAGAGTCTTAGAAATCAAATTGGAATTGTTCCACAAGACTCATTTCTATTCTCTGATTCAATAGTTAATAATATTCGCTTCGGAAATGAAAAAGCTAGTATCAAAGAAGTTGAAGAGTATTGTAAAATATCAGGAATTCACAATGAAATAATTAAATTAAAAGATGGATATCATACAGTTTTAGGTGAAAGAGGAATAAACTTAAGTGGTGGGCAAAAGCAAAGAATTTGTATCGCTAGAGCTCTAATAAAAAATCCTAAAATTCTAATTTTAGATGATTGTCTTTCGGCTTTAGACACTGAAACAGAGAAAAATATAATACAATCTTTAAAAAAATATATTGGTAATACTACAACAATTATTTCGAGTCACAGATTATCGTCAATTCAAAACCTGGATGAGATTATTGTTTTGAGCGATGGAAAAATACTTCAAAAGGGTAATCACGAAAAACTCGTTAGTCAAAAAGGCTATTACAAAGAGCTTTACAAAAAACAGCTTACAAAAAAAGATGAATAGAATTAGTTGAAATCACAAAAAAATTTTTTAATTTTTCAGATTAATCATAAAATTTTAGAAGATGGAGAGAGAAGAAATTTTTTCAAAAGTTCTGAGGGCTGGTAGAAGAACTTATTTTTTTGACGTAAGATCTACTAAAGCTGGAGACTATTACCTAACACTAACAGAAAGTAAAAAATTCACAAATGAGGATGGTTCATTCCACTACAAAAAACATAAAATCTACCTATATAAAGAGGATTTTAGTGAATTTTCGAGTATTCTGAATGAAATGACAGATTATGTCATTTCTGAAAAAGGTGAAGAAGTAATCAGTGAAAGACATCAGAAAGACTTCAAAAAGGAAGAAAATAATGAAACAACAGATGAATCAGATGTTGATTTAGACGACATTTAATCTAATTTTCAATATGAGATTTTTTTTAATCGCACTTTTAATCAGTGTAAGCCTTTTAGGGCAACACCAGAAATATGATTTAGATTACTATTTTTCAGAACAAGATTTTGGAATAAAGGAGTCTAATATTCCTACCCCAAAAGAGATTATTGGTCATGAAGTAGGAGAATGGCATGTATCACATGATAAGTTAGTACAATACATGTATGCGCTGGCCGAGGCCTCTGACAGAGTAACTATTGAGGATAGAGGCAAGACATTTGAGGGAAGACCAATCTTGCTGCTTACGATCACTTCAAAAAATAATCAATCTAATATTGACAAAATTTTAGATAATCATAAAAAAATTACTGACCATAATCAAGATCTATTGATTGATAATCAGCCAATAATTGTTTATCAGGGGTTTTCTATTCATGGTAATGAAGCTAGTGGTTCTAATGCCAGTTTATTATTAGCCTACTATTTAGCTGCATCCAAAGATGATTTTGTTAAAAATTTACTTGATAATTCTGTTATATTATTAGACCCTTCAATGAATCCAGACGGCCTACAAAGATTTTCTTATTGGGCAAATGTTAACAGAAATTTAAATTTAACATCTGACCCAAATGACCGTGAATACAACGAAGTTTGGCCAGGCGCTAGAACAAATCACTATTGGTTCGATTTAAATAGAGACTGGCTTCCTGCTCAGCTTCCTGAATCGCAAGCAAGGATAAAAACATTTAACAAATGGATCCCAAATATTTTGACAGATCATCACGAAATGGGGACAAATGCCACATTTTTTTTTCAGCCTGGAATTCCCTCTAGGACACATCCCCTAACCCCAGATTTAAATCAAAAGCTTACAAAAGAAATTGCGAAATTTCATGTTGAAAGCTTAGATAAAATTGGATCTTTATATTACTCTGAAGAGAGCTTTGATGATTTTTATTATGGAAAAGGATCCACTTTTCCAGATATAAATGGTTCGATAGGTATACTATTCGAACAAGCCAGTTCTAGAGGTCATGTTCAACAATCTGATAATGGGATATTAAGGTTCCCCTATACTATAAAAAATCAACTTTCAACGGGAATTTCAACTTTGAAAGCAGCGGTGAATCTAAGGCTTGAGATTTTAAATTATCAAAAAACATTTTACATCGAAGCAGCTAAAGAGGCAGACAAGTTCAGAAACGACGCCATAATATTTGGAAATCCAAAAGACAAGTATAGAACAAACAAACTTGCCGAAATATTAAGAACTCATGAAATTGACATTTATGGATTAGAAAATGATGTTAAGCATAAAAATAAAATATACAAAAAAGGATATGCTTATGTAGTTCCAAAAAATCAAAAAAAATATAGACTTATAAATGCAATGTTTGAAACAAGAACAACATTCTTAGATAGTTTATTTTATGATGTATCATCATGGACGCTTCCATTAGCTTTTAATTTAGATTACGATTTAAATTTCAGCAATCCCAATCTAAAAAGTAGAATTGATGTATTAAGCTACAACCATCATTCTAATATCGATGAAATTAATTATGCTTTTCTGATGGAATGGCATGAATATTTAACGCCAAAAGCATTAAACAAGCTATTGGATCATGATGTGATAGTAAAAGTTGCAACAAAGAGATTCCGATTGGAGGGTAAAGATTATGACTATGGAACTATTTTGATTCCCGTACAAAATAATAATCATGTAGATCTCAAAAATTTACTAAACCAAATTTCAAAAGAGTGCCAAGTGGTTATTGAAAATGTTAAGACAGGTTATGCTGAAGGTCCAGATCTTGGAAGTAATAATTTCAAAAGAATTTATAAAAAAAATATTGCACTTCTTGTAGGGGATGGTATAACTGCCTATGATGCTGGAGAAATATGGCATCTACTTGATACAAGATTCGATGTCAAATTAACAAAGCTTGATGTTAAAAATTTCAACAAATTTGATTTGAGTAGATATACAACTTTAATCGCTCCAAATAGTTCAATATCGGATACTGTTATTTCAAATAAAATTAAAAGTTGGGTGAAGTCTGGCGGAACATTAGTTGCATATAAAAATTCTATTAATTGGCTTAAAAAGAATAAACTTATTGAGGCAAAAGAACTTAAGAATAATTACACTGCTAAAAACATTTCCTTTGAGGAAAGAAATGCATTTTTTGGGGCACAGAAAATTGGAGGTGCAATTTTTAAAACAAAAATTGACAGATCTCACCCCATAAATTTTGGTCAAACGAACAATATTATGCCTATTTTTAGAAACTCTACAATATTTATTGAAAAGGATAAAGAGAGTTATAAAAACCCCATTTTATACTCTGATGATCCACTACTTAGCGGTTATATTTCTGAGGAAAATCTTGAACTGCTAAGGTCTACAAGTCCATTGAAAATTAATAGTGTGGGGAAAGGCAAAGTTATTTATCTAACAGATAATACAAATTTTAGAGCATTTTGGTTTGGAACTAATAAAATTTTATTGAACTCAATATTTTTTAGTAGTATTATGTAGACTATGCAATCTTAAGACCGTTAGCTATCTTATTCTCCGGAGTTATCAAAATTACTGACTCACCCTCTACTGCCCCTAAAACCAAACACTCACTCATGTAATTGGCAATTTGTTTTTTTGGAAAATTAACTATTGCTATTATCTGAAATCCGATTAACATTTCGGTGCTATAATTTTTTGTTATTTGTGCTGATGATTTTAGAATACCTAATTCGCCAAAATCAATTTTTAATTTATATGATGGATTAATGGCCTCTTTAAAAAGCTCAGCATGAATAATGGTTCCTACCCTTATATCTAAATCTTTGAATGATTTAAATAAATTATTCAAATCAATTTTTTTTAGATCTATTTGCAATAAAACTCTTGACAAACACTACTAGTGCAAATATAGTTGATAACATCATTAAAGAAACCCTTGTTATACCCATTATTCTGTCTCCCTCAATAGCGCTCATAAGAGGTTTAACAAGACCAAACAGTATTAAAAAAGTTAATAATACAACAACATGTGCTACAATTTTATTTTCCTTCTTTAAACCAGAATTTAAAACTAAAATTATAACACCAAAAACTACGGGTATCAAGGCTGTAGGGGAATAATCTACATCAATATAACCCCAAAGACCAAAAGAAATTAGTGTGACTGCGTTAACAAAGCTTATTTTGTGTGGTTTCATAAATTTATTTTTCGTAAAATTACAACTAAATATTTTAAAAAAAAATGGCAAAAACTCCGTCAAACATGGTCAGCCTCGGAACTGAGGCCCCATATTTTTCACTATATGATGTAATAAGTGGAGAACAAAAAAATCTAAACGAATTAAAAGGAAAAAGTGGTTCCGTGATTATGTTTATTTGTAACCATTGTCCTTATGTAAAACATGTAAACAAAACGATAGTAAATTTAGCTAATAAGTTTAAAAATAATGATGTAAATTTTATTGCGATTTCAAGTAATGATGTTACTAATTACCCAGAAGATAGTCCTGAATTAATGAAGATCAATGCATATGAGAATAATTTCATATTTCCATATCTCTACGACGAATCTCAGGAAATCGCCAAGAAATATGATGCAGCATGCACTCCAGATTTTTATTTATATGATAATGAATTAAAGCTTATATACCGAGGTCAACTTGATGACTCAAGGCCAGGTAATGGTATCGAATGTAATGGAGAAGATTTAGATAATGCTATTAAATGCTTGCTTTCAAAAAATGTGAACACCAGAATTCAAAAACCAAGTATTGGCTGTAATATTAAATGGAAATAATTATTCAGCTGAAATAAGCTCTACCTCAAAAACTAAGGTTGCATTTGGTGGTATTACCCCGCCGGCTCCTGATTTTCCGTAAGCTAAATCACTAGGAATTATAAAGCTAGCCTTATCTCCTATACCAAGTAAAGAAATACCTTCATCCCAACCTTTTATTACTTGCCCCACACCTAAGGTAAATTCAATTGGCTGATTTCTATTGTAAGATGAATCAAATACAGTCCCGTCTAATAACATACCTTTATAATGAACCTTAACCTTATTTCCAGCTGAAGCTTTTTCAGATTTATTTTCTTTTTGAAATTTATATAGCAATCCTGAGGAAGTTTTTGAAAACCCTTTTGAGAGATCTTTTAGCATTTTAAGCTCTTTTTGCTTTTCTTTTTTAATTCTGTCAGCTTTTGATTTATTGAAGTCTTCAAAGGCTTTAGCAGCATCAAAAGCTTTTGCCTTATCACCAAAAGCGTTTATTTTCACAGAAATTATTTCATCATTTTGAGAAATAGAATTAACCACATCCATTCCTTCAATAACATTTCCAAAAACAGTATGCTTATCATCCAGCCATGGAGTTTCGACATGGGTAATGAAAAATTGACTTCCATTAGTAGATGGTCCAGCATTAGCCATTGAAATAACTCCTGGACGATTATGCTTCAAATCATCGTTAAATTCATCATCAAACTTGTATCCAGGATCTCCTGTACCTGTGCCTAATGGGCATCCTGCCTGTATCATAAAATCATTAATTACCCTGTGAAACTTCAATCCATCATAATAGGGTTGACCAAAAGGCTTAAATGTATTTTTGATTTTTCCCTTTGATAAGCCAACAAAATTTCCGACTGTACCAGGTGTTTTTTCAAACTCTAATTTGATTTTAATTTCACCTTTTGAAGTGGTAATAATTGCAAATAAACCTTCCATTACATTAATTTTTTTGCGAATATATTAATTAGCTAATTCGCTTAAAAATTTTATTCTAAATAGTTTTAACTCAAACTCATCATATTCTCCGTCAAATTCTTTCAAAGCTAGCTCAATATCGTCTGAATCAGCTTCAATAAAGTATTCGTGTAGCTCTTGCTGCTGGTCCTCATCAATAAAATCATCAATACAATATGAAATATCTAGCTTTGTGCCTGAGTAAATGATCGTCTCCATTTCATTAATAAGTTCATAAGTATCCATTGATTTCGATTCAGCGATATCCTCAATTGACAACTTTCGATCAACGCTCTGAATTATGTATAATTTCAAGGCAGAATTTTTACCAGCTGATTTTATAACCAAATCATCAGGTCTAGTTATATTATTTTCAACAACATAGAGCGAAATTAATTCTAAAAATTCTTCACCATATTTTTTTGCTTTACCCTCACCTACACCAAAAATTGTAACCAATTCTTCAAATGTAGTTGGGTACCTAAATGTCATTTCATTAAGTGATGGATCTTGAAAAATTACATAAGGTGGAATTGACTTTTTATCAGCTATTTTTTTTCTTAAATCCTTCAGTTTACACATAAGAACCTGGTCGCCAGGCTGTAATCTTTTCGAGGTTAAGGGTTCTTTAAATTCAGAATTATCTTCATTTACTGCTAAATATAAGTCCATTGGATTCCTTAAATAATCAAGCCCTTTTTTAGTGACTGAAATGGAACCGAAATTTTCTATTTTTTTTGAAATTATATTTTCAACTCTCAAAAACCATAATATCCCATTCCAAAATTGCTCATCATTTGACTTACCAATTCCAAAATATTTACTCTGATTTATCATATGGGATGTGAGAAGTGCATTATTTTTTCCAATTAATATGTTTACAATGTCTTTTTGCTTATATATAGACTTTGTATCAATAATCAAATTCAAAATTTGAACAGAATTTTCTTTGATATTAATTTTAGTTTTTTCCTCAAGCATATTGTCATCCATCAACCTTCCCTCTCCTGAATCTGAGTCAAAGTATTCACCAAAATAATTTAATAGATATTTTCTTCTGCTAAGTGAAGTCTGGCAGTAACCAACAACCTCTTCCAAATGCATAGAAGCTATATCTTTTTCATTTTTATTTTTTGATTCTAAAAACTTTTCCAGTTTTTCGATGTCCTTATATGAATAATAAGCTAAGCAATGACCCTCACCACCATCTCTTCCTGCCCTGCCTGTTTCTTGATAATATCCCTCAAGACTTTTAGCAATATCATAATGTATAACAAATCGAATATCTGGTTTGTCAATCCCCATTCCAAAAGCAATGGTAGCTACTACAACATCAACATCTTCCATCAGAAATGCATCTTGATTTTGAATTCTAGTTTTAGAATCTAAACCGGCGTGATATGGGACAGACTTGATATTATTTAAAACTAATAGTTCAGAAATTTCTTCAACTTTTTTCCTGCTTAAACAGTAAACAATTCCTGATTTACCGCTCATGCTTTTTACAAATTTTATAAGATCATTATTGGTTTGTTCATTCTTAGATCTTACTTCATAAAATAAATTTGGCCTGTTAAATGAAGATTTAAAAATATCAGCATCTGTAATATCTATATTTTTAATTATGTCTGTTTGAACTTTTGGTGTCGCAGTTGCGGTTAATGCTATCAAGGGTATAGTACTATTAATTTTATTTAATATACTTCTAATATTTCTATACTCAGGTCGAAAGTCATGCCCCCACTCACTTATACAATGAGCCTCGTCTATTGCCATAAATGAAATATTTACAGATTTTAAAAACTCTATATTTACAGGTTTTGCGAGGGATTCTGGAGCTAAGTATAAAAGCTTGGTTTTTTTACTTTTTACATCGTCTTTCACTTTATTTACTTCCTCAGCACTTAGCGATGAATTCAAAACATGAGCAATACTATTTTCTTCTGAAAAACCTCTCATTGCATCAACTTGATTCTTCATTAGTGCTATAAGCGGGGATATCACAATAGCGGTACCATCCAATAATAATGATGGTAATTGATAACATAAGGATTTACCACCACCTGTTGGCATAATTACGAAGGTATTTTTTCTATTTAAAATGTTAAGTATTATATCCCTTTGATTGCCTTTGAATTCGTTGAATCCAAAAGTGTTTTGTAAGCAGTTTAAAATCAATTTATCAAATTGTATTTTTTGCATTGTTCTGAATAGGGTTACTTTAAGTTAAAACAATCTTTTTTGATTTAAGAAATTCTTTAATAAAATTTTTGTTTTTTTGCATTATATATAATCATTCTAATTTGAACACAAAAAATATAATAGAATTTGGTAAAGAAGTAATCAATCTTCAGGCAGAAAGTGTAAAAAATCTAGTTGAATTAGTTGATGAAAACTTTGAAAAAGCTGTTAATCTGATACTTAACTCTGACGGAAGAGTTATCGTCACTGGTATTGGTAAAAGTGCAATTATTGCCAATAAGATTGTAGCTACACTAAATTCAACTGGAACTCCATCAATTTTCATGCATGCTGCAGATGCTATTCATGGAGATCTTGGAATTATTAAAAAGGATGATATAATTATTTGTATTTCAAAAAGCGGAAATACACAAGAAATTAAAGACTTAGTTCCTTTCCTTAATATGAAAAAAAATCCACTTATAGCTATAACTGGGGATGTTGATTCTTTTCTTGCAAAAAATTCAACTGTGGTATTAAATAGTCATGTTAATATTGAAGTGTGTCCAAATAATTTAGCACCCACCAATAGTACGACTGCACAATTGGTTATTGGAGATGCAATAGCAGTCACGCTAGTAAAAATTAAAGGATTTACATCTCATGATTTTGCCAAATTTCACCCTGGCGGTAGCCTTGGGAAAAAATTATACTTAAAAGTTAAAGATTTAATTGATGTAGACGCTAGACCAATGGTTTTAGAGGATGACAACATAAAAAGTGTAATTATTGAAATCAGTAACAAAATGCTTGGAATCACACCGGTTTTTTCTGAGAATTTAATTGTTGGTGTGATTACTGATGGTGATTTGAGAAGAACATTACTAAATCACTCAGATATTTCAATGCTAAAAGCAAAAGATATAATGTCTATTAACCCGAAAATTATAGATTCTGAAACCATGGCGTCTGAGGCTTTGGAAATAATGAAAGGAAATAAAATATCTCAACTGATTGTAACTACAGATAATCAATATTCTGGCGTGATTCATATCCAGAGTTTAATTAAAGAGGGTATCTCATAATGGCTAATTCGAAACATGATAACATGTCTTTCTTAGAGCATCTGGAGGAGCTCAGATGGCATGTGATTCGCTCATTAATTGCAATTATTTCAGCAGGCTTTGTTTGTTTTTTAATGAAGGACTTCATTTTTGATACAATAATTTTTGGTCCAAAAAAAATGGATTTCCCAACTTATAAGTTTTTGTGTCAAGCTGCTACATTTATCGGAGTTGAAACAAATTTTTGTGGAGATGAATTTCCTTTTGTCGTCCAAAATAGAACCATGGCTGGCCAATTTTCTGCTCATGTCATGACATCAGTTATATCTGGTTTTATTTTATCATTTCCTTATGTTTTATATGAATTTTGGAAATTTATTAGTCCCGGTTTACTTGAGAAGGAAAAAGCAAAATCAAGAGGATTTATCTTTATTTCTTCTATTTTGTTTTTTGTTGGTGTGTTATTTGGTTACTATGTAATTTCTCCACTGTCAATTAACTTTCTTGGAACTTATCAGGTATCTACTCAGGTTTTAAATGAAATTGATTTGGGGTCATTTATAAGCTTAGTAAGATCGTCTGCTTTAGCATCTGGAATAATATTTGAGCTGCCGATTATTATTTACTTCTTAACAAAAGCAGGTGTAGTCACCCCTGAATCACTTGTAAAATACAGAAAATATGCACTGGTTTTAGTTTTAATTCTTGCAGCTATTATTACTCCTCCCGATGTAGCTAGCCAGATAATTGTTGCTATCCCTATTGTTGTATTATACCAAGTAAGTATTTTTATTTCTAGAATTGTTGTTAAAAATCAAAACAAATGATATTAAAAGCAAATAATTTGACAAAATCATATGCAGGAAAAAGCGTTGTCAAGGATGTCTCATTAAATCTAAAACAAGGAGAAATCGTCGGGCTTTTAGGACCTAATGGTGCTGGGAAAACCACTTCTTTTTACATGATTGTTGGCTTAATAAAACCTAACTCCGGTTCAATATTTTTGGATGATAAAGAGATTACTAATTTTCCTATGTACAAAAGAGCTCAAAATGGAATTGGATATTTGGCTCAAGAGTCATCTGTATTCAGAAAAATGAGTGTCGAAGATAATATTCACAGCGTATTAGAAATGACTAAACTTACAAAAAAAGAGCAAAAGAATAGAGTTGAATCACTTCTAGATGAATTTGGTTTGACAGCAATAAGAAAAAGCCGTGGCGACTTACTTTCTGGTGGTGAGAGAAGGAGAACAGAAATAGCCAGGGCTCTCGCAACAAGTCCTCGCTTTATTTTGTTGGATGAACCATTTGCTGGTGTTGACCCCTTGGCTGTAGAGGATATACAAAAAATTGTTAGAGATTTAACAAAAAGAAATATTGGGATATTGATCACAGATCATAATGTTCAAGAAACTTTAGCCATAACTGACAGAACTTACCTAATGTTTGAAGGAAGTATCCTTAAAGATGGAAAGCCAGAGGATTTAGCTAATGATGAAATAGTTAGAAAAGTATACCTAGGTCAAAATTTTGAACTTAGAAAAAAGACAATTTAATTCTTCAATCTATAGAAGGTAAATATAGAAATTATTACATAAACCGAAAGCACCAAAGGAATAGCATAGATACCCAAAATAATTAGAGAAGGTATAGAAATAAAAATTAAAAAAAATCGCCTTCTGTTTCCTTTAAACTTTATTGACTTAAACTTGAAATTTAAGAGTTTTAAATTTGAAACTAGTAGAATACTTGAAAGTATTACAATTAACATTAAAATATTGTAATCAAGAATTATATTAGAAAATGCATTTCCTTCTGCAGAAATAATTGCTAAAGAATATATTAAAACTGCATTGGCGGGGGTTGGTAAGCCTTTAAAAAATTTCAACGTAGATTTTCTTGTATTGTAGCGAGCTAGCCTGTAGGCTGAGCATAGGGTTATCATAAAGCCCATAAAAGGAATAAAGGATGCCGAAATCGATCCGATAGATGATGAGGGAGCTTCATTGAACATATTGTACATTAGGATTCCGGGAACTAAACCAAAGCTGACCAAATCTGCTAAAGAGTCTAGCTGAATTCCAATATCAGATTTTGCATTCAATCTTCTAGCTAAATAGCCATCTATATAATCAAGAACTAAACATATAACAGTGATTATAAAGACTTCTCTTACCTCAAGGTTATTTTCAATTAGTAAAAGAGTAACAATACATCCTAAGAATAAGTTAAAGAGAGTAATTAAATTTGGTAAAAACTTAAATTTCACAATAATTATTTATGGTAAAACTAATGATTTAGCTTTATATTAATTATAAATTTACTGCTTAATTATAATATATTACCCTTAATAATGTTATAATAAAAATGAGATCTAAAATATTAGTACTATTATTATTTTTAACACACTTATCTGGATTAAGTCAAAGTTCATCTAAATATTCAAACGAGTTTTTAAATATTGGTGTAGATGCCAGGTCAATTGGAATGGCCAACGCAGTTGTTTCATCAACAAATGATGTAAATTCAACGTATTGGAACCCTGCAGGTTTACTAAATATTGAAAGAGATGAAATCTCTTTGATGCATTCCAACTATTTTGCAAATATTGCAAATTACAACTATATATCTTATGCGAAGAAAGTTGATGATCAATCTGCGATAGGATTTTCCCTGATAAGATTTGGAGTTGATGATATTATGGATACCACCCAACTTATAGACAATCAAGGAAATATTGACTTTAATAGGATAGAATTATTTTCTGCAGCAGACTATGCTTTTTTATTTAGCTATGCTAAAAAGAACAATTTTTTGAATTTAAATTATGGTTTAAATATTAAAATAATTAGACGAATAATTGGAGATTTCGCAAATTCATGGGGTTTTGGTTTTGATATTGGAATTCAACATGAAAATAAATCCGGTTGGAAGTTTGGCCTTATGGCAAGAGATATTACCACCACTTATAACAGTTGGTCTTTTAATCAGGACAGATTAGATGATATCCAAGATGCAATCGAAGGTCAAAATCAAGAAATTCCTGAGAAATCAGAAGTTACCTTACCTAAACTACAACTTGGTATTTCAAAAGAATTCTTAATTAATAATGAATATTCCCTTTTGGGGGCTTTTGATTTATTTGTCTTATTTGATGAAACTAATGATATTATTTCATCTGAAATTATTAGTGTTAATCCAGCATTAGGTTTTGAATTAGGATACATTGATTTAGTATATTTAAGGTTTGGTGTTGGAAACTTTCAAAACGAATTGCAATATGATTCATCTCAAAAGATAAGTTTCCAACCCAACTTTGGAATCGGATTTAATATGAGTAATATTGAAATAAATTATGCTTTTACCGATATTGGCAATCAATCTGTTGCTCTATATTCAAATATTTTTTCATTGAAATTCAACCTTAATATTTTAAGATGATTAAAAGTTATATAAATATCATCTTTGCGTTCACATTAATATTTTTTTCATTTAAGATTTATGCAAATGAGCTAGAGGATAAAAGTCGCTACAAAATAAGTATTCTTTCGATTGGAGAAGGACCAAGTTTAGTAGATGCCTTTGGACATACGGCGATAAGAATTAAAGATGCAGAGTTAAAAAATGATGTAGTATTTAATTTTGGTGTTTATGATTTTAATTCGCCAAACTTTTATTCAAACTTTGTTAAAGGTAGACCTGAGTACAAACTTGGAATACAGAATTACAATAATCTCATTCAAAATTATATCAGACAAAAAAGATATATAGTTGAGCATCAGCTAAATCTTGATCAAAATTCAATTAAAATAATTATTGATTTATTAGTTGAAAAATTAAATGACCCATATTACATATATGATTATTTTAGGGATAATTGTACAACCAGAGCCGCTGATATTGTTATTGACAAAACAAATAATAAATTTAAAGACGAAAAATTAGAGTCTGAAACCGTTTTTAGTTTCAGAAATTTGATTCACGAGAAAATAAATGAAAATTCATGGGCCGCACTTGGAATTGATTTGTGCTTGGGGGCAATAATTGACAAAAAAATCAACACAAGAGAAACATTTTTTCTTCCCGAAAATTTAATGAACTATTTAGACTTGTTTGAAGCTGATATTATCAAAAGAAATATTATTTACAGTCCAGAATCAAAAATAAGCTACCAAGAAAATTTACCATCTCCCCTACTAGTAAACCTCATATTATCGTTAATTATTGTCGCTGTTACAATATTTAATTTCAAAAGAAACAAATGGAATAAAAGTTTAGATATTTTAATTTTTTTAATTTCAGGGTCAATTGGAATTCTAATTATTTTTCTGTGGTTCTTTAGTAATCATTTTGCTGGAGCTCAAAATTTCAATCTTCTATGGGCTTTCCCATTTAATTTTACTTTGATATTCGCGATTTATAAAACTAAAATACCTAATTGGTCAATTGGATATATCAAATTATTAATCATACTAATTATCCTCTTATTTTTACATTGGATTACCGGAGTTCAAAAATATAATTTAACTTTATTACCGATATTTATCGCTCTTTTAATCAGATATACTTTTTTAGTGAATCGAATTAAAAACACCTAACTATGAAAATTTATACCAAAAAGGGAGATTCAGGACATACTTCATTAATTGATGGTCAAATAGTTAATAAACATAACTTGTCTGTTGATGCATATGGAACTGTAGATGAACTTAACTCTTTTTTAGGGTTATTAAAGGATTACATAAAAGATGAAACAATAAAAGATATTTTGAATAATATTCAGCCTAAACTTTTTTCTATTGGATCGATATTAGCAACAGGCAAAAATCAAGATATCATGGAAAAGGTAAAAATAGAAAAAAAGGATGTTAAGTATATAGAATTTCACATTGATTCAATGAACAATGAACTTCCAGAGCTTAAAAATTTTATTATACCGGGTGGACATAAAATATCATCTTATTCTCATGTTTGTAGGTCCATATGTAGACGAGCAGAACGAAGAATATCAGAGCTTAATAATGAGCAATCAGTAGACCCTATTATTTTGTCTTATATAAATAGACTATCTGACTTTTTTTTCGTGCTGAGTAGATATCTAATGTACTCAGATAAAATTGAAGAGACTCGTTGGTAATCAGACTAAGGTTGATTAAAATTTTTACAAATTCTTGCGTAATTCTGATAAAAAATTATTTTTGCAAAAAAAAAGTGATTAATCATGTATTGGACACTCGAACTTGCATCTTATTTAAGTGATGCACCATGGCCAGCT
>Ga0209433_10000279_pt1 | contig 15845 bp, 13 predicted proteins | sample METZYME_5_50m_FD_187552 | JGI IMG/M metagenome (GOLD analysis project Ga0209433, IMG submission 187552) | Marine microbial communities from oxygen minimum zone in mesopelagic equatorial Pacific - METZYME_5_50m (SPAdes) (version 2) | ecosystem: Environmental > Aquatic > Marine > Oceanic | place...
AGTATTTGTATTTGTATCTGTGTCTCCAGTATTCGTATTTGTATCAGTATCTGATCCTTCTGTACGTGTGTCTGTATTAGTTCCAGTACCAGTATCAGGATTATCATCAAGACCACCAACATCTCTAATACTCACAGTAACAAGTTGAACTGCTGAATTTGAACTAACATCAGTAGCAATTACTGTGGCAGTAACATCATAGGTACTTCCATCATAAGGAAGAGTTACAGGATTATCTACTTGACTCTCATAGTCAGCAGGTGAAATGAAAGATAAAACACCTGCAGGAGTAATTGTCAACAAGGTTGTTCCCGTGATTGAAAATGTAACTGCTTGTAAATCAGTAGCAGTAATAGTACCAACCTCTGTAGCACCTTCATCAACAACAAAAGTTGAAGAGGATGTAAACACAGGAACAGTAGTATCAGCAACATTTACTGTTCTGGTGGCAGTACCTGTATTACCTGCAGCATCAGTAGCACTATATGTAATTGTATAGGTTCCTTCTACGGAAGTATTAACTGTTCCAGAGGAAGTAACTGTTATAGCTTGACCTTGATCTCTTGCTGTAGCACCAGCATCAACATATGTAGATCCAAATTCAGCAAATGCGGGGTTATCACCCAGCACACTAATTATTGGCGCCAATGTGTCAGGAGGAGGTGTAACAGTAGACATGTCGTCGTCGTCATCATCATCAGATAGACTAGCAATTAAAGCGCCAGCTCCAAGAGCAATTAAAAGAGTATTTATCATGCTCATCTCTGCTCCAATTGATGAAAGTCTTTCAGATGCTTCTTTGATCTTTTCAGGGCTTTGAGAAGATTCTTGCATATTCTCCAACATCAAAGCTTCTTGCTTTAATTCTTTTGCCTGCGCAACTAACTCAGAAACATTCATTTTGCTTAATCTTTGTTCCATTTCATATTCTGTTTCCACAGCATATACATTTGTGGTTGCAAATACGAAAGATAGGAGCAAAGCCCAAAAACTCTTTAAACCTTTCATTTTTATTAAATTCATAATTCCTCTACCCTCTACATTAATTTTATTGCAATATAATATCATTTATAACACATAATATATTTTTATTTAAGTAATTACATTAAATAAGTGTTAAAAAAATACATTTTTTATTACTGTATATATTATTACCACCGCATACAGTAAAGACAGAAGTATACCACTTACTTATAAAAATGAAACGCCTTTTGAATAGGAATATGTCGTTTCTAGTTTATAGGCTGGAACTTTACTAATAAGCCATGAAGTGTATTTCTTCTGACTAGCTTTGCGCCAGGGTCCTTAGTCAGTGGTCTCCATGTGTAATTGATTAAGTTACCATAAATAGGAATATTAAAAAAAATACCTTTATCAAAACTACCCTCTCCAAACTGTTCTTCAGAAACATCTGTATTCGATGCAAAGACACCAAAAACCATTCCATTATCATATGACCTAGATAATTCAATTGTGGTTCCAACATCTCCAGCTAAATATTCACCATAAGAAAGCTTCATATCAAATGGTATAAGTCCATAGTTTCTGTAATGAAAATTTAAATGTCCTGTTACATTTTGATAATCCAGTGTTCCAAAGCCCCAATCATAATCTCTTTTTTTAGCATTAAATAATTCAAAGCCTACGGAATAATTAGTATCATTTTTAAAATATAGATATTCAAAACCATACCCCGAAAACATGTCTTCTAAGATTCCTCCTGTAAACATTAAATGATGATCCTTATGTGGGGAAATAAAATAATCTATTTGTGCTCTACCAATAAGAATACCTTCATCCATATTTTTTAAGTATTGTTTTATATCTGATCTTACTTGAGCAGGAAATGTATTTAAGGGTGGATATCTAAGATCATCAAAATTATCTGCTAACGAATATTTTAAATTCACATTAAGCATCAAATTATCTAATATAATATATTCACTATCATTCTCAAGTAATAAAGCACCTTTGAAGAACTCTTCTCTTGAAGCAATGAAAGGTCTAAATTTTAATCCAGTTTTTGTGTTAAATTGAGATTTCTTTTGTCTTTCATAAATTAAGTTTGAATTTTCTTCAAAGCTGTCATCAAATTCTGTAATTGCATCAAGATTAACTATTTTTAAATTCTTCTTTATATTTTTTTCGATACCAGAGTCTTTTCCAGCTTGTTTAATAATTTCTTCAACAACCTGAAGGTTTGAATGAGTAAACTGAGTCAATTCAAGACCTATAGAATTCGCAGTTTCAATCACTTTATTAACACCGACGCCATTCCTTTCTAAATTTGTGATTAAATTTTGATATTGATCTTCGTTATTACTATTCTGCTCTTGATTTTGATATTTGTATTTTTGATAAGAAGTTTTAGGATTATTTTTATAGATAAATTTTATTGATGCAGTACTGCCTCTCTCAACGGAAAATCCAACAACAAAATTTTCATTAAAAGCATAATCAATTCCAACAGAATAGCTGCTTTTAGCTTTTTTATAATCCAAAGTATCCGTTGTTAGGGTAGTATCTTTCTCTATTTTGAATAAAGTTCTGTCATTGAAGGCGTATGATACTCCATAAAATGGTGATGCCGTTTGTCCAGAAAAATATCTAGATGGTTGAAATTGGCCTCCCTGACCTTCGGTTTGTGTTGGTCTATCGTTAAAATTATTACTTACATAACCTAAAGGATTTTTAATTGTATCTTTAGACCCATTTAAAGTCCCCCAACCTAATCCAAAGTGCATATCAATATTATTTATGCCATAGCTGGTTATAATATATTCTGAACTATACAAACCCGTGCCAGCAATATCCATGACTCCGATTGCTACGGCGGGAAAATTTCCTTGGTCTTTTAACCGTATTTTTACGTTAAAACCCTTATCTTTATAATCTTGGTATTCATAACCCGGGTATGGTAGACCTTGAATATTTGTATAGAAAAGTGAGGCCTCTAACCAGTCATAAGGGCTTGAGGAAACGGTTATTTTTTGATCAGGTGTTCCATCATAAATAGTTAAACCGTGAGATTGCTCATCATAAAATCTTGCTGTTGGCATGTTAATAAGTCCAATAACACCATGATTATTATATGAATTATATTTAAAGCTATCCCCTTTAAGTTCTATTTGAAATAAAAAAACAATTATCAAATAAATTTTTACAATATATTTCATATTCTCGAATCAATATTACTCAAACTTAACTTTTTAATTGTTATTGATAGATGAAAGAGAAGCTAAGGCAATACCAATATTACCAAGAATAGATACATAAGCTTGAGCTGCTAATCTATTTGTTGCTGAATTATCAATTCCTCTTGGAACAAAAATTACAGAACCTGGATACAAAATTAGCTTAGAATCTGGACTATTTTGAAACAGACTTTTTCTTAAAATTGCTCTTTGAGTATCTCCATTAGGATGAAGGACATAAATTGCCTTATCAGAAGCATTTTCTTTCAAACCGCCCGCTTTAGAAATGTAATTATCAAGATTATAGGAATCCTCATATCTTAAAGCACCTTCATATGAAACTTCTCCATAAATATAAATATGTTTCGGTGTTTCTGGAATTATAAGTCTATCTTTGTCACTTAATATTACATTTGAACCTTCATTCTCAATATCTATTGCAACTCTTCCATTTGGTGAATTGTTTTTTAAATTCTCAGTAAGATCAACAATCGAGGATATATCAAATCCTCCCGTAGGGTTTTTTTGGCTTGCTATAATAATGCTATCTATAAACTCTTCGTACAAAATATCTTTAGCCATTCTATTAATTAATAGTGCTTGTTCAGTTTCATATACAGCACCAAAAGGATAAGCGTTTGATGTATATCCACCAGATTTTTTTAACAAGTCATTAATAGATTCGCCCTCTGCCATAAGATATCTTCCAGGTCTTAAAATAGCACCCTCAATACTCACAAGTCTAAATGAATGCTTTCTTATAAAAATCTTATCCCTATCTTTTGATTGGATCTTATCAAAATCTTTTACATCACTAATTGGGAGAGCTTTGACCTCCCCATCTATAATTCTGTCTAAAAAGATATTAGAGTTATCTGCTTGAACATCAACTCCGTTGGCATAATTAATAACATCAGACAAATTTTGGTCTTTAAATAGCTCGTATTTAGCAGGCCTCTTCACAGCACCATCGATGGAAATCATATTCTTAACAGGCTTAACAAAAATAGTATCTCCAGATTGCAATGTAATTTTTGTATTATAAATACCTGTTATCAGAACATCATACATGTCTAAAGTTTCGATAATTTCTTGATTCCTTATTAAATTAATTTCTCTGTAACTTCCAAATTCATTTATTCCGCCAGCTACCGAAATGGCATGAAGTATATTTGAATTCCCAGGTAAAGTATAAATACCTGGGTTATATGCGTTACCTGAGACTAATACATTTATATCTCTGATATTGCTCAAACTTACATAAGCTTGAGTTCCAATATATGCAGACTCGACTTTTGCATTAATTAAGGAGTAGGCATTATCTAAAGACAAGCCAGTTAATATGACCTTACCTATATCTGGTAAATTAATTGATCCATCTCTTTGTAATGCAAATTTTTGTTGGTAATTCTTCTGGCCAACTAATTGAATTTCTAGGGTATCTCCAAAGTCTAATATGTATTCTGAACTAAGATTGGGTTCATTGATTGGCATATAAGTTGACTGATATGTTCTAAAAAAATCAGAACCAAAAACCATTAAATCATCTATATTTCTAACGAAATCATCATCTTCGGCAGTTTCGTCTTCAAGCTCTTTTTTTTCTATCTTTGTTTGTGTCTGGATGCTGCTATAAGTAGGGTCTGTAATTTTTTCTTGGTCATCGATTCTATTCAATACATCACTTCTGACTTCAGGAGGTAAAGTTTTTAAAAACTCTTCAGATATTTCTTGGGAATAGGCAATGGGAACTAAAAATATACACACTAGTGAACTTCGTAAGAAAAATTTTTTCATAGTTACATAAATCTAATTAGCTTTGATTGCATTATATCTTATGTAAATTTATTAAGAAAATAATAACTTTAAACCCTATCGTTTGAGTCCAGGAATTTCAACAGAAGGAATCGATAAAGCCTTTTCAATAATTTCGTTCATAATATTATTTACCTCTCCCTCTGTAATAGTCGAAGAGTTTGATTGAAAAACAAATCTAAAGCCTATTTTAATCTCATCTTTATCTTCATTATGATAAAAATCGAATATAAATATTTCTTTTATCAGAATGTTTTTGTAATCCAGTAGAAGATTTTGAAGTTCGTGATACTTTTCTTTATCTGAAACTGCAAAAGATAAATCCCTTACTGAAGATGGAAATGAAGAAATTGGAATATACTTTTTAAAATTATTTTTATTTAAAACTAATTTTTCTTTATCTATAGTGTCAAAGTCATAACTTTCTAACTCATTTAGATCAATTTCGAGATATATAATTTTGTTATTTAATTTAGTTTCCAATTCATCTCTGTTGATGAGGTGCGGGTTAAAGCTAATTTTTTTGTTAAATTTATCTAATATATTGGTTAAGTACTTGTTGTCTATTTTTCTTGAGAAATCTAAGTAATTTTTTCCCACCCTTCCGCTACAGATTATCCCAAGCTTTCTTTTATTTTTCAGTTGCTTTTTTTCAAGATAATAAATATCTGTGATTTCAAATAGTTTAATCGAATCTTGTTGTCTTCTTTCATTGTATAAAAGGTTATCTATAAGTGATTTTTCTAAATTAATTCTGAGATTTTTTCTTCCAGAATCAAGAGGATTATCCAATTTAATAGAATTATCTGTTTCATGATTTACAAATGGATCATTGATAACCTCAAAAAAACCTTCACTTATTAGTAGAGATTTTATGTTTTGTTCTAATAATTCCAAATCTTTAGCTGGTGCACTTCTTAGTTTGGGAATTTTTAGAGATTGGATTGGAATATTGTTATAGCCTATAACTCTTGCTATCTCTTCAGCAATATCATTCTCTGTCTTAATATCACTTCTATAAGATGGAGCTAAAATTTTATTATTATCTATATTGAAGCCTAATTTAGTAAGATAATCTTGAAGTTCTTCTGAATTATAAGAAAGCCCTAGAATATTATTTATGCGTTCTATGTCAAAAGGTATTTCAATTGAATTATGGCTTATATAGTCTCTCTTAAAGATTTCTACGTTTTTTATGGTTGCGTGCTCATCAACAATTTTAAGGAATCTTCTCAGTACTTTTTCATGACACAGTGGGTCCACACCTCTTTCAAATTTATGAGCTGCATCTGACTTAATGTCATATTTAATTGACTGGCCTATTACATTTTCTGGATTAAAATACGCGCATTCTACAATTACAGATTTCGTATCTTTAGAACATGCTGTACTACTTCCACCCATCACACCTGCTAGATTAATAACTTCATCATTCTGAACAAATACAAGATTTTCATCTTTCAATTTAATTGTTTTATCTAATAAAGTTTTAAATTCATATTCTTCGATACTAGTTTCTAGTGAAATTAAACTTGTAACTTTTTCAGCATCATAACAATGTGTTGGCTGTCCAGTCTCGTATGAGATGTAGTTTGAAATATCAGTGAAGAAATTATTTTTATTTACGTCTAGGTCATCAAAATAGTCTTGAAATATACCTTTATATTCACTTATCTCTCCTTGAATATTAATTTTCAAAAAAGAGATACTTGGACATGCTTTTGGAGAGTTATTAACAAAGTTTATGTCTAAAGACTCAATATCATCTGTATATATCTCATTATTGAGCGTAACCTCATAAAAAACTGATAAATCTCTTAATAAACCATTAATTGATAAGCAATCTCCTCTATTTGGTGTCAGCTCCATATCAAAAATATTGTTTTGTATTTCATGCTCATGTCCTAGCTGAAAAAACTTTTCTGAAATATTTTCAATACTTGGTCTAGATGGAATAAATTTTATTAGATGTTCGTATGCTATTTTCATTTAAATTGACGTAAAAAATCTAAATTTGATTTATAGAAATCTCTTATGTCATTAACCTCATATTTGAGCATAGCGATTCTTTCAACCCCTAAACCGAATGCAAGACCACTAAATTTTTTTGTATCTATATTACAGTTATCAAGAACAATTGGATTAACGATGCCGCATCCTAATATTTCGAGCCATTTTCCATCTTCAGATAATATATCAACTTCAGCTGAGGGCTCTGTAAAGGGGAAATATGAAGGTCTAAATCTAATTTTGACTTCTTCACCAAAGATCCCATAAACAATTTTATAAATTAAGTCTTTTAACTGGGCAAAATTCACTTCCTTGTTTACATATATTCCTTCAACTTGATGAAACATTGGTAAATGAGTTGCATCATCGTCCTTTCTGTAAACCTTACCTGCCGAAATGATAGCTAATGGAGGACTGGAATTAAGCATACTTCTAATTTGCACAGGGGAAGTGTGAGTTCTTAAAACACTAGTCTTATTTTCTACATAAAATGTGTCATGCATTTGCCTTGCTGGATGGGATTCTTTGATATTTAACATATCAAAATTGTATTCTTCAGATTCTATTTCAGGTCCATCTACCTCATTAAAACCTATTTCTTTTAATAGATTTAACAAAAAATCTTTAACTTGTGTAATAGGATGTAAACCTCCAAGCTCGTGATTCAAAATTGGGGGCTTAATGTTAAATGATGGCATTTAACAAAAAATTATTTTAGAGCTAAGTGGACTATCTTTTCGAATGTAGAAGAATCATATACGGCTATATCTGAAAGAATTTTTCTATCTAAGATAATATTTTTTGAAGACATTCCATTCATTAACTTAGAATACGGCACTTCTAAAGACCTTGACGCTGCGTTAATTCTTGAAATCCATAAAGATCTAAAAACTCTTTTTTTATTCTTTCTATCTCTAAATGCATATTGCATTGATTTTATATTAGACTGCTTTGCCGTTTTATACAGTCTACTTCTTGCACCGTAATGACCTTTGGTAGCATTTAAGACTTTCTTATGTTTTGCTTTTGCTGTTACTGATTTTGTTACTCTTGGCATATCTACTACCTTTTAATTAATGCAGAAGCCATCTTAAGCACTGTACCAGTTAACTTATTTAGACCTCTGTTATGTCTTTTTCTTTTTGTAGATTGCTTAGTGAGAATATGATTTCTATTTGCGCTTCTACTTTTTACAGAAGAGCCCGTTCTTTTAAACCTTTTGGCAGCCCCTGAGTGTGTTTTAAGTTTATATCCCATAACAATATTTTAATTTGAATTAACTTTTCTTTTTTAAAGGAGATAGAATCATTAGCAATTGACGACCCTCTAATGAAGGATCCTGATCTACTTGAGCAATATTTTCTAACTCAACTTTTATTTTATTTAATAATTTAAGGCCCATTTCACTATTTAAAATCTCCCTACCTCTAAATCGGACGCTTATTTTAGTCTTATCTCCATTAAGAATAAAGCTTTTTATTTTTTTTAATTTAATATTGTAATCACCAACATCTGTGGAAGGTCTAAATTTTATCTCTTTTGTAGTATTTCTTTTGATCTTTGTCTTAGAAGAAGAGTTACTCTTTTTTTTATCAAATAGATGTTTTCCATAATCTAAAAGTTTACAAACAATTGGTTTAGAGTCAGATGGAGAAACTTGAACCAAGTCCAATGATGCTGCTCTTGCCGATTCGAGCGCTTCGCTTAATGACAAAAGCCCTACTTTCTCTCCATTAGCTCCAATAAGCATAACTTCTTCCGCCCTTATGTTTTCATTTATAGGAGTATTTTTATTCTTTGATGGAACCATTAAAAATATTTAGGATTGCTTAAAAGACAAAATATGATGCATTAAGATGTTAGCAATGGCTTTGCAATGTTTGAATAGAGCTTTGTGACTTTCATTTTTAGATGGATTTTATACTAAATATTAAATTTGGCAATATTTATGGCTGAACAAATGAATGTCTCCAACAACCATCAATCTTTTCAAAAATCTCTCTTTTATTGAGCCTTGATTCATGACCTTCCCAAAATTCAAAATAGTAAGGGGTGAATGAATATCCTCCCCAGTACTCCGGACATTTTTTTAAATCATCTTTATTTAATGATTTATTATAATTTTCTATGACTTGTTTATATGAATTTATTGGCTTCGATTGATTAGATGAAATGGCTAGCGCATTCTTTTTTTTTGACCTATTTTCAAAATATCTTTGGTTATAATCATTTGACATTTTTCTTATTTTCGCTTTCATTCTAATCTGAACATTGATGCTAGACCAATATATTAGAGCGGCTATTTGGTTATGTGTTTCGAAAGAATTTGCTTTTGGAGATTTATAATTACTAAAAAAAATAAACTCACTCTCTGATACAAATTTAAGGTTTACAAATCTAGAATCTACCTCGTTAGTTTTATTTTCAAAAGTCGAAATTGATATAGCCTCTATAACTTTTTGTCCTGCGCTATAAGCTTCATCATATCTACTCTTGAATAGCAAATATGGTTCTTCTTGATTTAAGTTTTGAAATTGAATCATTATATATAATTTTATTAATTATATATGTCTTATGACTAATAAAGAACTTTTATAAACCTACAAATAAAAAAAGCTGCATTATGCAGCTTTTTTAAATCTATTTTTTTATTGAAGATATTAGTCAGTGAAATTTAACGCCTGCTTTAAGTCATTTGGTGGCTTTGGCAAATCCTTAAACACTCTCCATACTATTTTTGTGCTTGGAATGAGGACTGCCCAAGCTGTAACAAATATAGCGACAAAATAGATATAAAGACTTTTATTTGAGACAAACCATTCCTCGAGTTCTCCTTTATATGGAGCAATAACATTTTCATAAAAATCAATGGAGCCTGTTGCCCCATGCATTATTTCTTCTTCATCTCGAAATACAATAGATCCTATCCCTGATAGGCCTGGCCTAACTTTTTTAATAAGGCATTTGGTATTATCTGAATAAGTTTCAAAAGCTTGAGAGGTTAATGGCCTTGGACCTATAACACTCATATCACCAAAAAATATATTCAATAATTGCGGAAGCTCATTTATCTTAGTTTTACGTAAAAATCTACCAAGAGGGAGTACTCTAGGATCATTTTTCATTGTAACTGTACCAGTTCCAATATCTGGACTATTTTTTAACATAGTCGCGAACTTAAATAATTCAAATTTTTTTCCGTCCTTACCGATGCGTTCTTGTAAGAAAAATATCTCTCCCTCACCAGTGAATCTTAACAAGATTACAATAGGTAAAAATAATGGTAAAAGTAACAATAACGTTATTGCCGATAATAAAACGTCAAAAAAACGAATCATTTTACATTCTCTGATCTAAGTATTTACCTGTCTCTTTATGTGAAAATTCAGGAAGAATTCCAAAATATAGTTTAATAATATCTTCTTTAGTCCATATACCTATTTCTCTTAAAGAATCAATTCCAACCATGAATTCATCCAATTTAGCCTCATCAAAGGTAGGCTTATTTTTGATAATCCCAACCGTCTCAAATCGTTTCATATCTAAATCTTCTTTGTCAGTAAAAAACTCCTCAAAATCCTTCTCACCAGTTGTATCGCTTGTAAAGAAGTAACAAGGCCAACACTTTTTAGCTATAAGATCTTCTGCTTTATCTCGAGCTTCTTTTTCAGAATGACATTCATAAGGTTTGTAGCCTCGCTCTTTGAGATAACTTTTTGCTATTTCAGAAAAAGTAATTAAGTGTAATTTTTCACTCAATTTTGGAAAAAAAATATCTCTATTTTGTCCAAGTAAGCCAGATAACAAACAAAGTTCGCCGGATTCCTGTTGTGTTACAAAGTAGCGTCTCACATCATTTGGAGCTGAAAAAGGCTGTCTCTTCAAGAATCGTTGATTAAACCCATGAAGCAAAGAGCCATCTGAAAATGCTACGTTGGCAAAGCGTGCCATTGAAATATCTTGTGTTAGACTTTCGCGCATCAAAAACATTTCCATAATTCGCTTGCTTGCTCCCATCATGTTGACTGGATTAGCAGCTTTATCAGTTGATACACAAAAATACTTTTTAGCTCCCATTTCTCTTGACATGCGTAATGTCTTCAATGTATTGAATATGTTGACGATTATCATTCGCATGAGCGTAAATGGATCTTTTTCACTTCTTACATGTTTTAGTGCAGATAAATTAAATACGAAATCATATGGGCCCTGATCATTGACCAATGCTTCAAACTCTAAAGATCCGCAATCAATTGCGAATGTCTTAAATTCACCGCTACCATAACCTTCCGTGCTTCTAAGATCACGAACAAGTTCTACCATATTGTTCTCAGAGATATCAACAACGTGAAGAATTTTAGGGTCACGTTTAAAAATTTCTCGAGTTACAGATTGTCCAATTGTACCAGCACCACCAATTATCAAGAACCGAGATTTTTGTATAGTAATTTTCAGAGCATCTTCATGACTTACAATATCTGAAGAAAAAAGCTCTGAATCGCGACCAATTAGTGATAGTAAATCCATATTAAACCTTTATTTTCTATTAATTGTCCTAGGAATACAAAGCTTAACACCCTCATGTGTCGATACTACTGGATTCCAGTTTAGAGACTTTTTGGTATATTTAATATCTATCCTTAAATCGTCACATAAACGATCAGTAATAGATTTTCTGCCAATTAAACTAGCTACTTTTTTTAAAAGCCCAGGGCTTACCTTAAATATCCTAGGCTTTTTTCCAAAGGCCTCGACCATTATGGTAAATAGCTCAGGTGTTGAAATGTCGTTATCATCGCTAACTAGAAAAAGCTGATTTGCAGCTTTTGGATGATCAATACATGAAAGAATTAAGCTTGCTAGATTATCGATTGCAACAAAACCTCTTTTATTTTTAATAGAACCGAAAGGGAGGGGCAAATTTTTTGATGCTAGCTTTAAAAGAGCTGCAAAGTTAGCTTTTACACCTGGTCCATATACCAATGGAGATCTTATAATTACAACCTCTAACTGTGTCTCTTTTGCAATTTGAAGTAAACCTATTTCAGCTTCAGCTTTTGATTTAGCATAATCATCTTCAGCTTTTCTCAAATCATCAAATCTAAATGGCTTGTTAGGCTGTGTTCGCTCCCCATTTACTTTTATTGAACTTAAAAAAATAAATCGTTTAACACCAAAATTAGCAGCCTGTCTTGCTAAATTCAAAGTTCCAAAACAATTTGTTTCCATATAATCTAACGACGAATTTTTTGAAGTGTCTTTCATTTTATGGACTCTTGCAGCAGTATGAATGATAACTTCAACATCTTTAAGGCAGTCTGCAAAATTTTCTTTGCTTGATATATTTTTTTTAAAATATTTGACAGAATTATCAAACATATTTCCTCGCGAGGTTAGTACCAAATCATGATCATGAAGTTTCGCTTGAAGATGTTGTCCAATAAATCCATTTCCACCTGTTAATAAAATCTTCATTGAATCTTGCCTATTACTTTTAAAACAAATCTCATTTATCTTTGTTGAATTTTTTATAAAGGGAATAATGATGATCGATTACCTTCGAGACACAAAATTTTTGTTCAGCCATCAATCGCCCTGCTTCACCCATTGATTCTATCAAATCTCGATCAGAGACCATATTGACAATAGCATTTATTAAAGAAGAGATTTCTCTAGGAGGAATCAACATGCCTGTCTTTCCAGGAATAATCGCGTCACGACATCCTGGATGATCAGTTGTAATAACAGCACAACCACTTGCTGCAGCTTCCAGCAATACTTTTGGAATCCCCTCAGCGTAATAGGATGGCAAGATAAATATATGACTCTCGGCAAGGATATCTTTTAAGTCACTTATGTTTCCTAAAAATTCAACCTTATTTGATGAACACATTTGTCCAATTTGTTCTTCAGTAAGATATCCAGGGCTTTCTAAATCAATAGGACCTGCTAAACTAAAATTTATCTTGAAATTGTAATTTTCTTGTATTTTTCTTGCAGCTTCACAAAATTCTCTTACTCCCTTGTCTTTTAATAAACGAGATGCCATTAAAACTTTAATTGGGCCCTGCGTTTTTCTCTTTTGAGATTTATATTCTTCAAGATCTACACCAGAGCCTTCAACTATTGTAATTTTTTCATTTGTTACTAATCCATTGTTTAAAAGTATTCCAGCATCATGCGAACTTTGGCAAATAACTCTGGATTGCTCAGAAGAAAATATTATTTTGTATATTGATTTGATTATGAACAATCGGGTTTTGCTAAAGAAATTAGTAGGTGAAAATCCAGGTCCAAGACCTGATATCGAAGCTATAAATGGTATCTTAAAAATAAAGCAAATAATTCCTAAAAGGATTATTGGTTTTATTGTTACCGCATGAATAACTGAAGGACGCTCACTTTTAATTAGCTGAATAGTTTTAAGGAACTCCTTGAACGAAGAGTACAGACTTAAATACTTTCTCTTTATAGGGCTTTGAAGAAATGAAAAACCTTTGTATTCTTTATTTTCATGGGGTGATGTGAAATCAGCAAAAACTGTCATTTCGACCCCCTTGTCTCTAGCAACCTCTGCGATTGGGAGTCTGTGTGACAAAAAAAACCAATCTACATTTACAAACATAAAGATCTTAGTCATTAGTATTCTTTATTATTAAAACACGAGATACTATCGAGGCATCTCAATTAATTTAATCTTTGGATTTGAATCCACAATTTCATTAATAATATTTATCATATTCGAAGTAGCACATATACCCTTCTCTATTAAATCATCTTTAAGTGAATTAAGTTCACTGCTTCCTTTTATTAATCTAGTTTCGAGACCATTAACAATTACTTCCTTTGAAGCAGACACATAAACTATTAGCAAAAGGTTTATATCAAGACGTTCAATTAGTTGGTTAATTAAAAACCGTAAAAAATCTATTTCTTTCGGTCCAATCGAGAGCTTTTGATAATAACAACAAGACCACAATGCTTGAAAGACACCTTGATCTAATAAAATTGGACCACCTTTTTTAGAACGTAATTGAATTACAGAAAATATTAATAAAAGATTAAAAATCAATTTTATTCTCTTCAAAAATTTAACTCCGCCAAAACTAAATATAATTCTGAAAGCCATACTTAACAAATCCCATCGGTACCAACAAGATCTTAGTATTAAGGATAATTTAGATATTATGCGTACTAAGCGGTTTTTATGATATTGATCTATAGAGTGATATGTAAGACATTCGTCGTTTTCAATAACTCGTGTAAAAAGATTATGAGAAAAATATGATTTTCCTACTCCTGGAGTACCAAAGGCTTCAATAACAACTCTGCCTGAACTCCCAATTTTAAGAGCATCTAAAAACCACTTCTCTAGTTCAATATTCATCGCTAAGATCTCTGTTTATACGTAGCAATTTCGCGCCAAATATCATAGGCCAGCTTCGGTAGCATTTCTTTATAAGGCCCAGTATTAGAAAACTTTATCAGCTTTTTACAAATCGGAATAATGTCATGATTATTTTGGTGTCGCATTACTATTTCTTCATCACTTTCTTTTCCTTCTTTAACTCTTTCATGATTTCGTTTTAATGCATTATCAATATCAACTTCTAAATAAAAGCAAAGATCTGCTTCAGGAATTTTCTGATAAATGCTTTGCTCTAGGGAAGCAAGAAAGCTTATAAAGGAATTTCTAATCTTATAATTGATAATTTTTGGCCCATCCATTTTTCCATGACTATCGGTAGGCCACCTATCAACAAGGACCATATTACCCTTGCGAGCTTTTTTAACTGCAATCGATGCCTTTCGTAGTCTTAAAAAAGCTAAAGTACATGCAAGAATAGCATCCTTCAAAGACGATTGTTTTTTTAAAGTGTATGAATGTTTCTGTTTAATTCTGTCTTTTCTTCTAATAAAAGATCTTGCTAGCTCAAGAAGCTTGCCCTGAGGTTTTCCTAAAGCATAAATCTTACAATCTAAGAATGAACTATAAAGATTATTCAAACCAACTATCATTGAAGACTTACCTGCACCATCAGAACCCGATATTGCTACAACAATCCCACCACCGATAAATTTTTTTTTGTTCCTACTTATCAATTTATTAAATAATCTTCGAAAAAAGCTTATATTTCGACGAAATATGAGAGTTAAGGTTTTATATCGCAAATACTGACGTAAATACTGACGAAAATTGAAAGCTACCATATATTTTGGTTGTTGGAAATTTTGGTTTAGGCCTGAGTCTTTAATATAGTCGTCTATGGAAATAGGTCCTGTTCCATAAAGATCATTAGCAGAAATACCGCATTTCGACCACTCTTCTCTGTAGGAGTCAAGTTCTCTTTTGTATATATATCGTGAAAAAAGTGAGCCAGATTTTATAAGATGTCTTATAAAAAAGATGTAAGCTTGAGCATTTCTGTTCAATATAAAAACTCCACTTCTTTTATCACTTTCACGATTCGTGAATAAAAAATCTTTCAGAGGAAAATTATATTCTTTAATCCAACCGTCACCGGTTATTAATTCAAAATATACATGTAGATGACTGATAGTTAAATCTTTATTAACCTTAAAATAGTGATAAATAGAATTAAATTTGGCAACTGGGTTCTCCATCTCAATCCAACCATTTTGATGTGCAATAGTGTTGAAATCACAAACTGAAGTATTGAAGATAAGAATATCAAGATCACATTCTCCTGTTAGTGCAAAATTGAGTTCATGATTATTCTTCCAGCTTACATAACTGACATTAGATCTTTCAAGAACATTAAGAAACTCTAACAAATTATAAACTCCATTATTCGTATTAATATG
>Ga0209433_10000280_pt1 | contig 15816 bp, 10 predicted proteins | sample METZYME_5_50m_FD_187552 | JGI IMG/M metagenome (GOLD analysis project Ga0209433, IMG submission 187552) | Marine microbial communities from oxygen minimum zone in mesopelagic equatorial Pacific - METZYME_5_50m (SPAdes) (version 2) | ecosystem: Environmental > Aquatic > Marine > Oceanic | place...
AAAGTGGTTAATTATACTGATAACATCATTTATATAATCAGTAAATTTAATTTCATCGGCGCTTGTTATATCTCCTAAACTTTTACCAACCCCTCTTTTATCATATCTGAAAGTACTAATCCCGTTTTCATGAAGGCCTTCAGCCAACATCATTAAATAGTTACCTTTTAAATTAATATTGTTGCCATCCCTGTCGGTAGGACCAGATCCTGCAATAATAACTGCTAAAGTTGAATTTAGACTTTCTGATTCAATTAGGGTACCATGAAGATTATGATTGTCATAGCTTTTGACTATATAATCGTTGCCTAAAATTAAATTAAAATTACATACAAAGAATACGATAAACAGAAAGCAGTATCTCATGCTTCCAATTTATAAAAAAATGTAATAACAGAAACGATTTTCTTACCCCATTGTGAAATACATTATCAATGCTATCATGAATAAAATTGATAGTGCAGGATAAGACTTCTTTAACGGATCTTTGACCTTAACATGCATAAGTACCGCAGCAATCATTAGTGCAGCCAAAGCAATAAGGTTGTAAACAAGTAATTGTTCAAACCAAAAGCTAACAACCAACATTAGCGCAATAGATACTTTCATGGCTCCAACAAAATACATTAACCATACCGGAAGCCCATATGCAACAAATTCTTCCTTCATATTTTTTGCATTTCCGCCTCTGTACTCAGTGGCCTTATTGAATCTAAAAAGCCAAACGTTTATCAGTCCGATTGCAATAATCAACTGTAAAATCATTATAAGTGTCATAAAATAAATATTTGGTTAGTGGGATAAATATATAAAATTATTTTAATTGCTTAGGGAATTTTAAATCAATCAAATTGCTATTTTTAGATGAAATTTCATTCCATTTATTACAAGAAAAGTGAATTTCAGCCAGTCCAGTTGTTGGTAAATTATCTAATGAAATATTCGTTATTTGATTGATGAGATGGGTTAATCCTGGATTATGAGCAATAAGCATAACCGAAGAATATTCGTTAGAATAATTCTTTATCAAATTTAGTATTGATCCCGAGGAACTGTGATATAGACTATCATCATACTTAACCTTACCAAATTTAATTCTCTCAGTAAAAAATTTTGAGGTTTCAAATGTTCTGACTGAGCTGCTTGAGTGGAGAAAATCAATGAAATTTGTTTTTTTGCTCAGGTAATTTGAAATAATAGGGCCATCTTCTTTTCCTCTTTTGTTCAACGGCCTATTGAAGTCATCTAAACTTAAATCTTTCCATGATGATTTAGAATGACGTACAATAATTAATTTTTTATTCAATTTAAATAACTTTGAAAGACAAAATATTTAAAAAATTTCTAAATTGCCGAACTAACTAAAAAATAATTTATAATGAAAAAGATAATAATCAGTACATTTTGTTTACTAATAACCTTAGTAACATTTGCACAGCTTCCAGAATATGTTATTTCTAACGAGTGGGAAACATCCAATCAGCAGAAAGCCGAAAAATTGATGAATGACTGGAAAAACCTAATATTAGAAATGGATGAAAATGCACCAAGAACGTTTTTACTTACCGAAATGGATGGAAATTCAGTTTACTTTACTCAAGCATTTGAAAGTCTTGCTAAATACGAGGCGTGGGATAAAAATTTTAATGAAAATGTAAGACCTAAGGTTTTAGCAAAATTCAGAGAAATGAATGGAGAAAATGCTTTCGAAGGAACAAATACTGAATTTGTGATGGGTCATGTTTTTAAGATGAGACCAGACCTTAGTTACGTTCCAGAAGGGATGAACCTGATGGAAGAATTACCTAAACATACATACAGAAGACACGTTACTGTTGATGTTGGTTGGGGGGAAAGAAGTGCTTTTGAAGAAATGCAAAAGAAACAAATTCAGAATGACATAAAGCTAAATAATAAATATATCACTTTAATGCTTGAACCAGTATTTGGAGGGACAGAAAGTGGTGATTATGTTATGGTCATTTTAGGCGAATCAAGAGCAGCCTACTTCAATGGCTTAGAGGAGAGAATGAAAAAGAGAAATGCAGACAACGAATGGAAAGCTATGAGAGATGCGCCTGTAGGCACATGGATTGAAGAAGAAAGTCTAATGATTACTTATTAATTTAAGGAATAATTATTGAAGGGCTTTTATAGTTTTTTATAAAAGCCCTTTTTTTATGGACTCGTTAACTCAAATAGTTTTAGGAGCATCGGTTGCAGAAGCTTCTCTTGGAAAAAAGATAGGAAATAAGGCAATTGCACTTGGAGCATTAGCAGGAACAATCCCTGACTTAGATATTATTTCAAGGTTTTTTACTGATGATCTTACAGCCTCAGTGATGCACAGAGGGTTTTCACATTCACTTTTATTTCCATTCATTGCCGCGCCTATACTGGCATGGATTTTAAATAAAATATATTCCAAATATCAGAATGTTAGTTACTTTGATTGGCTAAAAATGTTTTTTCTAGCAATCATTACTCACCCATTACTTGACGCTCAAACCACTTGGGGTACTCAGTTATTTTGGCCTTTTGAGTGGCGTATAGCTATAGAAAATATATTCATTATTGACCCAGTATATACCCTGCCATTTTTAACATTCCTACTACTAACAGCATTTCAAAATAGACTTTCAAGAAAAAGAAAACTCTATAATTCATTAGGGTTAATTATAAGCTCTACATACCTACTTACTACTTTAACATTTAAAGGTATAGCTCATTATAAAATAGCAGAAGCACTTGATAAAAATAATGTTGAGTATAAAGATATAAATACAAGAGCCACATACTTTAATAGTATACTTTGGTCTGCTCAAATTGAATTAGAGGACTCTTATATGTTTACATACTACTCATTGTTCGATAAATCAATGCCTGTTTTTACCAAAAAGTTTCCTAAAAATCACCATATGCTAAAACCATTTATTGGCGAGAAAAAAATTCAGCAACTCATTATTTTGTCCAACGGTCACTACATCATGTCAGATGAAAATGATGAGCTAATTTTTTGGAATTTAAAACTAGGACAAAAAGGATTTGATAAAAATGCTTCTCCTTATATATGGTCTTATGTGATAGAAAAAAATAATAAAGAGCAAATTCAATTAGACGAAACAAACGAAAAAATGGATGCAATAAAAGTTAAAGAAATAAGATCATTCAGAAATAATAGAAAGTACTCAGAAGAATTTAGTAAGTTTTATGAGAGATTAAAAGGAATTTAATCTAATTTTGATTTATGTATACGCCATTAATTGTAATTATAACATTATTTGTCTTAAACTGGATAATCAGAATTTTAATCAGAAAAAATCCTCAGAATAAATCACTTGTGAAACTAAGTTTTTTAATCAGTTTCAGTATGATTGCATATACAATATATTATTTCTTTTTTATCAGATAATTAACATATTCAAAAGAAGCTGAATCTTTTGTTTTTCTTCCATTTGAAGTTGCATAAAGACCTAAGTGAGCACCTGTATATCCATTACTTTTTAGGGAAGAACCATCTAAAGTGGCAAATAAATTAAAATGGGTCCCTTTTGTTAAAAAATAAAGTTTATAAGCTTCTCTATCGGCAATCACTTTAAATTTTATTTGACCTTTGAATTGTTTAAGGTGTTCTTTTTTTGTTGATATTAATTCACCTTTTTTGACAACATAGGCTTGAAGGTAGTGTTTGCCATTATCTTTAATTAAAGTAAAATTAATATAATTATCATCTTTTTGAAAAAAACTAATTCCTGCTTCTGACCCATTGGTATTCGGTTCAAAATACATTTGTGTTAAGTATTCAAAACTTGATTCAGTTTGCTTAAATCCCAGCAGGGCGGCTCTACCTCTTTCTTTTATCTGATTTGGATGGCAAATTAAATTTAGACGTTTATCATTTTTGTTTAAATGAAATATATTCTCAATAGGGTATCGCCTAAAGTTCCATTTCAGATTCAGTTTATCTGATTCAAAATTGTCCTTAAAAGATGTTTCTATGTTTTGAATAGAGTTATTAAAGACAAAATCATTTGATAATTCTATACGACCTGTTTTAGGAGATACTACTGGCCATAAGTGTTTAGTTTCTTTCCATTCAAATGGCTCTCTTTCCCAGGTAATAGGGGCAAGAAAAGTTTCTCTTCCCATGTTAGAACCTCTTTCGATTTGATTTCTAATACCCAGTAAAACCATGTAATTTCTTCCATCATCTAATTCAATTATATCGCCATGGCCAGTACTATTTACCCAATTATCATAAGAAAGGTGTCTTGATGTTATTATTGGATTTCGTGGATTTGATATGTAAGGGCCTTCAATATTATCACTTAATGCTACCATTACAGCATGATTAAAACTTGTGCCCCCTTCGGCAATTAATAAATAATATCTTCCATCTTTTTTGTACATATGTGGTCCTTCAGCCCAAACACCTCCACATGCACCTCTCCACAAGAGATGTTTTTCCCCCACTAATTTAAATTCATTTATATCTAGTTCTTGAAGCCATATCTCTCCTTCACCGTTAAAATTTGGATTTTCAGGCATTTGATTACCTACATACCATACCTTGCCATTATCATCAAAAAATAAGTCTGGATCAATTCCAGGAGCTCCCGAAATATGTATTGGATCCGACCATGGGCCCGCAGGATTTTTAGCAGTAATAATAAAGTTTACCATTTCAGCTTTCTTCTGTTTCTCATCATAATAAACGTTAGTAGTTATTATATAATAAACTCCATCTTTATACCTTATAGTTGGAGCATGAATTCCACCATTTGACTGAACGTCGATCAAATTTACTGTTGAATCAACCTGAGATTTTCTGTGTAGTCCGTACCCGATTAATTCCCAATTAATAAGATCTTTGCTTTTATGAATTGGTAAGCCTGGAAAATATTCAAAAGAAGAATTAACTAAATAGAAAGTGTCTCCGACTTTACAAATTGACGGATCTGGATATCCCCCTCTTATTATAGGGTTTGAAAATTTTTCTTGACCATAAATTGATAAGAAAAAAATTATAAAAAAATATTTTATTGATTTTAATACTAGCTTTTTCATATAAATTATCGAACAGTGAAACTTACCTCTTTAATCATCTTTCCAAGCTCTTTACTTCTGACACCAGGTGAACTTCCACCAACAAATATCTTAAAATTTCCTGGTTCTATTTCTTTCACACCTTTTTCATTGTAAGACCCCATAGTGTTATCGTCAATGAGTAAATTAATTTTCTTTTTTTCACCAGAATTTAGGTGAATTCTTTTAAAAAATATCAGTGATGAATTGGGTGTTCTAAAAGAAGCTTCCATATCATTTATGTATACTTGTACGACTTCTTCACCCGGGATATTGCTATTATTAAAGACTTCAAAATTCAATTCAATTGAATCACCAATATTTATTTTATTTTTTTTGAGTGAAAGGTCAGAATAGTCAAAGCTAGAATAGCTTAATCCAAATCCAAAAGGATACATTGGTTTATGATTTGTGAATTTATAAGTTCTGTTATCCATATTGTAATCACTGTAATCTGGAAGATGTGAAAGGGATTCAGGAATTGTTATTGGTAATTTACCCGAGGGATTTACATCACCAAAAATAATATCAGCTATTGCATTTCCACCTTGTTCACCCAAATACCAAGCATAAATAATAGCATCAACATATTTAGAAATTTCAGTAAGTTCAATAGCAGACCCTGATTTTATAACTAAAACTATTGGTTTATCGCCGGCACTTTTCCTTAATTTTCTGAGATATTCAATCTGATTTTTTGGCAGTGAAATTGTATTTCTATCACCATTTGCGTCAGACGAAATTGCAGCGCCCTCTTCACCTTCTATTAATGCAGAAATCCCCATTACTGCTATTGTAACATCACTCGAGCCCGCTAAACTTGAAGACCACTCCATTCTATCGTTACCATGAGTTAGATCAACACCTTTATTAAATCTTACTATCGTTCCGTTTGAAACTTTTGTAGTTATACCTTCCAATGGTGTAACAATATTTGGGCTTAATCCATTATAATTTGCAAGTAATGTATTTACGTTTGCAGCATTTGGACCAGTGATAAAAAGCCGATTTATATTTTTGGATAGTGGAAGAATGTTATTTTTATTTTTCAGTAATACTATTGACTTAGAAGCTACATCTCTTGCTAACTTAATATGATTTTTGTTGTTTATATGATTCTCATTTAAATCTTTGTATGGATTATCATTAACTTTTGTTAATATTCCAAGCTTTAATCTTGTCATCAATAATCGTTTTAATGATTTATCCAAATCTTTTTCACTTAGATAGCCTTTTTCAATGGCTTTGGGAATTAAATTATATAATGATCCACAGTTAAGGTCAACTCCACCCTTAATTGCATATGCAACACTTTGTTCATTAGAAATTGTAAAATTATGATTTGACTTTATATCGTTTATAGCACCACAATCAGAAACAACATGGCCTTTGAACCCCCAATTTTCTCTAAGCAGATCATTTAATAAGGATTTACTTCCACAGCATGGCTTATCATTTAGTCTATTATAAGCACACATTACTATTTCTACATTTGCATCAACTAATTCTTTAAAAGCGGGAAGATATGTTTCACTTAAATCTTGAGGGCTAACTGTTATATTAAAACTATGCCTAATTGCCTCTGGGCCTGAATGAACAGCAAAATGTTTTGCGCCTGCAGCAACCTTCAAATACTTAGAGTGATTTCCTTGTAACCCATTAACAAATGCTTTTCCAATTTTTCCGGTTAAATAAGGATCTTCCCCATAAGTTTCATGACCTCTTCCCCATCTGGGGTCTCTAAAAATATTGATATTGGGTGACCAAAAAGTTAAGCCGGTATATTCTATTCTCATTCCTTTTGAACTAAATATATTATACATTGCTCTTGCCTCTGTTGAAATGGCATCTGCTGTTTTTCTTATCAAATCTGGATCAAATGTAGCTCCCATCGCAATTGCTTGGGGAAACACAGTTGCTTTTGCTGATCTAGCAACCCCATGTAATGCTTCATTCCACCAGTTATACATTTCTATCCCATGCTCAGGGATCGATTTAGAGGTGCTTAACATTTGTGAAGCTTTTTGTTCAATTGTTAAAAGAGAAATTAAACTATCAGCAGTCTTAGCAAATGAATTTATAACCTCTGATGTTGGATTATAATCAACTTCACTTGAATTTGTATTATAAGAAATTAAAGCTAAGAGTGAAAAAAATAAAAAAAATTTTAATTTATTTTGCCTCATATTCTAATTTACAATAAAAATTAACATGGATGTATTAATAACTGGGAGTACTGGAATGGTTGGAAAATCGGTTTTGAATGAATGTATTAATGATGATAGAATAAAAAAAATTTATTTGGTTAATAGGGTCCCTGTTAATGTAGAAAGTTCTAAAGTTTATGAATTCATTTTAGATGACTTTTTAAAAATGGGTGAATTAAAAAATAAAATTAGTCATTGTGATGCCTGTTTTCATTGTATGGGCATAACATCTTTTGGGCAAAAGTCCGATTACTATTATAAGGTCACTTTTGAAATGACCAAAGTGTTAACTGATTTTATTTATAAAATTAATCCTAACGCTTTAATGACATATGTGTCAGGCGAAGGAACAAGTAAAAATGAAAACAGTAAAATTCCTTGGGCCAATGTAAAAGGAAAAGCAGAAAACTATATTTTAAATAAAGGTCTGAAGGACGCCTACATGATTAGGCTAGGTCTATTAATCCCAGAAAATGGCATTAAAGCCAAAACTAAATTATATAATTTATTTTACACTTTAATGAAGCCTCTTTATCCACTAATGAGACTACTGCCAACGATAACTACAAGTAGTAAATTGGGGTTAGCTATGATTAATTGCCTTTACTTTCCTTTGAAAAACAAATATTTAGATAACAAAAAAATTAATAATCTTTGTAAAATGCACCTTAAGGATTAATGAATAGGGTTAGATATATACTAATAATCATATTGATTTTTAGTTGTCAATCAGACACAGAAAATGATGATCAATTTGGGGTTATTTCACCAGATTTAATATCTGCTGTTGATATTTCAGGTTATCCAAAAATTTCAACTTATAACCCGACTTTTTATGATGAAAATAATAATGAAATCAACTTCATTAATGCACTCATTCAAAGTGGTGTAAATACAATTAGATTAAGATTGTGGGTAAATCCCGCTGATGAATCTTCATCGCTTGATGAGGTAAAGGAATTTTCAAATGAACTTAGATCGCTAGGTTTTAAAATATGGATTACCCCTCATTTTTCAGACACTTGGGCTCATCCAGGGCAACAACAAATTCCAATTAATTGGGAATCCTTAAGTTTTGAAGAATTAAAAAATCAATTATATGCTCATACAAGTCAAATAATGAGTGAAATAAATCCAGATTATATACAAATTGGGAATGAAATAAACACAGGTATATTATTTCCACATGGAAATATTGTGGATAATCAAGTGCAATTTATTGAATTGTTAAATGTAGGTGTGAATGCTGTCAGAAATAACTCAACAGAAACAAAAATTATTCTTCATTGTGCTGGATTTGAATCCTCTAATTGGTTTTTTAATATTGTCAAAGAGGTTGATTATGATGTTATAGGAATCTCATACTATCCATGGTGGCATGGTAAGTCATTGGATGATTTACAAAATCAATTATTAAACCTCTCACAAAATTTTAACAAAGAAATTTTAATTGCGGAAACTTCCTATCCGTTTACCTTGGGTTGGAATGATTGGACAAATAATAATGTGGGATTAGAAGAACATCTCATTCTACCAGATTATCCAGCAACTCCACAGGGTCAAAAAGATTTTATTAGTGACATTAAAAATTTAATATTAGATATCGATAATGGGGTTGGCTTTTGCTATTGGGGTGCCGACCAAATTTCTTGGGATGGTCAAACTTCTACAAACGGATCGACCTGGGAAAATCAAGCTGTTTTTGATTTTAATAATAGGGAGCTACCTGTATTAGAAGAATTTAATATAGATTAATTTTTAACTAGCCTAAATACAACCTTTTTATTCTCAGCAACAATTGTAAGGAAATAAACCCCAGGAGCGTCGTTTACATTTAAATTAAAAACCCTTCCTTCACTGTAAGATTTATTCATTACTGTTCTGCCCAATATGTCATTCAATTGAATAGTTATATCGTTATAATTTGTTCTTAAATCAATTGACACATTACCATCTGTTGGGTTTGGATATATGATTGGATCTTCATTAAAAGTATTTTCGATTAAGCCCAATGACGATTCTACTATTACAACTGAATAATCTTCTGTTTCACCATAAGTAGTTTCAACACATGGATCAACAGGAACATCACCCGCCCAATTTGCTTTCGCTCTTAATATGTGTTGCCCCAAAGTTGCATCTTCGGGAATAATTAAGTTAATAGTTTCTGTGTAAACCCCTGCTGCGACACCTGGAGCAATAATATAATTATTGATAACTACTTCGTCCTCAGTAAAATCTAAATCATCATTATAATCAATCCATACCTTAATATACTGGTCTCCGTATCCTGTTGTAACCGTTAATTCATATTCTGTTCCTTGTTCTAAATCGGTTGACATTGAAGTAAAATCACCATAGCCTTCGCAAGCAGAACTATTGTCTATATCCTGCAATTGAAATAATTGGAAACCATCATTATAGTCACAGTTCATTGAGGGTGTACATAAAATATTATCCCTGACTTCATACATAAACTTATATGTTTCAGAAAGTAATCCACTGGATGATTCGGCAAATACTTTGAAGAAAACTTTTGTGCCAACATTAAAATTAGGAATAGCAGAATTTGATATCCATTCGTTATTGTCTGAATTAGACATCTGAATTGTATCAGAGTCTGATTGTGTTGACCATTCAACGTAAACACTGCTTAAATCACCATCAAACTCTATGGTTGAAGTAACAAATTGATCTAAGCCTTCTTTTGGTTGAGTATCCGTTGGTTGATTGGTGATATTAGTAGTCAATATGGATGGATATTCGTTTCTACCATCTAAAGAATATTCCCATACACCTCTTCCCCAAGTAGTACCTCTGAGTGTATTTGAACCGTATACAACTTCAAGCTCCATCATAGTCGTATTTGGGAAATTTTCATTGTATAATTCCCAGCTATTTTCAGACATTGATTTTTTATAAACCCCTATTTCGGCACCCAAATAAATAGTTGAATTTTCGGTATGGTCAATGACAACAGTTCTCAAGGGCATATTTCCAAGATTATAAGTGATGTTTTCCCATGATTCACCACGGTTATTTGAAATATATACCTTTTGGTTGTTATTGCCGTAAGATCCATATGTGACTATAATTGTATTATCATCATTTGGATCAAAAGCTATATCGGTTATAAACTGATTTGGAAGTGATTGTGACACCTCAGTAAAAGTTAACCCCCCATCATCAGAAATTTTAAGTCTATTATAATCAGAAATTGCAAGTATGTTTGAGTTGTTTTCTGCAATTGCAGCATTTTGAATATTTCCGCTAAAAAAGCTATTCCCAAGTGTAACCCAGTTAGAGCCAAAATCATCACTACGATACAAAACATTAGTCATTGTATAAATACTCATCTGATTATTTGGGTCGTACATTAATGGTGTTACCCAATCACCACTAAAACCATCAGGGTTTACACCATCTTGGTTGTATCCACCATCTTTAGTTCTTCGCTTCCCGCCAAATTGTAAACTACCTATCATCCAATCATGATTTAGAGGGTGTATGATTCCCTCCATCCCATCAGCTCCATAAAATTCTATCCAATTATTTTCAGTTTTTATACTAGTACCGTTATCCTGTGACCCAGTAATTGTTCTGAAGTGGTTAGACTGACTTACTCCAAGACAATAGTTTTCTCTAATTGACTGGCCTTCATAAATTTCCCAAGTAATTCCATTATCAAGACTCTTAGCTAATAACCCATCTGTATTAACCCAAAAAACACCATTATAACTTCTGGAACCCCTAATATCAGCGTGAACATATTGACCTGTGGTATCATAATTTGCATTTCCTGTTGACCAATAAGTTACTTGATTCCACGTTTGACCTCCATCATTACTCATATGAGTATCAATATCTCCAAATAACATGTAATTTTCGTCCGTATCACTTACTGCAAAAGCACCATAATTTGCAATATTTGGATTTCCAACCAAAGTAAAAGTGTCAGCTAAATTATCAGATTTCCAAACTCCATCGCTAGAACCCACAAACACGCAATTTTCGCATGCAGCAGAGACAGATAATTGAATATTACTATTATTTCCGGGGATTGAACCAGATTGTATAAAACTCTGACCTCTGTCAGTAGAAACATATATCTGCGAATCATTATTAAAAGTTGATGCATAAATTATATTTTCATCGGTTGGATGAAATTCGATGTAATCATAATCTTGACTATATTCCCACGAGTTGCCGGTCTGAACAAAAGAAAATGATTCAAAATTATTATCTGACCTAAAAAGACCTTCACTAGTTCCAGCAAAAACGAGATTTGGAATTGTTGGATGGTACATTATTTTATATATCCTATTATTTGTGCCTAGACCTCCCCAATTCAAATTGTCAGGGTTGAAATTCGTAATAGTCCAAGTATCACCACCGTCAAGTGATTCATAAATTCCATGAGTAGTTCCATTGTAAGAATTTCTTACATTAATCAAAACTCTATTTGGATTATCTGGTGAAACAGCAATTGTATTTACTCCTGATGCAAATAAAAAATCTGTTGTATTTTCCCAAGTTTGTCCACCATCTAAAGTCTTCCAAAAACCTCCACTCCTTGACCCTAAAAATATTCTGTTGTCATCATTCAAGTCAATATAAAATGTCTCTATCCTTCCAAGTCCAACTGCATAGTGCCCAGTGACTTCTTCAATATAATAAGGTCCCAATTCCTCCCATCCATTTTCAAAATTTGATTTATTGGAGGAAGGGTTTTTAGAAAGAAAATCCTTAAATTCCTTTGAAACAAAGTTTGATTCAATATTGTTTCTTGTCCCTGAAGGATAATACTTTGGCTCATTTTCATACAACCATCTTTGATATGCCTTCCAGCCAGAGCCCTTTTTTGTTATATCAATATTTTCAAAATAAGCTTCCGCCTCAGCAACAACATCATAAAGATTAACATTTATATCATTTGCCATTTCCTTCCATTGCTGAGAAAATGAAACATTAATAAATCCAAGGCAAAAAAGTAAAAGCAGTTTCTTCAAGATAAATATTTTAATTACAAAAATACACATCATATGCTTTTAGTACAAACGTGAAATAATAATTTATTTTTACATATTTTAGAGCTTAATTAATTCTAAATGAAAAAAATAGTAGTTCTTCTATTAGTTGCAGTAAGTATAAAATCATTTTCTCAAGATAGAATTACTGGTGAATTATTCTCTACGAGATCAGAAGTAATTGCAGAAAACGGTATGGTTGCTACAAGCCATCCGTTGGCCACACAAGTTGGAATAGATATTTTAAAGTCTGGAGGAAATGCAATTGATGCTGCAATTGCTGCTAATGCTGCAATAGGACTCATGGAGCCCACCGGAAATGGAATTGGCGGTGACTTATTTGCAATTATTTGGATAGAAAAAGATAAAAAACTATATGGTCTAAATGCTAGTGGAAGATCCCCAAAAAACCTCACCCTTGATTATTTTAAAGAAAATAATTACTCCGAAATTCCAGCGTACGGCCCATTACCTGTAAGTGTTCCTGGGTGTGTCGATGGCTGGTTTGAAATGCATGAAAAATTTGGAAGCACTCCCATGCTTGATATACTCGAACCAGCAATTAAATATGCTGACAACGGATTTCCTGTTACAGAGCTTGTTTCATATTATATGAATAAAGCAGCAAAGAATTTTAATAGATATCCAAATTTTAAAGAAACATATTACATTAAAGACTCTACTCCTAAAAAAGGTGAAATTTTTCAAAATAAAGATTTAGCAAATACATTAAGAATAATCGCAAAAAAAGGAAGAAAAGGGTTTTATGAAGGTGAAATTGCTAAAGCAATGTCAGACTTTATTATTGAACAAGGTGGATTCCTTTCATATCATGACTTAAAAAATCATAAGTCTGAGTGGATTGATCCAGTCTCTACAAGTTACAGAGGTTTTGATGTTTGGGAACTACCGCCAAATGGACAAGGTATTGCAGCTCTACAAATTCTGAATTTATTAGAGGCCTATGACATTAAATCTATGGGGTTCGGATCAGCAGAATACATACATCATTTTACCGAAGCCAAAAAAATTGCTTTCGCCGACAGGGCTAAGTATTATGCTGACATGGATTTCAATGAGATTCCAGTTGATTACTTAATTTCAAAGGAATATGCTGACATAAGAAGGTCTGAAATTAACGCTGATCGTGCTGCAAGAAAAGTAAGCGCCGGTGAAATTGAGAACGGAGATACAATATACTTAACAACCGCAGATTCAGAGGGAAATATGGTTTCATTAATTCAAAGTAATTATAGGGGAATGGGCTCTGGAATGGTACCGCCAGGGCTAGGATTTATGCTGCAAGACAGAGGTGAATTATTTTCGCTTGAAGATGGTCATTTCAATGTTTATGAGCCAGAAAAAAGACCATTTCATACAATAATTCCAGCATTCATAACAAAAGACAACAAACCCTACGTTAGCTTTGGATTAATGGGTGGTGCAATGCAACCTCAGGGACATGCTCAAATTGTTATTAATTTAATTGATTTTGAGATGAATCTTCAAGAAGCTGGAGATGCACCTAGAATGAGGCATTTATCAAATCAACAACCAACTGGCGGTAATATGCTAAACGGAGGAGAGCTTTCGTTAGAGTCTGGATTTAGCTACAATGAAATCCGAAAACTTATGGAATTTGGGCATAAAATTGTTTTTGATTTGGGTTCATTTGGTGGCTATCAGGCAATAATGTATGATGATAAAATGGGTGTATATTTTGGAGCCTCAGAATCTAGAAAAGATGGTAGTGCAATGGGATATTAAAAGGGGATGTAGCTCAGCTGGCTAGAGCGCTTGACTGGCAGTCAAGAGGTCGTGGGTTCGAGTCCCATCTTCTCCACTCAAAAAAATTTATATAAAGTATTTAAAATAAATATTATGAAAAAAACTAGAGACATAATCAAATTTGTTGATAATCTACTTGCAAAATTTAGGAAGGTATTTGTAAATACAGTTACCGTTATTTTCTTAATGGTATTTACATTAGTGTTTCTTTTCAGCCTAGGTTCTTTATTTGAATCCGATGAAATTGATACAGAGAATCAAATTTTATACCTAGAGCCAAAGGGGTTAATAGTGGATAAGGCAATAACAAGAAATGATCCTTTTGAAGACCTTGAAATCTTTGAAAGCTCCGCTAATCAGATTGAATTAAAAAATATTTTAAAAGTTATTAATCAAGCTGGACAAGACGAAAACCTTAAAGCTATTTATCTCAATGTTGACGAATTGAGAGCTTATTATACGTCTGCATTAAAAGTAGCAGATGCACTTTACAAAGCAAGGGAAAATGGCAAAGAGATTATTGCTTTTACGAGCGGTTTAGGGACTACTGGATATCTCATAGCATCTCAAGCTAGTGAAATAATTTTAGAAAAAGATTCATATGAGTCTGTGTTTCCATTTGGGTTTAGTAGGGTTAGACAATACCAAAGAGACTTCTTTAAAAATATTAAAGTTGATGTAAATGTTTATGCTGCAGGAGACTTCAAATCAGGTCCCGAGGGTTACTCAAGAAATAATATGTCTAAAACTGATAAATTGGCTTGGTTAGAGTTTGTAACACCAGTTTGGGAAAAGTATAAAAGTAAAATGGAAATTGGAAGAGAGTTCGAATCAGGAAAGATCCAATATATCGGAGACAATTACCATCTACTTGCCACAGAGAATGGTGGTGACGACAATGAAACAGCTCTTGCAACTGGACTGGTTGATAAGCTAATGTCAAAGCAAGAAATTAGAAACTATATGATTGAAAAATATGGAAGCGATGATGAATATGACTGGCCTGAGGGAATTTCTGGAGCAGAATATCTAACCACCCTAAAGCAAGAAGAAATAAGTAGTAAACAAAAACAAGTTCAAGAAAAAAATAAAATTGCTGTCATTCATGTTGAGGGAGCTATTGTAACGGGAGGTATTGATTTTAATACCGCCGGCTCAGGAGGCATTGTAAAAAATATTAATAAAGCCAGAGACGATGAAAATGTAAAGGGAATTATACTAAGGGTGAACAGCCCAGGAGGAGATGTATATGCATCTTCTATGATTACAAATGCTTTAGAGGAATTTCAAGCTACTGGGAGACCAGTGATAACATCAATGGGTGATATTGCTGCCTCCGGAGGAGTATGGGTTACCACCACATCTGAAGAAATTTGGGCAGAAGAAACCACTTTAACAGGTTCGATTGGTGTGTACAGTATAATTCCGGATTTTTCTCCATTAGAAAATTGGGCAGGAATAAATTATGACGGTGTAAGTATGACAAAAGCTGGAGAAATTTATGATTTAAGAAGGGGAATGAATGAAGAGCTTGAAAAGCAATACAGAGAAAATACAGAAAATTTTTATAAAGAATTTGTTGCCAAAGTTGCTAATAATAGAGATATGGAATATTCAGAAGTTCTTAAATATGCCGGAGGAAGAATATGGCGAGGTGATACAGCTCTTGAATTAGGCCTAGTTGATAAATTGGGTTCCTTAGATGATGC
>Ga0209433_10000283_pt1 | contig 15633 bp, 20 predicted proteins | sample METZYME_5_50m_FD_187552 | JGI IMG/M metagenome (GOLD analysis project Ga0209433, IMG submission 187552) | Marine microbial communities from oxygen minimum zone in mesopelagic equatorial Pacific - METZYME_5_50m (SPAdes) (version 2) | ecosystem: Environmental > Aquatic > Marine > Oceanic | place...
AGCTATCCATGCTTTATAAAACCTGCCAACCTTGGTTCCTCTATTGGCATAACTAAAGCATATTCAAAGCAAGAACTAATTACTGGAATAGAAATTGCAGCTAAATATGATGAAAGAATAATAATAGAAAAAAATATAGATGGGAGAGAACTTGAATGTGGAGTATTAGGAGAGTCCACAATGAAATCATCAGTTATTGGCGAAGTTAAATGTCAAACTGATTGGTATACATACGAGTCAAAATACAATGAGAATCTAAGCAGTACAATAATCCCAGCTGATCTGAATATAGAAATATCTACTAAGATACAAAAACTTGCTATTGACGCATGCAAGGCTATTAATGCTTTTGGTTTAGCTAGAGTAGATTTCTTTTATCAAGAGAACACCCAACAGGTTTATATAAATGAAGTCAATACTTTGCCTGGCTTCACTAAAACAAGCATGTATCCAATGTTATGGGAAGCTTCTGGATTAAAACTTGAAAAACTTGTTGCTAGTCTTATAGAAACAGCTAAAAAATAAATCAACCATGTCATTTTTAGATCTCTTTTTCAATAAATGATTCACGGTCTACTTTGGTTGCCATTATTAATGGCTTTTATTCTAATAGCTTCCCTTGGCTGGATAGAGAGAAGGCGACAGAATCTCTATTTAATTTGGGCTAAAGGTTCAGAGCTGGCCAAGCTTGATGGGACAGGAGCTGCCCGACTAAAAGCTGGTATTTTATGCTGGAGCAGCTTTGAGGCTGGTAGATTTAAAGAGGAAGAAACTTTCGAAGTTAAGAAATTAGAAATGGTTGAGCTGATGGCTCTCAGCTCAGGGGAAGCACCTTTAACAAAAGAATCTGAGGGCCGTTGCCGACTCAGACTTGTCGGTTCAGGGAGAGAGATAGATGTCCCCTTTTCAGATGCCGAACGTGCTCGTCAATGGATGGACAAACTTATGTCCAGAGCAAGATGCGACCTTTAAAATCAAACAAAAGAAAAAAGAGAAGATTAAGTAACAACAATGTAAGATCAACTGAAAAAATCTCGAATATTATTCAAAATAAAAATTTTTTAATCGAAGTTTGGCAGTTACTTTTTTTTTCAATCACTTCAATTTTTCTTATCTTTACATTTTTAAACCAGGCTTGGGAACCAATAAGTTTTGATCAAACTAAAATCACAGGTCTATCTGGAATAAAAAAACGCGATATGAAGAGGACCACTAGAATTTTTTATCCTAAAAATTTGTTGGAATTAAATCCAAAAGAAATGGAATCCTATCTAATAAAAAAGCTTCCCATTAAAGGAGTTTCAGTAAGCAGAAAGTTTTTCCCTCCCGAAATCAATATAAATGTTTTAGAAAGAGAGCCGATCGCTTTTGCTACTCGAGTTTTTTCAAGCAGTATTGAAAAAGGAATGATCGATATTGAGGGATCATGGATACCTCTTCAATTCGTTGATCAATCAAAACTAAATAAAACAAAATTACATATTGAAAATTGGAATCCAAATAAAAAAAAAGAAATTATCCAAATAGTTAAAAATAGATTTGTTTTTAAAAGTCCCTTACAAAAAATCTCAATAAATCCTGTTCAGGAAATCAGCCTAACAACCGAGCACTTTGATTCAGTCCTTTTAGGCTCAGGAACAGATCGTCTAATCGAGCAAATTAACATGCTCAACCAGCTACAAAAATCATTACCAAATCTTTTAATCAACACAAAAGTAAAAATCGTGGATCTTAAAGATCCAACCAAACCAGAATTAAAAATAGAAAAAATACTGAGCAACGAAAAGTAAAAGCCTTGCTATAACATGACTTTTTAAAAATCATTAGTCTTTTTCGAAGCAATCAAGGGTCAATCATGGAAATTAATTTGTTAATCAATTTGAACCTACAAGCCAACAGAATTCATCGATGATGTTCATAATGCCAAAAACGAGTTCTAATCCTGAATATGGTGATGGGAATGGGAAACAAATCTACTTTCAACATGGACGAAGGAATCCTACCCAGTCAATCTGCACGTATTGAGGTTATTGGCGTGGGTGGAGGCGGAAGTAATGCCGTAAACCGTATGATCAACAGTGATCTTGATGGAGTTACATATCGAGTACTCAATACAGACGCTCAAGCTCTTATCCAATCTTCTGCTACTCACAGAGTTCAGCTCGGTCAGAGCTTAACTAGAGGTCTTGGGGCAGGAGGCAATCCTAGTATTGGGCAGAAGGCAGCAGAAGAATCAAGAGCTGATCTTCAACAAGCCTTAGAAGGAGTCGACCTAGTATTTATTGCAGCTGGTATGGGGGGAGGAACTGGAACAGGAGCAGCTCCAGTTGTTGCTCAAGTTGCTAAAGAGAGTGGTGCTTTGACAGTGGGCATAGTTACTAAACCATTTAGTTTTGAAGGAAAACGTCGTTTAAGACAAGCTGATGAGGGTATCGCAAGGCTTGCAGAGAACGTTGATACGTTAATTGTTATCCCAAACGACAGACTAAAAGACGTAATTTCAGGAGCACCTTTGCAAGAAGCCTTCAGGAGCGCTGATGATGTTCTTATGAAAGGAGTTCAAGGAATAAGTGACATAATCACTTGCCCTGGATTGGTTAACGTTGATTTTGCTGACGTACGTTCTGTGATGACGGAGGCTGGCACTGCGCTTTTAGGTATTGGCTTAGGCTCTGGAAGATCAAGAGCTCTTGAAGCAGCTCAAGCAGCAATCAATAGTCCTCTTCTTGAAGCAGCACGCATAGATGGAGCAAAAGGATGTGTCATAAACATAACTGGGGGTAAAGATATGACTTTAGAAGATATGACATCTGCTTCTGAGGTCATATCTGATGTAGTTGATCCAGAGGCAAATATTATTGTAGGCACTGTTGTTGATGAAAAACTTGAGGGAGAGATTCAAGTAACCGTGATCGCTACTGGATTCGACAGCAATCAAATTTACTCAAATGAAAGAAATAGAGCGAGACTTTCGCCGCAAACACTTTACGAGCAATCAGAAGTTAGGGAATCAGGAGCATCCATACCTGAGTTTTTACGTCTAAGACAGAATCGTTGAGACTTATCAACTTGCTTGGATTAAGGTGACCCGGATTCCACGCCTGCTTTGAGCATCCCTTATGGCTGCTACCTTCCGGTCCTGACCAGGTTTGAGCGTCACAGCCGCATGGGGCCGAGTCACTAATATTCTAGCAATAGCTAAACACGTTATTAAGAATTAAATGCAAACCACAGAATTGGTTCGTTTTAAAAAGTTAGGCAAACAGATAACTGTATTAACTGCTTGGGATGCTATCTCATCCTCAATTGTAGAGGCCGCAGGGGCTGATGTTGTTCTAGTCGGTGATTCACTTGGAATGGTTGTCTTGGGACACGCAACAACGCTTCCTGTAACACTTGATCAAATGCTTCACCACACACAAGCTGTTTGTAGAGGTTTTTGTAAACCTCTTCCCGAGCAACCACTAGTAGTTTGTGATCTCCCTTTCTTGAGTTATCAATGCGGAGAAGACAAAGCAGTTGAAGCTGCAGGAACTCTCCTTAAAAATTCCTCTGCTTCAGCGGTGAAACTGGAAGGAGCGGAGCCTGAGACCTTATTGGTAATCAAAAGACTTATTAGAATGGGAATACCAGTAATGGGACATCTTGGCCTGACTCCACAATCAGTGCATCAACTTGGATACAAGTCACAAGCCAGGGATAAAGATAGCCAAGAAAAAATTCTCAAAGATTCAAAAACACTCCAAGAGTCAGGATGTTTTGCAATAGTTCTCGAACATATCCCAGGAGAAATTGCCAGCCTATTAAAGAATCATTTAGACATTCCTGTTATTGGAATTGGAGCAGGTTTTGATTGCGATGGGCAGGTAAGAGTTACCGCTGATATTCTTGGCCTTTCAATTACACAGCCTCCTTTTGCAAAACCTTTACTTGCAGGACGCCAACTTTGCATTGATGCACTAAAAAAATGGATTGAATCTACAAATCCAGATCAAGTGAATCCCACCACAAAAACATTTGAATCAAAATCTGATTGCTAATTTGCATCCCTCTTGGATCACTTAAAAAATACCTTCCATTGTTTTTAATGAGAGATCCATCATTTAAAGAATTTATCCAAAATTTATCCAGCAATTCTAAATTCTTATCACATTCTTTTTGTTTCCATCCAGACTTTTTAGCAAGTTCCTCCAAATGAATTCCCTCACGTCTTCTGAGACCAATCATAATTAGTTCATCCAATGGCATTGGTTTTGATTTCTCACTAAACAAAGTTCTCTCTAATAATTGACTCTCTTGCCGTTCAAGCCATTTTTTATAACCAGCAATTGTTTTGGGTCTAGAGAATCTTTCCCCCCAAGGAGCACTTGTTGCACCCATCCCAAAGCCCCACCATCCAGAACCACTCCAATACATTCGATTATGTCTAGATGCATGCCCTGGTAATGAGTAACTTGAAATCTCATATCTTGAAAAGCCTTTGCTTCTAAGATATCTATTGGTTTCGAAATCTATTTTTTGAGATTCAGATTCAATTGGAACATTCAATTTACCTTTTTTGTGTATTCTTCCAAAAACAGTATTTGGTTCGATAGTTAAATCATAAATTGAGATATGAGGGGCTTCTGTATGAATTGCTTGTTCCAACTCTTTAATCCACTTCAAAGAATTCAATCCTGGGAGATTTTGAATCAAATCTAGGCTCCAGCTTTTTAGCAATCCTTTTTTAAATAAGTTATTCACCCAATTGCAAGCCTCTATTAATTGTGATCGACTATGTTTTCTACCAATTGAAGCCAAAGTACTGTCGTCAAATGACTGTCCTCCTAAGCTAAATCTATTAATTCCTATTTCTATATATCCATTCAAATCGTTTTCATAAAATGTTGCCGGATCAACTTCCATAGTTAATTCTGCACCATCTTGAAATCCAAATTTTTGTTGAAGACTTTTCAACAACTCACCTAACTCATTTTTTTTCAATAGAGAAGGTGTACCACCTCCCAAATAGATTGTGGATAATGCAGGACCTTTAGGGGCCATTGAAATCTCTCTATGAAGTAAATCCAAATATGCGTTAATGGAAGTTATCCCTGGACTACCTGGAGCTTGAGCGCTATCACCTAAAGGGATAATGGAAAAATCACAGTAAAAACATCTTTTATGGCAAAAGGGTATATGCAAATATGCACTTCTTGGTGGAGCTACCATTTGAGCTCTAGATATACAAACCCAAATAAATGGTCATTTTTAGAATCTAAATCTTTGAAAATAAATAAAGCTTTAGTAAAAAACGAGAAGCAAGCATAACCTGAATATATGGCAGACATAGTTATTCTGGTTTTATTCCTCATATCAGGTGCAATCACCGGATGGATTGGAGTGAATTGGTTACCTCAAGAGACTTTAGATCATATTACTAATTTAAAAAATCTAAAAATTGCTCTATCAGGATTAACAGCTTTTGTAGGCATTTTAATAGCTTTCCTTTTTCAGCAATTTAGAAATAAATTAACTAAAAGAATAAGAACTATGCCAACAGACCTACTAGTTAGTAGATCTGTTGGCATAGTTCTTGGACTAGTGATAGCAACACTTTTATTAGTACCTGTACTTCTCTTACCATTGCCTTCTGAGTTGTTTTTTGTTAAGCCTATTTTTGCTGTGCTTAGCAACATTTTTTTTGGAGTACTTGGATATAATCTTGCCGATGTTCACGGGAGAACGGTTTTACGTCTTTTCAATCCCAACAGCACTGAATCTTTACTAATGGCAGATGGGATTCTAACTCCAGCTAGTGCAAAAGTTTTAGATACCAGTGTAATAATTGATGGTCGTATTCAGGCCCTCCTTAGATTTGGACTAATAGAAGGTCAAATAATTGTAGCCCAATCAGTTATGGATGAGCTACAAAAACTAGCTGACTCAAGTAACAACGAAAAGCGAGGGAAAGGAAGGAGAGGATTAAAATTACTTAACCAATTAAGAGAAAGTTATGGAAGAAGGTTAGTTATCAACAGTACAAAATATGAAGGGGAAGGAACCGATGAAATTCTTTTAAAATTAACTTCTGACATTTCAGGAATATTAATCACTGTCGATTACAACTTATCCCAAGTAGCTTTAGTACAAGAAATAAAAGTTCTTAATTTAAGTGATCTTGTTCTTGCAGTTAGGCCTGAAGTTCAACCTGGTGAGAAGTTAAATTTAAAAGTAGTTAGAGAAGGTAAGGAAAACTCACAAGGTATTGCTTATCTTGAAGATGGCACAATGGTTGTTATTGAAGAGGGTCTCCAATGGATCGGTAAAAGAATAGACGTAGTTGTGACGGGAGCATTACAAACACCTACTGGCCGAATGGTTTTTAGTAAAGCTTCAAATGATCAGCCCCCGAACAAATTTGAAGAAACAAAAGCATCTCAAGGCTAGATCTAGCTAGGCTCGAACCAAAGAAGACTTAACTTCATATGACTGCATCTTCCCCGTATTATGGCGATTCTGCCGTAATGAGAACTCCACCACCTGATTTACCATCACTTCTACTGAAAGAAAGGATAGTTTATTTAGGCTTGCCACTATTTTCCGATGATGATGCCAAAAGGCAACTCGGAATGGATGTTACTGAACTAATTATTGCTCAGCTTCTTTTTCTGGAATTTGATAATTCCGAGAAACCAATTTATTTTTACATCAACTCAACTGGAACGAGTTGGTACACAGGAGATGCAATCGGATTTGAAACTGAGGCATTTGCGATCTGTGACACTCTCAGATACGTGAAGCCCCCCGTGCATACCATTTGCATTGGTCAAGCTATGGGTACAGCCGCAGTAATACTCTCTGCCGGGACAAAAGGTCAACGCGCAGCATTACCCCATGCATCAATTGTCCTTCATCAACCAAGAAGTGGGGCGCAAGGCCAAGCAACTGATATTCAAATCAGAGCTAATGAGGTTATTCACAACAAGAGAGCAATGCTAGAAATCCTTAGTCACAACACTGGCAAATCAGTAGATCAATTATCCAAAGACTCAGATCGAATGAGTTATCTTAATCCTGAGGAAGCAGTAGATTATGGGCTTATAGATCGCGTTCTTACTAGTAGAAAAGACTTACCAGGCGAAAAAGTTTTGCCCACATAAGCAAAAGATTTTTCCAATTTTTCTAAATCATTACCCTCAACTACCCAAAATTTAATTAACCATGCCTATTGGTACTCCAAGCGTTCCTTACCGTCTCCCAGGAAGTCAATTTGAAAGATGGGTTGATATTTATACAAGACTTGGCGCTGAGAGAATTCTATTTCTTGGTCAAGAAGTAAACGATGGAATTGCAAATAGCCTTGTGGCACAAATGCTTTATCTTGATTCTGAAGACAGTAGTAAGCCGATCTACTTATATATCAATAGCCCTGGTGGCTCTGTAACCGCGGGTTTAGCCATCTATGACACGATGAAATATGTAAAAAGTGACGTAGTAACCATTTGTGTTGGCTTGGCTGCCTCAATGGGCGCTTTTTTACTCTCTGCAGGAACAAAAGGCAAAAGGCTTGCACTGCCCCACAGCAGAATCATGATTCACCAACCACTTGGCGGTACTGCTCAAAGACAAGCTAGTGACATAGAGATTGAGGCACGTGAAATTCTTAGAATAAAAGAAATGCTCAATAAATCCATGGCAGAGATGACTGGACAAACATATGAAAAGATAGAAAAAGATACAGATCGTGATTACTTTTTGAGCGCAGAAGAAGCAAAAAATTACGGTCTAATCGACCGAGTGATAACCCATCCAAGTGAAAGTTAAAATAAAAAGTTGCCTGTTGTTATTGATAAATTGTCTTGATAGTCAAAAAAATATATCAATTAAAGTGGTGTCGATAGCACTCTATTTCGTAAGCTCAGCCTTAATACGGTTCTGAAATACCCAATCACATGGCAAAACTTTTTTACGACAGCGATGCAGACCTTAGTTTGCTTGAAGATAAAACCGTTGCGATTATTGGCTATGGATCTCAAGGCCACGCTCATGCTTTAAATTTAAAGGACAGTGGTATCAAAGTTGTTGTTGGGCTTTATGAGGGAAGTCGCTCATCCAGTAAAGCAATTTCAGATGGATTGGAAGTTTTAAGCGTCGCGGAGGCTTCTGAAAGGGCAGATTGGATCATGATACTTTTGCCTGATGAGTTTCAAAAAGATGTTTACTCCAAAGAGATAGCGCCTCATTTAAAACCTGGTAAAATACTTAGCTTTGCTCATGGTTTCAATATTCGCTTTGAATTAATAAAGCCGCCTGAATTTGTCGATGTAGTAATGATTGCGCCAAAAGGACCTGGTCATACAGTCAGATGGGAGTATCAAAATGGTCAAGGGGTTCCAGCGTTATTTGCGATTGAGCAAGATGCCTCAGGCAATGCAAGATCACTTGCAATGGCATATGCAAAAGGTATTGGAGGAACACGCGCTGGGATTTTAGAAACTAATTTTAAAGAGGAAACCGAAACTGATCTTTTTGGAGAACAAGCAGTTTTATGTGGGGGCCTATCAGAGTTAGTTAAAGCTGGTTTTGAAACTCTTGTAGAAGCAGGCTATCAGCCTGAATTGGCCTACTTCGAATGCTTGCATGAAGTCAAACTAATAGTTGACCTAATGGTTAAAGGAGGTCTAACTGCAATGAGGGATTCGATTTCAAATACAGCTGAATATGGAGATTATGTAAGCGGTCCAAGGTTAATAACAAAAGAGACAAAAGAAGAAATGAAAAATATTCTTGCAGACATTCAAGATGGTACTTTTGCTAAAAACTTTGTCAAAGAATGCGATGAAGGGAAGCCTGAAATGAAGAGAATTCGCCAAAAAGACTCAGAGCTTCCTATAGAAAAAGTAGGGAAAACACTTCGCTCAATGTTCAGCTGGCTTAAATCAGACTAAATATCATTCATTTAATCTTAGTTGCAGTTATTCTTGACCTTATAATAGGCGATCCAAAAAGCTTGCCACACCCAGTCCAATTCATGGGTGCAGTTATAAGTTTTTTGCGAGGGTTATCTAAGGGAATCAAGCAGGAAAATAAATCAAAATTATTTTTTGTAGGCTTATTGATAACATTAACAGTCATATCATTAAGTGGAATATCTGGATGGATTGTAGAAAGATTGTTTTTAATTTTTGTAATCAAAAATCCTATTTTAAGTACATTATTATTTGCTTTAATTTTAAGTAGTTCGCTTGCATCAAGAAGTCTAAATAAAAGTATTTTAGAAATTCTAAATTTAATAAGCAAAGGAATTGATACTGATAATATATATATTTCAAGAAAAAAATTAAGTCTTATAGTTGGCAGAGATGTTGAGAATTTAAATACTAATGAAATTCTTAGAGCCTTAGCCGAGACAGCAAGTGAAAATTCTGTAGATGGTATTTTTGCTCCCTTATTTTGGATGTTTTTAGGAGTTATTTTCTGGGAATTCAATCAATCTTTACCAGGGCCATTAACGATGGCATGGATCTTTAAAGCATCTAGTACTATTGATTCAATGCTTGGGTACAAAGAAGGCAGATTAAAGTGGCTTGGCTTTACTGGTGCAAAATTGGATGATCTAATGGTTTGGATACCTGCAAGAATTGTATTAATTACGCTTCCTTTTTGCTGTAAGACAAATCAATCAATTTGTGCGACTATAAGAGATTCCTGGGAGGATGGAATTGTTGATTCTTCTCCAAATTCAGGGATTTCTGAAGCAATATTTGCTTATTGTGCTGAAGTAAAAATGGGAGGTACAAACTATTATAAAGGCGTTAAAAAAATAAAACCAATAATTGCAAGATCCTATCCTATAGCGAATATAGATTCTGTAAAAAAGATACTTAATTTGGTTATTAGACTTGAATTCGCTTGGATACTAGTTTTTTCCTTAATAATGAAATTAATTAATCTATCAATTCAATAAGCGCCCCTGTCCATAGGAAAGATCAATACTCCTAAGGTAAGAATAATTATTTCTAAATCAAGTATAAAATTTCTATTTCTTGCATAAGCTAAATCTAATTCAACCCTTTTTTTATAACTAAGATTGTTTCTACCACTAACCTGCCATAATCCAGTTAGTCCTGGTCTAACAGATATAACTTCTTCCATGAAAAGACTGTATTTGCTTATTTCATTACTGACGATTGGTCTGGGTCCTACAACACTCATTTCCCCTTTTAAAACATTTAAAAATTGAGGTAACTCATCTAGACTTGATCGTCGAAGGAAACTACCTAATTTCGTTATTCTTGGATCTTTACGTAATTTAAAATCTTTTTCAAATTCCTTTCTCATAAGAGGATATTTCTCTAATAAATTTGGTAGTAAATCATCAGCATTTTCATACATAGTACGAAACTTAATGCATCCAAATTCTCTATAATTTCTTCCTATTCTTTTTTGAATATAAAAAATAGACCCTGGAGAACTTAACTTGACTAATATCCCAATTAATATAAATAGTGGTGAACCTAGAGTTAAAACAAGTAGAGAAAAAACAACATCTCCTATCCTTTTTAATGTGCGTCCATAACGGCTTTGATTTCGTATTATTTCTACAGCGAGCAAAGAAGATGGTTCCTTGCTTGCTGTAGAAATAACTTCAAAAGGAATTCTTGGAGACCCTTTACGGAACTCTGACCATCGTAATAAAGATTTTCTTGGATTAGTTTGCACAAATTATTGAGTTAGTAATCTCATAACCACCTGCTTATATTTTACTTAATTAGGAATTTCTTAATGAAGAACTAAGGTCACTAGTCTCAATGTCACAAGAATTGATATGCTCGCTCCAAACTCTATTTATGGTTTTTTCAAATCTATTTTTAAATGAATCTTTAGAAAAAGTATTACTCCAATTTCTTATTAACTCAGGATTAAAATCTCTCCATAATTGTTTTTCGTTGAAAAATTCAATTGCTTCAACTAAAGACTTCACTGTCTGAGAAGGAAACAAAAGTCCAGTGGCCCCTTTAGCTGAATTCGAATTAAAGCATTTAACCGTATCTAAAACACCTCCCTTACCAAAAGCAATAACAGGAGCTCCTGAGGCCATCGCCTCCACAGGAGCTATTCCAAAATCCTCAATACCAGAATAAACAAAAGCTCTACATTGACTCATTAGGTTTTCAATTCTCTCTGTGCTTTGAAAACCCAGAATTTGAACTGTTGGACCTGCAAGCTCTTTTAAAAAACTCTTTTCAACTCCATCACCAACAACTATTAGGGGTAACTTAAGCCTATTAAAAGCCCTAACAAGCAAATCAACCCTTTTATTAGGAACCAATCTACAGACACTCAAATAAAAATCTTCTCTAGGCCTATTCCACTCAAAGCGATTTACGTCTACGGGTGGATGTAGAACCTCTGAGCGCCTTCTCCAATACTTCCAGATCCTCTTTGCCGTAAAATTAGAATTTGCCAATAGGTAATCTACTCTTGAGCTACTTAATTGATCCCATTGTCTCAAAGCATGCAATTGCCATCTAATTAACGGCCCTAGGCCAATCCTTCTTAAAAAAGTTTTTTTCAAATATATATTCATTTGATCCCAAGCGTATCTAACAGGTGTATGTATATAACTAATATGAAGTTGATCAGGCGAAGTCAAAATACCCTTAGCAACAAGGTGACTACTGCTCAAAACCAATGGATATTCATCTAAATCAAGTTGCTCAATTGCAAAAGGCAAAAGGGGTAAATATTGTTGAACACGCGAGCTTCCGAATGGTAATTTTTGAATAAAGCTAGTTTTTACTTTTCGCTTATATAACCAGCTATTTTTTTGCAAGCTCTCCTCATTAACCAGAGAATAAAGTTCTGGCTGTGATGCAATTTCAGTTAACAATTCATCAATTACCTGAACAACATTCTCAGCTCCGCCTGTCGATCTTGGGGAAAACCATTCATGTACTAATGCTATATTGATTGGAAGGTCTAAAGATGAATTGACAATCAAAGTAAAACCTTAAATCCAAAATTATTTTTAGTTTATTACAACTTATATATTATGACAAGATAAAATTAAACCATCATTTAAGTAAATAAAGTTATTTTGATTAAGTTCCTAGCCTATCAAATAATCTCTCTACAAAGAGAATCCAGTTTTATCTAAAGATGACAACAATGGATCATAAAAATTATGAAATAAACTACCGCTAAAGCATAGTAAATAAACAAAGCCACTAAGTAATCCTAGAGAAACAAAATATCTTACATAGCCACTTCTTCTTTTTAATTTAACAACTGAAAAAATCATAATCAACAAGAAAATCATACATATTAGTTCGCCCACTAATAATGCTGGCCTGTCAACTTTCAACTCAAAATTACCTCCAAAGATAAGATCGCTGCCTACTATATTTTTTTTATAAAAAATAAAGTTGATTAGCTCTGAAAAAGCAAGACTGGTAATAATAAAATATGATACTGGCTTTGTAAGCCTATTCATTGTTTTGCTAAAACTCACTAAAAGCACCGCTATGAAAATTGATGCAATTATTGGGAGCCCAGGAATTAGCCAAGCAAGATTCAATAACATAATTATCAAACAAGCTTTATTTTATACCCAACTGTAATTTTTTTATTGGATCTAGAAAGGAAAACATAAAAAATCGAATCAAATACAAAACAATACAAATCGGACGAGGTCTATTCATTAAGTAAAAACATTTAATATTTTCTAGCAAGGAAACGAGGTAAAAACAAGCTGTCAATTAATTGTCAAACAAAACTTAATAAGGGGATAACAACATAAATTTAACTTTGATATAGTTGCCTTATTTTTTGATATAATAATCAATATAAATTTCCAAGTATATTGTTTTTATACATAATTTAATTCTAGTTATTAAATATGCAATTATTTAATATTATTATATCAAGTTTGCGTACCAAATAAACAAAAACATCGCTTTTCAAATAGTCTAAACAAATTGCTAAATCTAAAAAACACAAAACCTTAACAAAAATGACTTATAATAAAATTATATAATTGTGTTTTAAATCAAAATGTCTGACCACAATTCAGAGGTCAATAATCAAAATATCAATTCAGATCTGGAAGATACAGAAACAACTGAACCTGAAAATGATCCAAAAATAATTAATCAAAGTCAAAACTTCGATTCATACCCTAAATGGATAAATAATAAAGGCGAAGAGGTAAAACAAGTTTTTGGTTTTAATGAAAATGCTGAACTTGTTAATGCCAGAGTCGCTATGATCGGTTTTTTAATGCTCTTACTCACTGAATTAGCTTTTGGTGGAGAACCAGCAACGCTGAAAATTTTTGGAATCAGCTAAAAATCAAAAATTTATATTATATTTATTCTATTAAATTACTCGATTATTAAAAAGCTATGAATAAGAAAACATTAGTTGGTGTTTCATATGTATCTGCTTGGATAATTATTTGGGGAACAATTGGTTCACTGATTGATTTTTATTTCCTTCAAAATACATATCTTCCTGGTTCAATAGGTCAGTTTTCAACATTTATAATCACAGCTTTTATCTCTTCAATTATTGCTGTATATATTTTCCCAACAATTAATAATAAATTTATAAGTTAATAACGATAACGTTCAACAACTTTAGAAGGGTTGTCATTGATTCCTTTCTGATAAAGAATCCATTGATTAGTTTCAAGATCATGATCGCAACCCAAGCCTTCCAGTTCAACAGATTTCAATCGTAATTCATAATGGCATTGCTGATCAGCTTCAAAAGCTGATTTATAACCATTAAAAAAATATAAATATCCAAAAATTACTACTGTTAAAGATATCAACGCAATAGTTATTTTCATGAAAGCTAATAAATCTTTATTAATATATTAGCTTTTCTCTTAAACAAAAAAAGTATCTATAATTTTTTTTCTTTAAGTGTTTCTAGAGGTATCTCGCATTCGGTTAAATCTTGATCATTTAAACGGTCCAATATACGAACCATGTCAATTGAAGACAGTTCCCCATTGGTACCCCATTTAAGAGTTGTTTTTCGCTGTTGAGGAATCTTTTTCTCCTTGCTCTCCTGGCTTCTTTTTTGGACCATTACAACTACTGTCTCTATTGAAACATTAAAATATTGAACCTCTATCTAATAACTCAAGCAAAAATTCTTAGTCAAACTTTACTTTTATCTTTAATAGTAATATTTTCCTATTTTTAGGAATCCCACTAAATAGTTTCTAATTATTCAAATATTATGTTTATCAATTACACTCGCTCATCGGCCAAAATTATAAACAAACTCTTGAAATGCAGGATTGTAAAAGTAAACAAGCACGCTAATAACTAATAGAACATTCAAGCCAATTACTATTGAACCAATAATCACCCTCTGTCGTTTACCCGGCACTTTATATTTCATACCAGCCGGCAGGTTAACTAATACATCTGGATCATTAGAAGTTGATTTCTTAAACTTATTGTCTTTTACCTTAGCGGTCTTCGTTGCCTTATCATTAGTTTTTTTTGAATTAAAAGCTTTTGAGCCCATTTTCTTAGTTAGAAGAATTTCTTTACCTTTATAGTTCTAAGCTTACTTAATCAAATCAGATAAAAACCTATTTTGTTCTAGTTTTTCACATTAGTTTGTTAATTAAATCAGAAATCAATAATGATGTAATCAATTTATTTGTTAAATTTAGCAATATTTCTTGATAGAATGAATAATGCCTTTAGCTTCTTTTCTTTTGAAGTTAGAATTCATAGCCATTATTAAATTTGCCTCTAAACCTAGTAATCTGGTTTGACAAGAAAATTTTTTATTTATTGCAGCGTTTTTTTGATAGTTATTTATTCTAAATAATGCTTCCTTACAAAATTTTATATCTTTATAACATTTCAATACTAGCTTATCAATATCAAGATAATGTCTAGATCCCTTTGCTATCAGTGGGTTGAAAGTAATAAATAGATATAAGAAAAGAACAGATGCGAATTTAATTTTTTCAAGTGGTTGATTAATCAAAACATAATCTCCAATATAATGTGTTTATAAATGTTTAAATATGACTAAAAATACCTTAGTGAATAAAAATTATTTTCTTAATTATACAAATTTTAAATTTTTATAAAAAAAGGGACTCATTTTAAGAGTCCCTAAAAAAACAAAAGTGTAGGTAAGCAAAACAGCTTTTTAAAGTCTTATCCCTGAACACGGTCCTTAAACAACTTCCCAGCAGTAAAAGCTGGAACTCTCTTAGCAGGTATTGCTATCTTCTCTCCAGTTTTAGGGTTTAATCCCTGACGAGCAGAACGATCGCGAGGTTCAAAAGAGCCAAACCCCAAAATGGAGACTTTCTTACCCTCCACGACAGAATCAATAATTGTATCTATGGCAGCATCAACTACCAGAGAGACATCTGTTTTAGTTAGCTCTGTACGAGCTGCAACTAGGTTGACTAAATCTGCTTTGTTCATTGGAAAGGATTGTATGTAGCAGGGAGTAAGAGGAGGGAAACCAATAGATAATTAGTTTCCAAAAAACTCAATCTTGCTAATCGTATGGACCAAATCACTTGCCTGCAACCCAAATAGCTTGTGATAATAAGCTTTCTAAAAAATTTATGTGCATTTTTTATTGATTCAACAATGTCTC
>Ga0209433_10000285_pt1 | contig 15576 bp, 13 predicted proteins | sample METZYME_5_50m_FD_187552 | JGI IMG/M metagenome (GOLD analysis project Ga0209433, IMG submission 187552) | Marine microbial communities from oxygen minimum zone in mesopelagic equatorial Pacific - METZYME_5_50m (SPAdes) (version 2) | ecosystem: Environmental > Aquatic > Marine > Oceanic | place...
TTTATTAATTTTTTCTAGAAATTCATCGTAGAGATTGAATAATTCTTCATGTTTAGCATCTTTTGGCAAAAGTTTTGTAAGAAGTTCATTTATGTAGAGAAGACTATAGCTAACTTTTGAAAGTGTATTTGAATTGTTTGAAAGGTCTCTATCAATACTAGTTAATGTCTTTAACTCAGATCTGCCTGAATAAGTTACATTTAGTTTTTGAAATGGAACTAAATAACCAAAAAACTTAGATTTTGGTTTTTTGGCTCCCTTTGCTACAAAAGATATTTTCCCACTATTTTGGGTAAAAACATCTGCAATAATGCTTGTCTCACCATATGCTCTCTGATGCAAAAGGAAGCAATTATCATTATTAATTTGACTCATAGTTACCACCAACACCAAGACTCTGAATAAATCCTGAATCTGTATTCCAATTCTTTTTAACTTTAACCCAAGTCTTAAGAAATACTTTCTTATTGCTTAGTTTCTCAATTTCAGCTCTAGCCTGCTTACCAATTTGTTTAAGAACGTTTCCATCAGAACCAATAACAATTTGTTTTTGAGATTTTCTGTTTACATAAATAGTTGCATAAACTTCAGTTAAGTCATTTTTATCATTAATTTTCTCAATTTCAACAAAAGTATCATGCGGAAGTTCATCTCCAAGTTTTCTTATGATTTTTTCTCTAATAAGTTCGGAGTAAATAAATTTTTGATCGTTTTTATGCAAATCAAAGTCATCAGAATAAATATGAGGATTTTCGGGGATATTTTTTTTAATTATTGAAATAAGGTCATCTATGCCGTCTGAGGTCTTAGCTGAAACTAACAAAATTTCTTCAAATAAATAAACAGATGAGATCATTTTTACGAATGGAAGTAATTTATTCTTATTTCCAATCTGGTCAATTTTATTTACTACACAAAAAACTTTTTGGTTTATGTCTTTAAGCTTGTCGATTATTAATTCATCATTTTTATCAAAGCTTAATCTATGGACAATAAAAAGAACTATATCTGAATCCTCAATAATGCTTTGGGCTGATCTGTTTAAGATTTTATTCATAGTTTTTTCTGACTTTATGTGCATTCCAGGAGTATCAATAAAAATCATCTGTTTATTTTTATCAGTTTTAGTGCCAAGGATATTATTTCTTGTTGTTTGTGATTTTCTAGATGTTATGGAAACTTTTTTTTCTAATATTGCATTCAGAACTGAAGATTTGCCGACATTAGGTTTACCTATAATTGAAATATAACCACAATATTCTTTAGACATTATTTCTTTTTAAATGTATTAAAGCTTCCCTTGCAGCTGCGATTTCAGCTTGCCTCTTGGAATTTCCAGAGGCTTCAAATAAGCCCTCTGGCAACTCAAGCTTGCAATCAAAGCCGCTATCAGATTCGGTAGTGATATAAATTGGAAGTTTTAATTTTTTTGATTGTAGTAGCTCTTGGAGTTCTGTTTTAGAATCTCTAAACTCTTTATCAGCTTCAATAATTGAAAGTTCATTAGCAAATAATTTTAAAATAAAGTTATTTACATTATCCCAATCGCTGTCAAGAAATACTGCACCAATAATTGATTCTACTGATCCTTCTAATATTGAAAATTTTCTATAATCAGACAAGTTGGCTGTTCCTTTAGATATTTCTATATATTGCATAAGCTTTAATTCACTTGCCTTTTTAGTAAGTGTTTCCCCTTTTACAATATATGATCTCATTCTTGTCAATAAGCCTTCTCTTTGATTGGGAAATTTTAAATACAGATATTTTGATATGGATGAGTTAAGAATGGAATCGCCTAAATACTCCAATCTTTCATTATTAGATTTATTGTTGAAACTTTTATGAGTTAAAGCTAATTTTAAAAGGTTGATATCTTTAAATTCATAATCAATACTTTTTTCAAGTTCTTTTAATGACATCAGTTAATTTTCCCAGCTTTTTCAAATGACGGAAGGCATAACCAACATTCCCAAGTCATCCAAAGGTAGTCAGCTCTACCAAAAAAATTTTCTCTTGGAACAAATCCTACATCTTTAGTACTATCGTTAGAGTTATCTCTATTGTCACCCATTACAAAATAATGTCCTTGAGGCACAGTCCACTCCTGTGGATATTGCTGATTTTCACCTCTAGTATTTCTAATCGTATAACTTGCTTCACCAATGTTTTCTGAGTATATATCTCCAATAGCATCTGATTCTCTTGTTTCGATGACGCCATTACTTAATCTATATCTTTTTTTCAAAGTTATTTCTTCAGATTTAATAAACTTTCTTTCTAAAAGCTCACCATTTATATAGATTTGTTTGTTGATAATTCTTATGACGTCTCCAGGCATTCCAATTAATCTTTTTATGTATGGAACAGGATTATGTTTTGGAATAATTACAACAGGATCTCCGTATTGAGGATCTTTTACTAGGAATCTTGGCATGCCTACTCTTTGAACCTTAAGACCGTATGCAAATTTATTTACTAACAAGAAATCGCCCTTCTTTAACTGAGGTTCCATTGAGCCCGATGGAATTTGGTATGGTTCATACAAAAAAGTCCTTAAAATAAAAATTATAAATATTGGTATGAAGTATCCTCTGGAGGTGGAAACTATTTCTGTATTATTTAAAAAATAACCAACTATCATTATTAAAAATGATATAAAAGATCCAAAAAGTAAAACAATACCTAAATCACCTGAGTTATAGAAAATGCTCAGTAATAAAGCTAAACCAGATATAAAAGAAATTGTTGAAATATACCTTACAACAAATGGCTCAACGTCATTTTTTTGAATGGAGAATTTTATCCAACTGATAAGACATATAGCCATTCCTATGAATCCAACAATAAATAATGGATCTGACAACATATTATTGCTCCGAGTTAAAATAATTTAAGAAAGCGTCTTGAGGTATTGAAACTTTGCCTAATTGTTTCATTTTCTTTTTACCTTGTTTTTGTTTCTCTAGCAATTTCATTTTCCTTGTTACATCCCCGCCATAGAGCTTAGCAGTTACATTTTTTCTGTAAGCTTTTACTGTCTCTCTTGATATAATTTTAGCACCAAGTGCAACCTGAATAGGAACATCAAACATCTGTCTTGGTATTAATTTCTGAAGATTTTTTGCAATTTCTCTGGCTTTAGAAGTAGAAAATGATTTATGTACAATCATTGATAATGCATCAATCTTATTATTATTAATAAGAACATCTATTTTTGTTAAATCAGACTTTTGAAAACCTATCAAAGAGTACTCTATTGAAGCAAAACCCTTAGTTGATGATTTAATTTGATCAAAAAAATCAATAATTACAGAAGAAAGCGGCATTTCAAATATAATTGAAACCTGATTTCCAAAATACTTCATGTCTTTTTGAGTGCCTCTTTTTGAAGTGCAAAGTGTAATGATGTTTCCAACATATTCATTAGGAGAAATAATTGTGATGCTCACAATAGGTTCCCTGATTTCATCTATTTCGTTTGGAGTCGGGAGTTGAGAAGGATTATCACACTTTAAAATTTCTCCATCAGTTTTTAATACCTCATACTCCACTGAAGGTGCAGTTGATATTAAATCTAGATCATATTCTCTCTCAAGCCTCTCTCGAACAACTTCCATATGCAATGTTCCTAGAAAGCCGCATCTGAAGCCAAATCCTAATGCATCTGAAACCTCAGGTTCATATATTAGAGAACTGTCGTTTAAAACTAGTTTTGATAACGCGTCTCTAAACTTTTCATAATCGTCAGAATTTAATGTGAATAAAGATGCGAATACTTTTGGATTTACTTTCTTAAAACCTGGCAAAGCTTTTGTTGAATCATCATTAGAATCAATTAAAGTATCTCCGACTGGAGCACCTTTAATATCCTTGATACCAGCTACTAAATATCCTACCTCGCCAGCAGATAGCTCTTTTTTGGATACCTTTTTTGGTGAAAAGATTCCAATATCATCAACAATGTGCGACTGACCGTTGGAGTGAATTTGAAACTTTTGACCTTTTTTAATAGTCCCATTCTTTATTCTTATTAGCGAAACTACTCCCAAATACGAATCAAACCAAGAATCAACTATCAATGCTTGTAATTTTTCATTTGGATTTCCTTCAGGAGAAGGAATCTCTTCTACTAATTTTACAAGTAAGTCGTCTATTCCATCACCTGTTTTTGCGCTTACTAATGGAGCCTCTGACGCATTAATGCCTACCATTTCTTCTATCTCTAGCTTTACCCTCTCTGGTTCTGCTTGAGGTAGATCGATCTTATTAATAACTGGCACAACTTCTAATCCCTCCTCAACAGCTGTATAGCAATTCGCTAAGGTTTGAGCCTCGACTCCCTGAGATCCGTCAACAACCAGAAGAGCGCCTTCGCATGCAGATAATGATCTGGATACTTCATATGAAAAATCAACATGTCCAGGTGTATCAATAAAATTTAAAAGATATTCCTCACCATCTTTTTTATATGTAAGTGATACTGCCTGAGCTTTAATTGTGATGCCTCTTTCTCTTTCAATATCCATTGAATCAAGAATTTGATCTGCCATTTCTCTTGAAGAAAGTCCCCCACAAACCTCAATTAACCTATCCGACAGTGTTGATTTGCCATGATCGATATGAGCTATTACTGAAAAATTTCTAATGTTCTTCATAATTTGCAGCTATTTTACAAGCAAACTGCAAAAATAAGTAAACAATAATATTTATTAATTAAGTGTTACAGAACGTATTAACCTAGTTCCATTTCTTATCAAATGGATAGCTATCTTGTCGCCGGATGAAAAATTATCTATTGCTTGATTGAATGAATCTACATCATAAACGTTATATTTTCTTCCCTTGTACTGAATCATCGTAATTATGTCACCTCGATTAACTTTTCCAGATGCAGCTGAATTGGGATTAACTCTTGAAACTATTGCACCTTCCGGCATATTGGTCATTGATGGATTATTCCTGTCTATATCTGCTACTTTTAGTCCAAGTGGATCTGATGATTGCTGAGTTTTTGCAGGTATAAACTGCTCACTGTTAATAGGAAGTTCTCCTAATGTAAAATCTAGAGTAATTTCTTTACCATCTCTTATAACCTTTGCTTTTGCATAAGAATCTGGTCTGATCTGACCAACAACATGGGGAAGATCAGAACTGAATTTAATTTCTTTATTATCAAACTCAATAATTACATCTCCAGGGACTAATCCAGCCATGTCAGCTGATTCGCCTTCCTCAACATCATTTATGAGAGCTCCATATGGCTTATCCATTCCAAGTGCATCTGCTAAGTCACTATCAACCTCGCTCATTCTTACACCTAAATAGCCTCGCGACACTTCACCGTTATTAATAATCTGATCAGCTACATCTATAGCAACATTAATGGGTATCGCAAATGCTAATCCTTGATAGCCACCGCTTCTTGAATATATTTGAGAGTTGATTCCTACGACATCTCCATCAAGATTGAAAAGTGGCCCGCCTGAGTTTCCAGGATTAATAGCAACATCAGTTTGAAGAAATGGAACATAATTCCCAATATTATTATTCTGAATACTTCTTCCTTTAGCGCTTACAATTCCAGCAGTTACCGAAAAATCGAAGCTAAATGGAGATCCAATAGCAATTACCCAGTCGCCAACATTTAATTTATCGCTATTACCCACATCTACTACTGGTAAGTTTTTTCCTTCAACCTCTAACACAGCAAGATCTGACAATGGATCAACACCAACAACCTCTGCTTTAAACTCGCGTCTATCTGAAAGCGACACAACTACCTCTGTGGCATCCTCAACGACATGAAAATTTGTAAGAATATAATTATTTTTAAGAATAAAGCCTGAGCCAAATGAAACCGACTCTCTTCTTTGTTGGGGCATTTCTCTATAATCTCTAGGAATTCCAAATCTCTCAAGCATTTCATCTGGTATTCCACCATATCCAAAAGAAGATCTCTGTGAAACTTCTTTTTTTGCAGTGATGTTTACAACCGCAGGTGCGGATTGATCAACTAAATCCGCAATGTTTTCAGGCAATTGACTGAGAAGATTTACGGAAGACGTAATTATTAAAATTAAAAAGCTTTTAGTTAATATTTTCATAAATTTTAAGAGTTTATTTATTTAATGATTTGGCAATTTCTCGGGCTGATGAGATAGATATATTACCGTAAAGTGTTACAACTTTTCCATTATCTAGCGGCACAAGATATATCATTTTGTTCCCATGTTTCCAGTATCTTATATTTTTAAGTCCAAAATCTTTATTTTCAATGCGCAATTGGAATTTTTCATTACCTTTAATGTATGAGTATCCATCCTTCGAATTTACATTAAAACCAACGTTTCTTAAATCAATTCTATTTGAAGTATTCATGTAACTAGGGTCATTTAAAACTTTCATGACATGGTCAGTAATATATTCTTCAGATCTCTGAGCAATTAATTGCGCCTCTTTGCTATTGATGGCATCAGAAATTTGATTTGTAGAATCGATATTTTCGTTCAATCTTGAAAAATCAGAATAATTAATAAAAGTTAAAGTTATTAATAAGGTCGCCGCAGCAGTAAGTCCGTTTGAAAACCAAATATTAGAAAAAATTTCTTTAAAAGATTTCTTGTTGCTTTCAATTGGGTTTAATTCGTTTGAATGATGATTAGCAGCAACATTTATAAGGCTATATAGAGATAATTGCTTTTGCATATCTTTGTTCTGGTTCAAAACCTCAATCAACTCATCAACTTCTGAACTGTTGAGTTCTCCATCATACATTGCTGAAATTTTCTCTTTTATATTATTCATTACTGATTATTTCCTTCTCTATGAATTCAACTATTGATTCTCTGGCTCTAAAAATTCTTGAGCGAACTGTTCCAATGGGCGTTTGGGTTATTATGGCTATATCTTCGTAGCTTTTTCCCTCGACCTCCCTTAAAACAAAAGCAGTCTTTAATGATTCAGGCAATGTATCGATGTAATCATTTATCTCTTCAAGTGACTCGTCATGAATTACAGTTGATTCAATGTCATTAAAAGAACTTATGTCTATTTCTGTATCCTCAATAGAGGTATTTATTTTTTGTTTTTTAAATCCAGAACTGGTGACAAAATTTTTGGCAAGATTTATTGCAATTCTATATACCCATGTAAAAAAAGCACTATCTCCTCTGAATGAATCTAGTTGCTGCCAAACTTTGATAAAAGTTTGTTGAGATAAATCTTCTGAGTCCTCTCTTGATTTTATGAAAGAGAAAATAGAAGCGTAAACTCTTGGGTAATATTTGCTCGTCAAGATATTAAATGCTCCATGGTTTCCTTGTTTTGCTTTTTTTATTAATTCGGAATCAATATCATGTGAATTTTTTTTCATATAATTATGTTTCCTACTTTTCAGACAAATAAAATGCTTAAAAGTTTCCCATTTTTGAAAAAGTTTTTAAATTTTTATCTATAAAAACTTCATGCTCTTTGTTGCCTATAGGCTGATTTTTAAATATAAAATCATATAATTTTTGATCGTCATAGTTTAATATCTCATCAAAAATGGACAAATCATTTTCCCCAAGATTTTTCATTGAATTTCTTGAAAACTCTCTTAAGAGTAAATCAATTTCTCTCATACCCCTTCGACATTTCCACTTAATTCTGTTTATTTCTCTGCTCATTGGTTAAACTGTTCTTTTATTTTGTTAATTTTACTTGAAAATAGCTACTGATAATAACTTTATAACTCCTGGATCGCTTGAAATATCTGACTGGCGAGCTTTAAAGGTTAACGGAGAACAGACCAAAGTTATAGATTTTCTTCAGGGTCAGCTTACATCAGACATAAATCTGTTAGATGATAATAATCTGCAATTGTCATGTATATGTGATCATAAGGGGCAAGTTGTAGCAGATTTTATTGCATTAAAACAAGATAACGATTTTTTTATAATAATTCATAAAGATTTAGTCACTATTTTTCAAAATGAATTAGAGGTGTTTGCAAAATTTGGGTCTGTAATTTTTGAGATCTCTGATTATAAAATTATTGGTGAGATTAATAAAAAAGGAGGTTCCGGGCACTTTTTTCATTCAAATGATGATTTTGAGTTAAGCATATGTCTGAAAAAGCCAGACTTTGAGAATAAAAATACAATTAATTTAGATATTTGGAACGCTGCTAGCAAAATACATGGCATTTTTTATCTTGAGGAATCTGATTCTCGCAAGTTTAGACCGCTTGAAATTAATTATGATAACCAAAGGGTCTCTTTTGAAAAAGGTTGCTTCAGAGGGCAGGAGATTGTCGCTAGGATGAAATATTTAGGAGTTGATAGAAGAAAGTTTTGTACTTTCATAGCAAATAATGATTTTCTTGAAAATGATCTTATAAAAATTCTTGGAAAAATTATCACTATTGATGACAAGAAAGTATTCAACGGAATTATAAAAAAAGATGATGTTGAAAAAGTTAAGAAAATATCTGAAATTATCTCAATTTTGTAAAATTACCAAATAATTTTATTCATATTATTGCTTTTCAAATAGTTATTACATTTTGAAAAATGCTTTGAACCAAAAAAACCTTTATGAGCTGAAAGTGGAGACGGATGAGCTGACAACAAAACTAAATTGTTTTTGTGATCAATAAACTTGGAATATTTATGGGCATGATTGCCCCATAAAATAAAAACTAGATTTCTTTTTTTCTTTAGGACTTCCAAAACATTTTCAATAAAAAACTGCCAGCCAATTGAAGAATGTGATCCAGGTTTGGAAAGTTCAACAGTCAAAGATGAATTTAATAAAAGCACGCCTTGCTTTGCCCAATTTTTTAAACACCCGTCTTTATTTTGAGATTCACCAACATCATTTCTAATTTCTTTATATATATTTTTAAGAGATGATGGAATTGGTTGATTTTTTCTTGCAGAGAAAGCTAGTCCATTTGCAATATCCTTTTGGAAGTATGGATCTTGTCCAAATATGACCACTTTTGTTGATGAAAAAGAACAGTATTTGAAGGCATTGAATATTTCGTTATATGGTGGGCATATAATTTTATTTTTCTCAATTTCTTTCTTTATAAACTTTATTGGCGCATCAATTGATGATAAAAAAGACGCCTGATCTAAGACACTCTCCCAATCTTTCGGTAGAAGCAATTTATTAATTTTTTTGTTCATTTATGCTATAAATTTTATCCACAGAAACTGTGGATAAAGTTATGGATAACTTTATTTATACCATATTAAGTGCTTTAGAATAAGGTTTTTGTCTAAGTTGTACAAATTTTATACAAAATTGATAAATATCACCTTATATCAGTTACTTATGTAATTTTAAGCAAATATGTGTACAAAAAAAAGATCTTAAAATAAACTCTTCAATATCATCATTTTGTTCTGTTGACAAGTATTTTTAGACTAAAGCTATATAAATTAAAAATTTAGACAGATGTTTTTATAAAATTTTCAAAAAAAAGAGATTTTCTAGCATTTTCGGATGCTTAAAACTCTTTTCATTTCCTTGATATTTTCTATAAGATTTTTTGAAGGCTCCTCACCAAGATCAATTAATGTAATAGCAATTTCGTTCCTGCTTTTATTTATCATGTCCGCAATATTTATATTTTCCGCAGCGATTTCAGCTGTGATGCGACCTAATACTCCAGGCTGATCTTTATGAACAATAACAAGTCTGTTTTCTGTTGTTCTTCCAAGTCTGACTCTGGGAAAATTTACAGAATTAATTATTTCTCCATCTTTTAAAAATTTATTTGCTTGTTCTGCTGCCATAATTGAGCAATTAATTTCTGCTTCTTTTGTACTTGCGCCTAAATGAGGCATTAAAATTACATCATCAAACTCATTCGATCTTTTTATCATTTCAGGCGTTGGAAAATCAGTTACAAAGCAACTAATTTTTTTATTTTTTAGAGCTTCTAGGACATCATCATTATTTACGATTGCCCCTCTTGATAGATTTATTAATCTTGATCCATTTTTCATATATTTAATGTTATCTTTTTTTATTAAATTTTTTGTTTCGTCTATCAAAGGAACATGAATTGAAATATAGTCAGAATTAGACAACAAATATTTTAAATCATCTGCCTTCTCGACATCTTTAGGTAATTGCCAAGCTGAATCGATTGAAATATTTGGATCATAGCCAATAATTTTCATACCCATGCTCTCAACTGACTGTGCTAAAAGCGAACCTATTGAACCCAATCCAATTATCCCAATTGTTTTTCCCTTTAACTCGCTTCCTTTAAAGTTTTTTTTGTTTGATTCAACCAGGTTTGTTACATCATCATGATTAGTATCTTTTATATTTTGTGTAAATTTATGTCCTTGAATTATCCCTCTAGAAGACAATAATAGTCCGCATATAACGAGCTCTTTTACAGCATTTGCATTCCCTCCAGGAGTATTAAAGACAGCAACACCTTTTTTTGTGGCCATTTCTAAAGGAATATGATTAACGCCTGCCCCTGCTCTGCAAATACATTTCAATGATGGGTTAAAATCCTCCTCAACCAAATGGTGACTTCTCATGACCAATACATCTGGATCATGTTTGTGTTCTACAAATCCGTTCTTTTTTAAACAATCAATACCTTGCTCAGCAACACTGTTATAGATTTTATATGTATACATATAGAGTAAATTAGTTAAAACATTAGTAGAAAAACAGAAGCATTATATACAAAATTGACATATATTATTTGTACATATGAGCATTCAAGTCAAAAATCTAACTTTTTCTTATGATGAGTCTCCTCTGATAGAAAATTTATCTTTCATAGTTGAAGCAAATCAAATTGGATTAATATCTGGAGAAAGTGGAATTGGTAAAAGTACCCTTTTTAATGTTATTGCAGGCCTCATTACTCCTCAAAAAGGAACGATAAAACTTAAGGACGAAATTTTTAATGAAGGAGATTTCTCTTTAAATACTGAAAAAAGAGAAATTGGATACGTTTTTCAAGATTTTGCTCTGTTTCCTCACATTAATGCACAAAAAAATATTGAGTATGCCCTTAAATCTGAAAATAATGAACTTTGTAATGAATTGATATCAAAGTTAGACCTTCTGGAACTTTTAGATAAAATGCCTCACGAATTGTCAGGTGGTCAGCAACAAAGAGTAGCCATATTAAGAGCTATTCTGATGAAACCAAATATTCTTTTGTTAGATGAGCCCTTTTCTAATCTTGATAAAAATAATATTTTTGCTGTACAAGAAATAATAAAAAATGTCATTGAGTTATTTCAAATACCGTGTCTTCTTATATCTCACGACATGAGATCAAACGAAAATTTTGAAATAAATAGAGAAATAAGTATTAGCTAGCTCTTAATTGATTTTTCAACATATAACTTCCAATCATTAAAAGCGTTAGTGTAAGTTTCAGTTAAATCAACATTTGGTTTGAAAGAAGAAGCATCATCTTTATTTAAGTTATCTATATCTAATCCCGATGCAAGCATGCAAACTTTACATGCACCAATGGCTGTAGATTCAACATTTTTTGGTTGAAGAACTTCTTTATTTAGCGTGTCAGCAAGTAATTGACAAAATGAGTTATTTTGCACCATGCCTCCATCCACTGAAAGATTGGATATTTTAATATCATATTTTTGAAGAATAGATGTGATTTCTCTGGTTTGAAAAGAAATTGAATGAAAAGCTGCAGTTACCATATCTTCAACTGAGGTATCCTGTGTTATTCCATAAAAACCGCCTCTTACATCCGAATTCCAATATGGCGCACCTAGGCCATTAAAAGCAGGTAAAAAAAGAACATTGTTACTGTTACCTTCTTTATTAAGATATTTTTCACTTTGATTTGCGCTTTCAAAAAATTTCATCTTATCTCTTAGCCATTTTATTATATTGCCTGAAGAGTAAATGCTGCCCTCAATAGCATAATGAACTTTATCGTTTAATTGATATGCTACTGTTGTAAGCAAACCCTCATCAATATTTACAGGCTTGTCTTCCGTATTAACCATTAAAAAACAACCTGTGCCATATGTAGATTTCATATCTCCATTTTTGAAACAACTTTGTCCGACAAGAGCTGATTGTTGGTCGCCAATAACTCCTCTAATTGGAATTTCGTTGTCATTTATTTCTAAATTTCCAAAATTACCATCACAACCTAAAACTTTTGGCATCATATTTTTTGGAATTTCAAATAAATCTAACAATTCTTCATCCCAAGCCATATTTTTAATATTAAAAAGAAGTGTTCTTGATGCATTAGTGACGTCTGTAAAATGATTTTTTTCTTTTGAAAGCATATATACAAGATATGAATCAACAGTACCAAATAATAATTCGCCTTTGTTTGCTCTTTCTCTGGCGCCATCAACATTGTCTAGAATCCATTTAATTTTTGTAGCTGAAAAATACGGATCAAGAAGCAAACCGGTTTTTTCTTTTACAATCGATTCATGGCCATTAGATTTTAGCTGAGCACAATATTCATGTGTCCTTCTGTCTTGCCAAACAATTCCGGGATAAATTGCCTCTCCTGTTGATTTTGACCAAACTATTGTAGTTTCTCTTTGATTTGTAATACCACAAGCCTCAATACTTATATTATCACTAACAACTTTGTTAACTGTATTTGTTACTGTTTCTAATATTTTCTTAGGATCAAGCTCAACCCATCCATCTTCGGGATAATTTAGATCATATTCTTCTTGAGCATCAATTACTAAATTTAAATTAGTATCAAAAATTATTGATCTTGAGCTTGTTGTCCCTTGGTCTATAGATAAAAAGTTTTTCATATGATTACTCTATCTTTAATTATCCACAATTTATACACTTATTTCCAACAGAAAAAAAACATGTTTTATACACTATATTGTGTAAAAAAATAAAATTGTCACAATATATTGTGTTTTTTACTTGATTCTTTATCCACAATAAGTATAGTTAGTTGGTAGGAGATAAAATTTACGTTACTACAAAATTACTTAAATTTTTCCAACAAAAGAAACAATATAACTTTTTTAAAAAAAGTAATTAGATAGCGGATAAATAAAATAATGGAAGTTCAACAACAAAATCAAAAAGAAAATGTAAACCAATCTATAAGTGATATAGAAACTACAGCGCCTGGTAAGCTAAGAGTAATTAAAAGGAATGGTAAGGTTGTGCCATTTGAAGACGATAAGATAAAAGTAGCTATAACAAAAGCATTTTTAGCTGTTGAATCTGGTAATGCTGCAGCAAGCGAAAGAATTCATAAAAAGGTTGGTCAATTAACAGATGCTGTCGTAGAAGTTTTTAAAAGAAGAATGCCGTCTGGTGGAACTCTGCATATAGAAGAGATACAAGACCAAGTAGAACTTCAGCTTATGAGATCAGAAGAACTTGACGTAGCGAAAAGCTACATACTATACAGAGCTGAAAGAACACAAGAGAGGAAAAAAGAAAAAGTTGAAATAGATCTTCCTGATGTACCTGGTATAAATATCACAAAAAGTGATGGAAGCCTTGTTCCTCTTGATGTTGAAAAGGTTGCAGGATTGATAAGTGATGCTTGTGAAGGCTTAGAAGAAGTTTCAGTTAATGAGGTTTTAGACGAAGCTTTAAAGAATCTATATGACGGAGTTTCGATTTCAGATATGAGAACAAGCCTTGTTATGTCAGCAAGAACAAAGGTTGAAAAAGAACCTAATTACTCTTTTGTGACAGCAAGAATACTAATGGATCAAATTAGAAGTGAAGCATTAAACTTCCTTGGTGTTGCAGAAGAATCAACATATCAAGAGATGGAATCGAACTATCCTAAGGCATTTAAAGCATACATTGATAAAGGTATAGAGCTTGATATTTTGAATCCTGAACTTAAAACCTTTGACCTTGAAAAGCTAGGGAAGGCAATAGATTACACTAGAGATAACCAATTCACGTATTTAGGCCTTCAAACCCTCTATGACAGATACTTTATTCATTGCGATGACGTAAGATATGAGCTACCTCAAGTATTTTTTATGAGAGTTTCTATGGGGCTTGCTCTTGAGGAAGACAAAAGAGAAGAAAGAGCTATTGAGTTTTATAAACTTCTGTCTAGCTTTGATTATATGAGCTCTACGCCAACATTATTTAACTCTGGAACGAAAAGACCACAATTATCTTCGTGCTATTTGACAACAATACCTGATGACTTAGACGGTATCTTCTCAGCAATGAAAGATAATGCATTGCTTTCCAAATGGGCAGGAGGCCTAGGAAATGACTGGACTCCAGTAAGAGCAATGAACTCATATATAAAAGGAACAAATGGCAAAAGTCAGGGGGTTGTCCCCTTCTTAAAAGTTGCAAATGATACTGCTGTTGCTGTAAATCAAGGCGGAAAAAGAAAAGGAGCAATGTGTGGATATCTTGAAACTTGGCATTTAGATATTGAAGAGTTTTTAGAGCTTAGAAAGAATACTGGTGATGAGAGAAGAAGAACTCACGATATGAATACTGCAAACTGGGTTCCTGATTTATTTATGAAAAGGGTTGAAAAAGATGAAAACTGGACTCTCTTTTCTCCTGGAGAAGCACCAGATCTTCATGATCTAATCGGTAAAGCTTTTGAAGAAAAGTATGAAGAATATGAAGAAAAAGCTAAGAACGGTGAGATAGATCAGTTTAAGTCTATACCTGCAAAAGAGCTTTGGAGAAAGATGCTTACGATGTTATTCGAAACAGGACATCCTTGGATTACATTTAAAGATTCATGTAATTTAAGGTCTCCTCAACAACATTCTGGTGTTGTGCATTCATCAAATCTTTGTACTGAAATAACTCTTAACACAAGTGCTGATAATGAGATTGCTGTCTGTAATTTAGGATCAGTTAATCTTGCTAATCATATGAAAGACGGAAAGCTTGATGAAGAGAAAATCAAGCAAACAGTCTCCACAGCAATAAGAATGCTAGATAACGTCATAAATATTAATTACTATTCTGTTGATACCGCAAAGAATTCAAACCTAAAACATAGACCTATTGGACTTGGTCTTATGGGTTTCCAGGATGCGCTTTATTTACAAAATATACCTTATTGCAGCGATGAGGCTGTTGATTTTGCTGATAGAAGCATGGAGTTAATTAGTTATAACGCGATATATGCCTCTACAGAGTTAGCAAAAGAGAGAGGTGCGTATGAAAGTTTTGATGGCTCCCTATGGAGTAAAGGAATACTGCCAAAAGATTCATTGAATATCCTTGAGGAAAACAGAGGTAGTGAATATTTAAACGTTGACAGATCAGAAACATTGGATTGGGAAACGCTCAGAAAGAAAGTTAAGAAAGATGGAATGAGGAACTCCAATGTTATGGCGATTGCACCTACAGCTACTATCTCAAATATTACTGGTGTAACACAATCAATTGAGCCCACGTATCAGAACTTGTATGTTAAATCTAACCTTTCAGGTGAATTTACAATTGTTAATCCACATCTTGTAAGAAAATTAAAAGAACTAGACTTATGGGATGATGTAATGATTAATGATCTGAAATATTTTGAAGGAAGCTTATCAGAAATTTCAAGAATACCAGAAG
>Ga0209433_10000288_pt1 | contig 15514 bp, 11 predicted proteins | sample METZYME_5_50m_FD_187552 | JGI IMG/M metagenome (GOLD analysis project Ga0209433, IMG submission 187552) | Marine microbial communities from oxygen minimum zone in mesopelagic equatorial Pacific - METZYME_5_50m (SPAdes) (version 2) | ecosystem: Environmental > Aquatic > Marine > Oceanic | place...
ACTTGGAAGAATATCGACAAGCTCTGAAGGATCTGCTTTTGATTTGACTGCACCTTGCAAACTTACAGTGATACTTCTCAACTCGCATTCAAGCAATTCTTCTACCTCCTCTAAAGGGAGTTTCATTTGTATTGCTATTTGGTTGGTTGATGGATGAACCCCAAGTTCTTGCATAAGTCGGGACTTGGCAGCACGAAGTTTAGTTAGTTTTTCATTGATGTTTACGGGGATTCTTATTGTTCTACTTTGTGTTGAAAGAGCTCTATTTAATCCTTGTCTAATCCACCAGTAAGCGTAAGTTGAAAATCGATGCCCTCTTTTGGGATCATATTTCTCAACAGCTCTTGTTAAACCTAAAGTACCCTCTTGAATTAAATCAAGAAGGTCAAGACCTTTTCCTTGGTAGCGCTTGGCTAAATTTACAACAAGTCTCAAATTTGCTGTGATCATTTGATTCTTTGCTCGCTCACCTGCTTTAAGTGTTTTCTTTTCTGCGCTTGAATATTCGCACTCTGGCCCATTACCACCAGATTGTTGGCAGCGTTCATTTAGTGCAACCATGGCTTGCACTTCTCTTCCCATCGTGAGTTCTTGCTCGGGTGTGAGCAATTCGTGTCTTCCTATTTCTCCAAGAAAGTCGCTTAAAGAACTCACGATTTATTCCTCCTTGTATTAATAACCTAGAGACAAATTGTTTACTTTCAATAGGCGTAATAAAGTGTTCGGAATTTATTATTTATCCTTTATCTGTTTTTGAGATCTTTACTAGGTCAATTAACTGAGAAGATATTTCCATTGTTTTCAATAGGAATATCTCAAAACCTTTGATATGATTGATATTTTTAAAGTATTTTTTGATCAATGAGACTTTTTAAAGCTTTTTTAGTCTCAAATAATTAGAGTTTTTCTTTCCCTTTGATTTCTGGGAATCGATATATCCCCAAGGATTTAAGAAAAATCAGTTGATTTTTTTTCTCTTTCAAGACTTTCTACGAATTTAATCACTTGTCTTTCTAACAAAGAGAGTCTAAGAAGTGTATTAAAAATAAAAGAGTTGGTTTATTTGCTATTGATTTCTTCTTGGAGCATTTCTTCTCCTAACTAAAACTTTGAGAACGTCTTGCCATGAAACATTTTGATGAGCTAAAGAAACTTGCAGATGGAAAAGCAGATCCGCAGCTTCATTGGCAACTGAAATCGGATTTTTATCTTTACAAGCCATTATGAATTCCGCTGTTTCTTCGCCTATCTTTTTTAGGATTTTATTGTCGCCTTCCTTCAAAAGACTATTTGTATAACTTCCTTCTTCAGGATTGTTTTTTCGATTATTTATTACTTTGAACAATTCACTACAAGCATCAGATGGAGGGGGTAGAACGTCTTCATTTGTTTCTAAATCCTTAAAGAAACAACTTCTTTGACCTGTATGGCATGCGATTGAACCAATTTGCTCAATGGATAAAAGTATTGTATCTGAATCGCAATCAGTTCTGATTCCTTTCAATTTTTGAAAATGACCGCTCGTTTTCCCTTTGTGCCAAAGTTCTTTTCTTGAACGACTCCAGTAGTGAACCTCACCAGATTCTAATGTTTTTATAATGGATTCTCTGTTCATCCATGCCATCATTAATATTGAGCCATCAACCCAATCCTGGGCTATGGCTGGGATCAAGCCGTTTTGATCAAAACGTAGATTATCTATAAAAAGCATTTTTAAGTAAGCCAATTTGGCTTTACGATTCTAATTATTCAAATTTAATCCTCTATTGGTTTTTTATTCATCTTTTTATGACGATTAAAGATATTCCATTTAATTGCTCTAAGCAATTTAAAAATTACCCATGTTCTCACCGTCAATGGAAACATAAAGGACATTGTCGTTATGTTCATGGATATAGTCGCAGTTTTACCTTTCATTTTGCTTCAAATGAACTTGATGAAAATGGCTTCGTTGTAGATTTTTCAAGTCTGAGGCCTTTGGAAGACAAGTTAAGTGAGTATTTTGATCATACTTTTCTTGTAAATTTTGATGATCCTTTTCTTGAAACATGGAGAAAGCTTCACGCTGAAGAAGTACTTGATCTAAGAGTCATGAAAAATGTTGGTATGGAATCGACTGCTGAATTGATTTGGGGATGGGCTAATGATTTATTATTTTTACGAGAGAAAGGTAGATCTTGTTGTTGGAAAGTGATAGCACACGAAAATGAAATTAATTCTGCTAGTTATACATTCTTCCCTGAGTGGTTTAAAGTATAGTAATCTATAACTTTTAGTTGATATGCAATTAGCTTCCTCAGATTTAGATTTTTTAATTGAAAATTAATTTCGAATCTTTCCTCTCTATTTTTATGGTGCTTCCTTCTTTGTATTTGCCTTTAAGAATATATTTCGCTATTTCATTTTCCAATTCTTTTTGAATGACTCTTTTTAAAGGTCTCGCTCCATAACTTGGGTTATAGCCAATTTCAGTTATTAACGATAGAACATCATTATGAATTTGAAGCTCGATTCCTTTCGATTCTAATCTTTCTCTTAACCTATTTAACTGTAAATCGACTACTTTTAGTAGAGTTTCTTTGTTTAGTGGTTCAAAACTAATTATTTCATCAAGTCTATTTAGAAACTCAGGCCTGAAATTTGATTTAAGTTCTTGATTGATTAGTTCATCTACAGTTGACGTTAGGTTGTTAATTATATCGTTATCAGTGATTAACTCGCTTCCTAGATTGCTGGTAAGTATAATAATGGTATTTTTGAAGTTTGTTGTTCTACCCTGCCCGTCAGTTACCCGGCCTTCGTCAAGGATTTGTAGCAATACATTGAAAACATCTTTATGTGCTTTTTCAATTTCATCAAAGAGCAAAACACAATAAGGTTTTCGTCTGATTGCTTCTGTTAATTGCCCACCTGCTTCGTAACCAACGTAACCAGGGGGAGCACCTATTAAGCGACTTATAGAGTGCTTTTCCATGTATTCAGACATGTCAATTCTAATCAGCGCATTTTCACTATCAAAAAGTTGAGAAGCCAAAGCCTTTGATAATTCTGTTTTGCCAACGCCTGTCGGTCCTAAAAATAAGAAACTTGCGATTGGTTTGTTTGGGTCACTAAGGCCTGTCCTTGATCTTTGTATTGCAGAAGATATCGATTGAACGGCTTTGTTTTGGCCAATCACTTTTTTATGAAGCTCAGATTCAAGGTTAAGCAACTTTTCAATTTCAGTTTGAGCAAGTCTTTTGACTGGGATGGATGTCCACTTTGCAATTATTTCAGCTACATCATCGGCTATGACCTCTTCTCTCAAAAGTGATTTCTCAGCATTTTGTGAGGAGTTTTTTAAATTAAGTTCTTTGGTTTGCAAATTATTTTGATAATTTACAAGAGTTCCATATTCAAGTTCAGCAGCTCTGTTGAGGTCATAATTCCTTTTCGCTTTTTCAATTTCTAGTTGTATTTTTTCAATTTCTTCTTTTAGGGTTGAAATTTCCTCTATTGACTCTTTTTCTTGCTCCCATTTTTTATTTACTTGGATTTGACTTTTTGTTAAAGAAGCTAACTCTTTTGTAATTAATTCCAGTCTATCCTTACTTGAAGTATCCGATTCACCTTCCAAAGATAATTTCTCCATTTCAAGTTGGATGATTTTTCTATCAATCTCATCAATTTCTTCTGGTTTGGATGTTATTTCCATCTTTAAACGAGAAGCTGATTCATCTATTAGGTCTATTGCTTTATCAGGTAAAAACCTTTCGGGTATGTATCTATCACTCAATATCGCCGCAGCTATGAGAGCGTTGTCGGAGATTCGAACACCATGATGAACTTCATACCTTTCTTTTAGTCCACGTAGGATCGAAATTGTATCTTGGACTGATGGTTCTTTTACAAGTATTTGCTGAAATCTTCTTTCCAGAGCAGGGTCTTTTTCAAAGTTCTCTCTGTGTTCGTTTATGGTTGTTGCTCCAATACATCTCAATTCACCTCTCGCAAGCATTGGTTTTAGCAGATTACTAGCATCCATTGACCCTCCACTTGCGCCTGCTCCCACGACAGTATGTATTTCATCGATGAACAAAATTATTCTTCCTTCTGAATCTGTGACATTCTTAAGAACTGACTTTAGTCTCTCTTCAAATTCGCCCCGAAACTTTGCACCTGCTATTAAAGCCCCCATATCTAGAGAAATTAGTTGACGATTCTCAAGTGCTGTGGGTACATCTCCGTTGATAATCCTTTGTGCTAAGCCTTCAATAATTGCTGTTTTCCCCACGCCAGCCTCACCAATTAAAACTGGATTATTTTTTGTTCTACGGCTAAGTATTTGAATTGTTCTTCGGATTTCCTCATCTCTTCCAATTACAGGATCTAATTTCCCTTCTCTGGCGGCAGAAGTGAGGTCTTGGCCATACTTCTGAAGAGCTTCATAGCTATTTTCAGCATTTTTTTGGGTCACTTTTTGGTCACCTCTGATTGCATGTGTAGCTTCAAGAAGGCTGTTTTTATTTATTTGATTTTCCTTAAATAACTTATGACAAATTCTCTCATCATCAAATAGGGAAATCACTAAATGTTCACTTGAAATAAACTCATCCTTGAAAGATTGTTTAATATTTTCTGCTCTTGAAATTGAAAAAGATAAATTTTTGCCGAAGAAAATTGATTCTTGGGCCTTTTGCATTTTTGGTTGGTTCTTTATGAAATTTTCTAATTCTTTCAGCAGATTTTTTATTGAACCACCCGATCTTTCTATTACTTTTATGGCAATTTCATTTTTATTTAGAAGAGAAAAAAAAAGGTGCTCTGTCTCCAAAGTCTGATGTTTCTGATTTGATGCAAGTTCTTTGGCATCAATGATTCCTTGCCAAGCACTGTTGGTAAAATTATCAGAATTAATATTCATCATTCAAAATCATTGCAAAATTTATAATATTCTGATTTTTTATTATTTAAATATAAGAAAACCGAACATATTCTTTTTTATAAGAATAGTAGTGAGATTGTTGTGATAATTGGAAAATAATTACTCAAACCTTGTTATAACTTCATTTTGCCTGATTTAAACCATATTAATAATGTTAAGTAGTAGCTTCCTTAGTTTTAATTAAAAATTTTTAACCTCACCATTTATTAATACTTTTTCGTTATGGAGCATAAATTCTTTGACGTCTTAAATTGCTAGGTTTCCTTTATAAATATTTTATTTCAAAAAAAAAGATGGGGTCTCCCCCATCTATAAAGTTTTTTTGGAAATTTAGTTTACAACTATTTTGCCAACCATGCCTGCACCTCTATGAGGCTCACAGTAAAAGTCGTATGTTCCAGCTGTGCTAAAAGTTCTCTCCCAAGACTCTCCTGGAGCAAACGCTAAATCTGGATGACTTAGATCATCATTCCCATCAAAAACAGCATTATGAGGAGCTAATTTGTTGTTGACAAACTTTACTGTGTCACCAGCACTTATGTTTACTGTGCTTGGCTCGAAAGCAAGCATACCTGCATCGGTACCAAGTTTAACTTCAACTGTTGAAGCGTTCACATTGGATACTCCAATTATTAGGAAAGCAAAGAAAGCGAATAAAGCTGTTGAAATAGAACGAATCATGAAATTAATTCTTTTCTTTTGTAGTTTTACTACTTTAGCTTCTGTTTGCCCTTTTAGTGTTTAGTTAAACCAGAATTATGTAAAACTTGACTTAATGTTTTGGCATAGCTTATACCTCCAAAGGTTTCAGGCGAGGTTACTGGCTCATGTATAAAGTGTTTTTGTCTAAGACTAAATCTATCCCATTTTGTAATTTGAATTGGGAGTAATATAATTAAAAGTTCAATCAGCCAATTCCAAAGTGGTATTTGAGGAACTTTTTTCATTCCTTTCCATATTAGAAGCGTCTGAATTACTTCATTAATACTTGTGTGGGGTTGCCCTAAAACGAATTTTCTTATTTTAGTGCCACAAACAGGTTGTGCATGCACGGAATCAGAGGTAACTAGATGTCCACAGATAAAAGCAATATCTGCTGCGTGAATAAAATGAAACCTTGAGAATAGTTTTATCCATCTTGCCAACCAGATCCATTTCAATGCATCTTTGAGCCCTTCGGTAAGATAGCTAGTTGGAAATTTACTTTTACCGTCTAAACGTCCCCCAAATACGAGAGTTGGGAAAACAGCTATGATCTTTTTTGATAGAGGATGAGACTCCAGCTCTTGAAGACATTGTGCTTTTGTTTGTATGTATTCTGTTCCGTAGCTAAAAGATTCGGGTAATAAATTTAAGTTTCTGTCAAGAACACTTGCAGTTGAGAAATAAATAATTTGTTTGATATTTAAAGGATTTAATAAATTGAGCAGATTTTTTACTGCATCAATATTTACTTCTTTCGCTCTTTTTGGATCACCCCAAGCAGTTGCTGTGTGAATAACTCTGTTTACTTGTGAAATTTCTTTTTTGAATTTATTTGTTTGTCTCAAATCTCCTACTAAAACTTTAATCCTTGGATTCTCTAAATTTATTGAGGTTATTTTTTTAGGATCTCTAACCCATAAAAATAATTCTGAGCTGGAGTTTTCGATTAGCCAATTTGCTAAGTATTGCCCAACACATCCACTTGCTCCAGTGATCAGTATTATTTCGTTTTTCAAGATGAAACTTTTATAAGTTCATTGACATTCTTGCCAGCCTCAAAAAATACTCTTGCATTTTCTTCTGGCGTTCCAGGCAATATTCCATGACCAAGGTTAAGAATATGTTTTCTGCCTTTTGCTTTTTTTACTACATCAACAATTCTTGATCTGATCGCATTAGGAGTGCCAAATAAGAGTCCTGGATCAACATTACCTTGAACTCCCACATGTAGAGGTAGCCTTTTTAATCCATCTAACATGTCAACTGTCCAATCTAGAGAGACTATATCTACACCAGTTTGTCCCATTCTTTCGAGAACTCCTGCACTGCCCGAGATGTATAAAATCATTGGGGTATCTGGATGTTTCTCTTTTACTAAATTGACTACTTTTTGTTGATAAGGTGCAGCAAATTCGTCATAATCTTGTGGACTTAATTGTCCTGCCCATGAATCAAACATTTGAACTACTTGAGCCCCAGATTCAATTTGGTAAGACAAATAGTTTGCAATAGATTCTGCAAAGTGATTTAAAAGTTGATGCAGTAGCTCTGGCTCTTGGAAAGCCATTGCCTTTATGATTGCATAATTTTTGCTGCTTTTCCCTTCTACAACATATGCAGCAAGGGTCCAAGGAGCACCCACAAAACCTAAAACGGCAGCTTTGTTGCCAACACTTTCCCTGAGTCTTCCAAGGACTTCTCCAACAAAAGACATACTTTCTTTTGGTTGAAGTGGCTTTAGGTTCTTAACCTGTTTGAGGCTTCTTATTGGGTCATTTATTAAGGGCCCTTTGCTCTCAACGATGTCAAAGTCAATTCCCATACCAGGAAGAGGAGTCAAGATATCTGAAAAAAGTATTACTCCATCTGGTTGAAAAGCTTTAAAAGGTTGCATGGAAATTTCATAAGAAAGATCGGGGTTTTCAGATCTTTCCCTAAAACTTGGATGGTTGTCGCGCAGATCGCGATAAACCTTCATGTATCTCCCCGCTTGTCTCATCATCCAAACCGGGGGCCTTTCAACAGTTTCTCCGCGAGCCGCACGAAGTAGTAGGGGAGTAGTTTCGTTCATTATTTTGTCCTTTTAAGCCAAAAATTTACATGAAGCAGTAACTTGAAAATCATGAAATAAGTTCTCTGCAAAAGTTCGTCATACCTTTTGAATTTTTACATCCGGACTACAGTTGAAATTAGATTTTGAGGCAAGGTTGAAACATTTCTATTCGAGGAAGGTTAATTCTCTTTGGATTTATGCTTGAGAACTAGAACGCTAAGAGGAGGAAGGCAAAGATCTATTGAATTCTCATACCCATGTATTTTGTAGGAATCTGTTGCTTTGCCTCCCATATTTCCTAAGTTTGAACCTCCGTATTTATTCGAATCTGTATTGAAAATTTCTTCATAGAACCCATCAATAGGCACACCTATTCTGTAATTAGAGTGGTTTTGAGGGGTAAAGTTTGCAACTATTACTAACCATTCTCCATCAGTTTTTTCTCTTCTCATAAAACTAATGACTGAATTTTTTTTGTCGTCGCAATCAATCCACTGGAACCCATATTCGTCAAAATCATCTCTCCATAAAGCAGGTTCTTTTTTATATAAAGTATTCAAATCATCTACTAATTTCAGTATTCCCTTGTGTGGGTCATAATTTAGAAGATCCCATTGTAAATCATCCCAAACATTCCATTCTTGACGCTGTCCGAATTCCATTCCCATAAATATTGTTTTTTTACCAGGATGTGTCCACATGTATGCAAGTAAGGCTCGTGTGTTTGCGTACTTCTGCCAGTCATCACCAGGCATTTTATGCAGAAGGTGACTTTTCCCATGAACAACTTCATCGTGGCTTAAAGCAAGCATGAAATTTTCGGTAAAGTTATAACAAATTGAGAAAGTGATGTTGTTCTGATTGAATTGTCTAAACCATGGGTCAATTTCAAAGTAATCGAGCATATCGTGCATCCAACCCATGTTCCATTTGAGATTGAAACCAAGTCCATTCATATCAGTTGGTTTAGTTACACCAGCCCATGTGGTTGATTCTTCGGCAATAGAAAGTGCACCCGGAAAATGTTGAAAAAGTACGTGATTAGCCTGTTGTAGAAATCTAACTGCTTCAAAATTTTCATTCCCTCCATCTTCATTAGGTATCCATTCACCCTCCGGGCGAAGATAGTCTTTGTAAAGCATTGATGCAACTGCATCAACACGTATTCCATCTATATGAAATTGATCAAACCAGAAAATTAGATTTGCAACTAAAAAATTGCGAACTTCATTTCGACTGTAATTGAAAATTAATGTTCCCCATTCTTTGTGCTCTCCTATTCTGGGATCTGAATGCTCGTATAGATGACTGCCATCAAAATAAGCAAGTCCATGTTGATCTTTAGGGAAGTGCCCCGGGACCCAATCGAGAATAATTCCTATGCACTCTTTATGGCATGCATCAACGAAGGCACGAAATTCATCTGGTGATCCATATCTACTCGTAGGTGCATACCAACCAGTAACTTGATAACCCCATGAGCCATCAAAAGGGTGCTCAGAAACTGGCATAAGCTCTATATGAGTGAAACCTCTCTCTTTGACATAGGGAATGACCTTGTTTGCAAGCTCTTTATATGTAAGCAATCTTGAGCCAGGCTTCATGTCTGCCGCTGGAACGGGGGGGCGATCTTCTCCGTCTGAGTTGATAAATGGTTCATCTGAGGAAGCATGCATCCAACTGCCTAAATGCATCTCATAAACGGATATCGGTTGCTCTAAAGGATTTCTATCGTCACGATTGGACATCCAAGATTGATCATTCCATTGAAATGAATCGATCTTCGATATGACTGAGCTTTTTGCTGGCCTTACCTCATGTTGAAAACCATATGGATCAGCTTTCTCGTAGCAATGTCCTTTTTCAGTTCTAATTTCATATTTGTATAAATCACCAGCTTTAAGTCCTGGTATGAATAATTCCCATATTCCTCCTAGACGTTTTTGCATAGGGTGATGTCTGCCATCCCATGAATTGAGATCTCCAATAACAGAGACACTTTTTGCATGAGGGGCCCACAAGCAAAACATAACTCCTTCTTTTTTATCCATTGAAGTGATATGGGCACCCATCTTTCGCCAAATGTGATGGTGATTTCCTTCTGCAAAAAGATGTCTATCAATTTCACCCATCCACTCTTTTCGGAAACTCCAGGGATCATGTTGAATATGTTCAATTCCTCCTCTGTTAACTTTTATTTGATAGTCAGTGCCAGGATCTTTTTCTACAACACCTTCAAATATCCATTCATGGTTGGGATTTTGCAGCTGAAGTCTCGTCTCTTTTGTTATTAGTTCAACCGTACTTGCCTCTGGCATCCATATTCGTATTATCCATTTATCTTTAAACGGTTGAGGACCAAGAATAGAAAAAGGACTTTCATGTCTGCATTCAGAAAGTCTTTGACCGTCATCTTTCAAAGAATCTAGGAGAATAGAGACGGGCATGACTTAATGCTGAAATAGCTAGTTAGCTTAATCCTCTGACAGTAAATATTGAACCCCTAAGAGGAAATAAGTGATTCAAATTTAAGTTTTGAATTCGAAAGTAAGAGCGAAATTGTAGTCACTAAGCAGTGAGGGCTTGGTCCGGCGCACAAATATTGACACTGTCCTGGATTTACTCCAATTGCTGGCCATCCAGATCCCGAGATTGAAATTCTTAAACGATCTCCTTCTTTAAATGTGGCTAGTATTGGTTGTAGTCTTATTTCTCTGCAGGCTTTTCTATCTTTATCAAAATTGCTAATTCTGAGGACCCCAGTCGAAAGTTGAGTAACAGTATTTTTGATTTCACTTGGAATTATTGATAACGCAACGAACATATCAAAGCTTTCCCTGTCACATTTTGTTTCTAAGTAGAGAGTTGGAATACCCTCTATCCTCAAATCTTTTGACATTGGAGGTGTTGTAAATACTGCAACATCAGAGCGAGTATCGATATTGAATCTGTTCGCTTCTCCAGGCGTATCACTTAGATGCCCTCCGATAGCGGGTACAGGCCTCCATGGGTCATGAACCAAATTCACCTCACAATCTGCTTTCGAAACAGAATTAGTGACTAAGCCACCTTCAGAATGACTTATCGAGGCTAAACCTTCGCTACAGAGATTCCATGTAGGAGTTTTATTTTGATCCGAAAGCTCCCAACTATTTTTTGTAAGATTCCAGAGATTGATTTGAGGGAGAGGAATTTCTTTATTTTTTTCTTTTAAATGAGAATTAAAAAACTTTAACTGAGTGCGTTGTGCACCCTCCCACCATTGAAGATGAGTGGCAGGACCAATGATTAATTTAGGATTACCTCCTGCCTTTGTTGATTTTTCAAAAATATCTAAAATCCCTCTTAAATGGGGATCCCACCACCCTCCAATTAGAAGCAAAGGTTTTTTTAACCAGCTATTTAATGGCTCATAAGTTTTCCATTGAGGATTTTTGCTAGAAGAAAGATTTAGCCATTTATAAGCCATGCCTTCTGGATCATTCTTTTTTAGTAATTCATGACCATTAAATAAATATTTTTTTGATTCAAGATTTTCACGAATTTCGTGCCAAGCTTCCCAATTCTTTTCTCTTTGTGCCTTTTGGGCTGCTAATTGCAAACCCCATCCAATTCCTAAATGCCACCAAAAGGCTCCTCCTTCACAACTCCAATGTTCATTCTCTGAAAGTCCTGTCATTGCAGGGATAATGCAATCAGGTGGATAAGTGCCTTCCTCTGCAATGAGCTGTGTTAATCCTTGATATGAAAACCCATATGTACCCAGAAGACCATTGCATTCAGGCAAGGATCGAACCCAATCATGAGTTTGACTGGTGTCTGAGGTTTCTTGACTAAATCCTTTAAATTGACCTTCAGATCCGCCTTGACCTCTTACATCTTGTATTACAACTAGATAGCCATTGCTAGCCCACCAAGAGGGATGAGCATATGTAACTGTAGAAGCAATTTCTCTTCCATATGGCTGACGCATAAGTAATGCAGGCCATGGTCCCTCCCCTTGTGGTAACCAGATTCGAGATTTGAGTAATGTTCCGTCTCTAAGTTTTAAGTCTTCGTCCCTGTACTTTATTGAACTCATTTGTGGCTTAAAAAGTGTCAGGGCAATAAAGACCTCTTACATACATCGAAAGTATCTCAGCATCAACTTCGCTTATATTCTTTTGAATTGAGATTTTTTGAATAGATTTTGGTGAACTAGCCGAAATGTTTTCTTTATTTAGGTTCCTAAAACTTTTACAAATGGATTTTGCTTCATCAGGATTTCTTTTTACACCATCAAGGAGTCTTGATTGAGCCATTGCACCTTGATTAATGGCAAATGATGTGAATATTAGGGTGATTAGTAAACTATTCATTTTCTCAAGTTTACCTAGTTTCTTTTTGATTATTTTTATTCTATTACCTAATTCTTCTTGGGTAAATTAAATAATTGCTTTTTTTGCTTTTTCTATTAAAAAGTGAGCTTTGCTTAGATCTATTAATGGAATTCGTCCTGTTCTTAAAGTTCTTTCAAAACGACCACTCTTTTGAACTAGCTCTTGAGGAGTAAGTCGAGAAAGTGCCTTGTTGGAAATCAATCCTGAGTGCATTAGCAAGGCTGCTTCGTTAAGTTCAATATCTAAAGTACATATAAAATAGGCTATGCATTTAAGTCTTTTTAGATTGCGAATACTACCTAGACTTCCATAGATTAGATTATTAATTTCTTCATCACTAATAGATAATAAAGAATTCCAGGTCTTTATATTATTTGATAAGAGTATTTTTTCCTCTTGATAAAAGCTTTTAGGAAGATTTTTTAATAATAACTTTTTATTCATACTGGGTCTAATGATGTATTTTCTTTGAAATCAGCCTCGTTCGATAAATTTTCACTTGGAGAATAATTTCTATCAGGTAATTCTATAATCTTTGATTCTTTTAAATCATTTATTATTTCACCAAGAATAATTGGTTTACTTATTCCATCTCCAGCCGATTCTATCTTTCTTAGTCTGACCTTAACCTGAGCACCATTTCTTCCTCCCCCTTTTAAATTGCCTGCAATTTGGAGCAATGTTGGCTTGATAGCTTCTTTAGGAAAATCGTTTGAGGCTTGAGCAACAACTAAATCAAAGCCATTGTCATAAACAATAGGAGCATATTTGTAACCTTCTACATTAAAAGGAGGCGTATAACTTTGCTCGAAGGCCCAGCAACTAGCAGATAATAAAAGTGTGAAAATTGTTGTTCCAGTCAGCCGGAATTTAATACCCCAGTTAAATAAATAAGCCAAAACAGTCAAGATGCCAAGTCCTGAACCTCCCCAGGCTAGCCATTTTGTTACATCTTGGATAACTTCAATAATAGACATAGGCTGGTTTCTCCTGAATTGATTCTTTATAGTTTGTTAGCTCCCCAAGTTTGAGAATAATGTTTCATGGGAGATGAGTGGAGCTCTAAAAGATTAAAGCGGTGGGGGCTTGCGGGAACCTTTGTGGCGTTGGGTGGTGTTTTGATTTGGAGCGGGGCAGATCTATTAGTAGGTAGAACTATAAGCCGCTTCTCACCTCAAATAGAAAAAACATTATCTAATTCTTTAGGTCATCCTTTGGAAATAGGAGCCTATAGAGGCCTTAGGCCATGGGGAGTTGCTCTGGGACGAACAAAGTTGCTTCCAGGTGAAAAAGATTCTTCATCTGTCAATATTTCAACTTTAACCATTAAATTTGCACCTATTGCAAGTTTATTAAATTGGCAACCTGTTGCAATATTTAATCCAAAGGGAACAGAAATTATACTAAACAAAAATAATAAAGGTTCTTTTTGGGTCTTACCATCGTCTGATAATTCTAAATCAAATAATTTTCATCTAAGATTTAATCTGAAGGGCTCAACTAAAATTGTATTTAATCCTGGGGAAAAGACATTATTTGCCAAAGGGAATCTTGCTCTAAATCTTGCTAAGAAAAAAATTTACGGTGCTATTAATTTAAATTCTAAAAAGCACGGAAGCCTCTATTTTTCTGGGAAGGGATATTTGGATGGTTTAGAGTTTCAAACTAAAGTAAGAATTAACAAATTTAGACTTGGTTTCTTGCAGGGGATTTTAGGAAATGATTCAAATATTATTTCAAAGGGAAATATTAATGGTAAAATCAATTTAGCTATAGAAAAAGGTTTCATAAAATGCAAAGGTGATTTAATTGCAAATAATCTAAGCTTAAGAGGAGGGGTTTTAAATGATATACTATCTTCTGATAAATCAAGAATGAAATGTGATAATAAAAGTTTAAATATAACAGATTCAAATTGGCGATATGGTTTTTGGGATATATCTACTTCAGTTGAAATACCATTTTATAAAAAAGATGAAACTCATATAAAATCTTTTAATTATATAAAAATCAAAGATTTTGATCACCAACCTCTTTCCTTGAAGTTTAAACTACCAATTTCTATAGTTGATAGACGCTTTATTCCTGGTGACTTAAAAGCTAATATAAATTTAGAGTCTTTCCCTTTAGGTGCATTAAATCCAATATTAAATGCATCATTATCTGGGAAATTAAATACTAATGGTGATTTTCTTGGGCCCCTATCTTCACTGAATTCTAATATTAACCTTTCTTTAGAAAATCCACAAATTAATGGTATTCGCTTAAGGGAAAAATGGAAAGGTTCTTTTATTCGAATTCCAAATGAAAAGAAATGGGGTAGTTTGAAAATGAAATCAGAAGGGGCTTCCATCCCTGGTGATCTTCAAATAAACTTAAACAAAGACGGTGATTTTAATGATTTAATTCTAAACAGATTAGGCGGTAAAATAAGTCTAAAACCTAAATCAAATGCTTTTGAATGGGATGCTAATAAATTCAGATTAGATAGAGTAGAAGTGGCTTTCCCTCCAGAGAAAAGTTTTAAACGTATCTTTGGGGAAGTTTCAAGTAATGGAATAATTTCTTTTGATCCACTATTTGTTAATGGTGACTTGAATTTGGATAATTTCAGATTGTTAGGTTTTAAATTAAAAAATGCAAGTATTAAAGGTCAAGTTAAGAATTCAGAAACCAATCTAAAAGGTCAATTAATACCATCTAAAAATGGAAAGATTAAATTTGATATTAACAGTGGATCAGGATTTTCTTTGTTAGCTAAAGTGAATGATGTTAGCTCTAGTTGGATTACTGCTACAGCTTTAGAGTTTCCTAAGTTAGGATTAAAGTACTCAGAGGCAGTTGGCAAAGCTGAAGATTTAGGGAGATTGAAGATTGGTAATAATAATAGTTCTTTAGATACTCAATTAGAAGCTTTAACTAGATCTAAGGATTTATATAAAGAAGAGATTAATAAGATAAATAATAAAAGTATTATTAATCCTTATGATCTAAATGGAAATGTTGATGCAGATATTAAATTAAGCGGTCCAAGCCTATCTGATTTAAAGTTAGAAGCAAAAGCATCTGGAAGGGTTTGGACAAACAAACTGAAGATTATAAATTCAAAAGATATAAGACCTTTTAAAGCATTTTTTAATGGAAATCTAGCATCAGGCAATGTCAACTTTTCATTGCTTGACTTAAATTTTTCATTATTATCTTTACTTGCGCCAATTCCATCGACAATTAATGGATATTTTGGTTTAAGTGGTAAATATAGTTTGACTAATGGCTCGCCACAAGTAACTTCTGATCTAATTATCAAGGATACAAAAATTGATGATAGAAAAATTATTTTAGATAAAGGAGCTATTTTTTATAAAGATAATTATCTTGAATTTGATATAGCTCTGAGGGATCAATCTACGATAAACCCAGTTGAATTAAGTGGAATTTATCCATTAAATAATT
>Ga0209433_10000289_pt1 | contig 15505 bp, 10 predicted proteins | sample METZYME_5_50m_FD_187552 | JGI IMG/M metagenome (GOLD analysis project Ga0209433, IMG submission 187552) | Marine microbial communities from oxygen minimum zone in mesopelagic equatorial Pacific - METZYME_5_50m (SPAdes) (version 2) | ecosystem: Environmental > Aquatic > Marine > Oceanic | place...
AATTGAGAATCTAAATCCTGCAATGTATTGACCTGTTGAATTTGTAATGCTGCTGCAGATGGCATATCGCCTGCCCAAATTTTAAAACCATCCCAACGCCACAAATCGCCTTCTAAGCTGACTAGTCGCTGCCCCGGCTGTAATAACTCATGTAAACTATCGCCTTGCTCACGATCAACTAAACCAACATATTTTAGTCGCCTGCTGAGAACCGTAGGTATTTCAACTACATCAGTAAGAAATTTTATACCCCTTGGTAACTGATTTTTGACAGAAGAATACTCATTCAACTTAACCCACCCAGTTTCATTTTTTTCACTTGATATAGGTGCTCGCAAATCATCAGCCAAAGCTGCTCCAAAAGCTTTCTCAAAACCAACTTCAACTCTAACTTCATCAATGATATGAGACTTTTTATTAGAATTTTTTTCAATGAGTTTTTCTAGTGCCATAAATTCGGCTCGGATCGCCTTAGCTTCTCCTTCTACTTCTGAGCGTTCAAGATTTGCAGCCTCTTCGTTAGATTGCAAAGAAAAACGTTTTTCTTCTAATTGTAAAAGTTGCTCTTCGCATTTAGATGCGTGTTCTTTTGCAGATTTCTCTTCTAGAACTACATCTGCAACAAGCTTTTCCATTCGCTCTAGTTCAACTAAAGCCTCATTAACTTTTTTATCAATATTAGCAACTTCTTGATTGTTTTTATTCAAAGCATTTTGACTATCTAACAAAAAACGTTCTAATGACTGATGACGGGCCGCTAATCGTGCCATGTCTTCGGTTAATTCTGACAGATTAATTTCTTTATCATTCAGAATAGTAGCCGCCTCTTGAACTTCAGAAGAAGCAGTTTCAAGTTCTTCTTCATGTGAACTAAGCGAAACCTTTAGCGCTTCTTGCTCCTTTGACAAAATCTTGATTGTCTCTAGGGCATCGTTATTCAGACTGTCCTCACGATCAATATCTTGCCCGAGTTGCTCTATACGAGAAGACAATGTTTCAATTCTGTTTTTTGCTTGGCGCTCTTGCTCTTCCAAAGTTTCCTGCTCAACAATTGAACGTTGAAGCATTGCTGAAATAACAGAAGCTTCTTCTCTAAGTGGAGGCACATTCTCACTGGCTATTTCTCGGACTCGTTTTGCTTTGGCAACAAGTGCTTCTGCCTCTGCTGCTATCTTTGTGTGTGCAATCAATTCATTATCAGCATCAAAGTTTGCTTTATCTGCGTCCCTCCAACGACAATATAATAATGTACCTTCTACTTCACGCAATTGTTCACCGAGCACTCTGTACCTTGCTGCTTGTTTCGCTTGTCTTGCAAGTTGTCCTAGCTGGTTTGCTAATTGGTCTAAAACATCTTCTACCCGGACTAAATTTGTTTCAGCTGCATTTAGTTTAAGTTCTGCTTCATGGCGACGCTGATAAAGACCAGAAATACCAGCTGCCTCTTCTAGAACACGACGGCGACTCTTTGGTTTTGCATTAATTAATTCTGCTATTTGACCCTGTCTTACTAATGCTGGGGAATGTGCTCCTGTAGATGCATCAGCAAATAACATTTGCACATCGCGAGCCCGCACATCCTGCCCATTACTTTTATATGCGCTACCCGCCTCACGAGTTATCCGACGTACTATCTCTAAATTGTCTTCATTATTGAAAATACTTGGTGCTGCACGTTCTGAATTATCTAAATGCAAAGCGACTTCGGCAAAGTTACGCGCAGGTCGTGTTGCAGCGCCGGCAAAAATAACATCTTCCATACCACCGCCCCGCATGGCGGTAGGACGGTTTTCACCCATTACCCAACGTAAAGCCTCTAATAAATTAGATTTGCCACATCCATTTGGACCAACCACCCCAGTCAAACCGTCTTTAATGATAAGCTCAGTAGGATCTACAAAGCTTTTGAAGCCTGATAACCTTAATTTACTAAATTGCAATTTTAGCGATTCCTTAGTAATTTCCTGCTGATAATAATTATTGCTTTTAAATATGACTACCCCATATCGTACATTTAACACAATTTTACACAATATGTTGCAAATTTTTAAATTACATATACTAGGCAAAGTGTAAATGAGAGTTTGTATAGAATATGCGTCCCCAAGACATCCAGATATTAAAAAAATTCTTCAATCGAGCCACCAATTAATGCAAGACCTATACCCTGATGAAACAAATTCATATCTTTCAATTGACGAATTGTGTTCTCCCAATATTCACTTTTTAGGAGCAAGACAAAATGAGAAATATTACGGATGCGGCGCATTAGAAGTGAAGCCCGATTATGGAGAGCTAAAATCATTTTTTGTGGAACCGGATTTTAGAAGAAAAGGAATTGCCACCTTAATAATGCAAGAGATATTAATCACTTCTACAAAATTAAATTTAAATACACTGAAACTTGAAACAGGTGTTGGATTAGACGATGCATTGAAATTATACAAACGGTTTGACTTTGAATTATGTGAACCGTTTGGAAATTATCTTGAAAACGGGTTCTCTATTTTTATGAAAAGAAACTTGTGATAGTACTTCACCAAAAATTTGTTGGGCTCATTATCCCTTTTCCAAAAACAGTGATAGAAATTAAACGTGAATTCTGGTCAGTAGTTCAACTAATTCACTTCGTTCATTTTCCAAATCGTCCAAAACATTAAAGTGATGTTTTCCTTTAGATATTATTTTTGAACAGGACCAAGTATGACTTAAATATTTTGCCTGTGATATAAAGGCAGGGCGTTCGTGTTCGCCAACAAATACGGTAACCGGCACATTTAATTTCGAATGTAATGCCGGGCTTTCTCTTTTTGCACTATCCACGGTCAATTTAAGTTTTTGGTTCATACTTGTTTTCAGAAGAGGTCTTAAATCCGCTATTGGTGAGATCGGCACTACATGACACAACCTTTTCAATAAATCTGTTCTTAATTTAGAGCCGGACCACTGATCATTCGAAACCATTCTCGAAACCAAATGCCCCCCCGCAGAATGGCCGGTTAGTGAAATAAATCCTTCATATTTATCCAATACATAGCATATTAGATCTTTTATTTGCCCATTTATATCGGAAATTTTTACATTTGGACATAGATCGTAGGAAGGAATTATAAATCTAAATCCATGAGCTAAAACACCGGATGCGAAGTGAGACCAATATGACTTATCAAAATCAATCCAGTAACCCCCATGAACAAATACAACTGTTCCCAAGGGTTTTTTTTGAGGTAAAAAAAGATCGAATTTTTGTCGAATTGAGGGGCCATAAGAAATGTCCAACTTCGCCAATCCACTCTTTAAACTAACTTTTCTGAATAGTGCAGCTTTTGCTATCCAATCTTGAACTATTTCTTCTGAATTAGCTATGAAGGCAGCGTTTGCATATGCTTCGTCATTTTCGTTTATATTTGTCATAATAATTAATACCGCTATAGACAAAATAAGGCAGAATTGGTTTTGTTATGTCAAAGTAAAAATAGGAGATTGGGAATGTTAGATGATTTGACAAACTTGCAAGCCTTACTGAAAGATCCAACTCTTTTGGCCACAAAAGGTTATCTAGCTGGTGAGTGGTGCGAAGGACAAGATGGCCAAACCTTCCCAGTATACAATCCTGCTCGCGGTGACGTGATAATCGATGTTGCAGATATATCAAGAACCCAGACAGCTGAAGCTATTTCTATTGCTGAAAAAGCTCAAAAATTATGGGCTGCTAGACCAGCCAAAGAACGCAGCAATTTACTTCGAAACTGGTATAATTTGATGATGGAAAATCAAGAGGATTTAGCAATCGTCCTGACTGCTGAACAAGGTAAACCTATTGAGGAAGCAAAGGGTGAGATTGCCTACGGCGCTTCTTTTATCGAATTTTTTGCTGAAGAAGCAAAAAGAGTTCACGGAGAAACAATACCAGGCCATCAAAGTGACAAACGAATTACCGTTTTAAAACAACCCGTTGGCGTTGCAGCATCTATTACACCTTGGAATTTTCCAAATGCTATGATCACTAGGAAAGCAGGACCAGCACTAGCAGCTGGATGTGCTTTTGTTGCGCGGCCTGCTGCAGAAACTCCATTATCCGCACTGGCTATGGGCGTTCTAGCAGATAGAGCAGGTCTTCCAAAAGGAATTTTATCAATAATTCCATCCTCGCGATCATCTGAAATTGGAAAAGAATTCTGCGAAAACCCAATTATCAGAAAACTTACTTTTACAGGTTCAACCGAGGTCGGCAGAATTCTACTTAAACAAGCGTCTGAACAAATTATGAAGTGCTCAATGGAATTGGGGGGAAATGCCCCATTTATTGTCTTTGACGATGCAGACATTGATGCTGCCGTCGAAGGGGCAATTATGTGTAAATTTAGAAATAATGGACAAACATGTGTTTGCGCCAATCGTATTTACGTTCAATCAGGAGTTTATAACGAATTTGCTAAAAAATTATCATTAGCTGTTTCACAAATGAAGGTTGGGGATGGCTTAGCTATTGGAACTGCACTTGGACCTCTAATAAACAGCGCAGCTATACAGAAAGTGCAGGAACATATTGAAGATGCAAAGTCAAAGGGAGCGCAGGTTATATTAGGAGGCGAAACAATCCAAGGGCCAGGTAACTTTTTAACACCAACAATTGTAACACAAGCAAGAAGAGATATGCTCGTATCAAAAGAGGAAACATTCGGCCCATTCGCACCACTTTTTGAATTTGAAAATGAAGATGAAGTTATAGAATTAGCAAACGACACTATATTTGGCTTGGCTTCTTACTTTTATGCAAAAGATTTAAGCCGCGTCTATAAGGTCGCAGAAGCTTTAGAATATGGGATCGTAGGCGTGAATACAGGAATTATCTCAACAGAAGTCGCTCCGTTTGGAGGAGTAAAACAATCTGGATTGGGTAGAGAGGGTAGTCACCATGGAATAGATGACTACCTGGAAATGAAGTATATCTGCATGTCGGTTTAAATATTGTGAATTAGGAACAAAGTAAATTACCAGATGCAGTTTCAGGCACAGCTTTAGTTATCAAGGTCGCTAATGGTTTCAAAGCGTAAAGTTAATAATATAAACGGTTGGATAATTATCGACAAACCTGCCGGCATCACATCAACCGGTGTGGTGAGTAAAATAAAGCGGGCTTTTAACGCAAAAAAAGTTGGACATGCTGGTACGCTAGATCCAGATGCCACAGGTGTTTTGCCAATTGCTCTAGGTGAAGCAACAAAAACTATTCCCCACATCATGGATGAGATAAAATCATATCATTTTTGTATAAAATTCGGTGAAGCAACGGATACTGATGACGCAACCGGTGAGATTATTAACACAAGCAATAATCGTCCAAAAGACGATAAGATCTCTGCTCTTTTACCGAAATATACAGGGTTTATAGAGCAAACACCTCCTAACTATTCAGCAATCAAAGTTAAAGGAGTTCGAGCCTATGATTTAGCCCGTTCAGGAAAAAATTTAAATTTAAAAGCTCGCTCCCTCTTTGTGAAAGAGCTTAAGTTTTTAGAGCGCGTTGATGATGATCACGCTTTACTTCAGTTGACATGTGGAAAAGGTGGATATGTGAGATCAATCGCTCGAGATCTTGGCAAAGACTTAAAATGTTTTGCCCATGTAAAATGGCTAAAACGCATATGGTCAGGACCATTTGAATTAAAAAATTCTATTTCACTTAATAAACTTGACGAAGTACGAGAATTACCTTCCTTGAAACGACTTTTACAGCCACTTGAAGTTGGCTTGCAAAACTTACCTTTTGTAACATGCAGCACAAAAGATGTGGGTCACATAGCAAATGGAAGATCGATTATTGTCAGGCCAACGGAGATTGAGGCAAACAAAATATGTTGGATTGAATGTAATGGAAGAGCATTAGCTCTAGGAACCGTAAAAGACAGTCAGTTTTATCCATCACGTGTCCTCAATATTTAAAACTAAATTGAGATCAAATCATGAAAAATCCAAATTTAATTATAAAATATTATCAAAACGAAGACGCAAATTCCAAAGCTGTCTATTCAAGTTGTGAAAAATACAGATATAGTCTTACTCGCATTTGGAATAAGAAAGCAGAAAAATTGCATTTTGTAATGCTCAATCCTTCCACGGCGACAGAAATTCAAAACGACCCTACAGTTGAACGATGTGAACGAAGAGCGCGTACTTTAAATTTTGGATCTTTCAGGGTCACTAATATCTTTGCATGGAGAGATACAGATCCAAAAAAAATGAAACGTGCGAAAGATCCTGTGGGCGTGCAGAATAACAAAGCTATTCTTGATGGGTGCCAATGGTCGGATTGTACTATTGCCGCCTGGGGTAACCATGGCTTACATTTAGACAGAGGAAATTACGTAATAGAATTATTAAAAAAATGTGGCAAACCGATTTTCCACTTGGGCATTTCTAAAGTTGGCCAACCCAAACACCCTCTTTATATCTCATATAATATCCTTCCAACAGTGTGGCTAGGCAATAATAAAGTTTAACCCAAAAAGTTTTTTGATTCAGAATACAGCCTGACAAAAACCAAATATTTTACTATTTGGACTTTCCAATTAAAAAAAAATGAGATAGGCCCGTGATCTTATTAAAACCTTGAGAATCTCGGCTGGACGTCATCCCGGCCTACGCTATAAAATTTGACCTAACAGGAGAATTAGATGTCGATAACTGCTGAAGAAAAAGCGAAAGTCATAAGTGATTTTGCAACTAAAAAGGGCGACACTGGGTCACCTGAAGTCCAAATCGCAATTTTAACTTCAAGAATAAATACTTTGACAGAACATTTCAAAGAACATCAAAAAGATAACCATGGCCGTCGAGGCCTCTTGAAGATGGTTGCCCAAAGAAGAAAACTTCTAGATTATCTTAAAGGTAAAGAAGAGACACGTTATCAAACTGTGATTAAAAAGCTCGGAATACGACGTTAAAAATATAAAACTCTCTGGGAAAATTATTGAGAAATCAAGTTCATTTTATTCGCAACTACTGCATTTGAATAAATCATTTCCTTTTCGATAAAACTAATATAATTGCCATTCATCTGAAATCTGGCGCCCAGACCCAGCGCCCGAAATACAAGATACTGGGTCAGAGGGAATCCGCCCTCTACGTTAAAGGCCTTTCGGCCATTTTAGGAAGATAAGATGTTTAAAGAATTTAAAAAAAATATGAAATGGGGTGAGGAAACCCTAACACTAGAAACTGGAAAAGTAGCTCGTCAAGCCGATGGTACTGTGATCGCAACTTTGGGTGAAACTTCTGTAATGGCAAATGTGACATTTGCAAAGGAAATGAAAGAAGGACAGGACTTCTTCCCTCTGACAGTTCACTATCAAGAAAAGTATTATGCAGCTGGGAAAATACCTGGGGGATTTTTTAAAAGAGAGGCTCGCCCTACTGAAAAAGAAACTCTCACTGCACGTTTGATCGATCGACCCATGCGTCCATTGTTCGTTGAAGGCTTCAAGCATGAAGTTTTAGTTATGTGCACAGTATTATCCCATGATTTAGTTAATGATCCAGATATTGTCGCTTTGATTGCGGCCTCAGCTGCTTTAACCATCTCTGGAGTGCCATTTATGGGACCCGTAGGTGCCGCAAGGGTAGGGTATGTCGACGGCGAATATATCTTGAACCCAGAAGTTGAAGATATGGATCAGCTTAGAACCAACCCCGAGCAGAGACTAGATTTGGTCGTGGCCGGCACAAAAGATGCAGTGATGATGGTTGAGTCCGAAGCTTATGAATTAACTGAAGATGAAATGTTGGGAGCAGTAAATTTTGCTCATGAACAAATCCAACCTGTGATTGATCTCATAATTGAATTAGCCGAAGACGCAGCAAATGAACCTTTTGATTTCAAAGCTCCTGATTATTCGGATCTTTATAACGCGATTAAAAAGGCAGGCGAGAAAAGCATGCGAAGTGCTTTTTCTTTAAAGGATAAACAGGAGAGAGTAGCTGCAGTATCAGACGCGAGAGAGTCTATAAGATCTAGCCTAGACGAAGACCAATTAGAAGATCCTAATTTGGGATCAGCTATGAAAAAACTAGAAGCCTCAATATTAAGAGGGGATGTTGTAAAAACGGGCAAACGTATCGATGGAAGAAAGACAACTGATGTTCGAGACATCGTTTGTGAGACAGGTTTTCTTCCAAGAACCCATGGATCAGCTCTTTTCACTAGAGGAGAAACACAAGGACTAGTTGTAACGACCCTCGGTACTGGAGACGATGAGCAAATAATCGACGCTCTGCATGGTAACTTTCGGTCTAATTTTCTTCTGCATTATAACTTTCCTCCATACTCAGTAGGTGAAGTTGGTAGAGTGGGCTCACCCGGTCGAAGAGAGATAGGCCACGGCAAACTGGCATGGAGAGCTTTACAAGCGGTCTTGCCAGCTGCGACCGACTTTCCATACACTATACGTGTTGTTTCTGAAATTACAGAATCAAACGGATCATCATCTATGGCATCTGTTTGCGGCGGTTCACTTTCCATGATGGATGCTGGCGTGCCACTCAAAGCTCCGGTAGCGGGTGTTGCAATGGGCTTGATACTAGAAGAAGACAATTCATATGCAATCTTAACAGACATTTTAGGCGACGAAGATCACCTAGGCGATATGGATTTTAAAGTAGCTGGTACAGAAAATGGTATTACTTCACTTCAAATGGATATCAAAGTTGCAGGTATTACCCCCGAAATTATGAAAAATGCCCTTGCACAGGCAAAGGATGGCAGAATGCACATCCTCGGAGAAATGTCTAAATCTATTTCTGAGGCCGGGTCATTCTCTGTTCATGCGCCCAAAATAGAGACCATGCAAATTCCTACCGATAAAATCCGAGAAGTTATTGGTTCAGGAGGAAAAGTAATAAGAGAAATAGTGGAGACATCAGGAGCCAAAGTTGACATCAACGACGATGGACAAATCAAGATCGCTTCCAATGACGCAGACGCTATAAAGAATGCTTACGATATGATACACTCAATTGTAGCTGAACCAGAAGTTGGCGAAATATACACTGGTAAGGTTGTCAAGGTTGTCGATTTTGGCGCATTTGTAAACTTCTTTGGCAAAAGAGATGGCTTGGTGCATGTTAGTCAGATAGAAAATCGCCGCATAAATCATCCATCTGATGTTCTTAAGGAAGGTCAGGAAGTTAAAGTAAAGCTACTTGGCTTTGATGACAGAGGCAAAGTTCGGTTGTCTATGAAAGTAGTAGACCAAGAGACTGGTGAGGAAATAAAAGAAGATAAAAAAGAAAAAAGCGACGATAAAGAGTAAAATCCAAACTCGTTAGTTCACAAGCCCCAAAGCAAATGTTTTGGGGCTTTTTTTATGGATGCATTTTTTTGAAAATAAATTAACGTTACAGATTTGCTGATCTTGCTCGTAATTTTATTAAACTAAGTACAATATCTATAGTTGGAGTTGGTGTCTTTGTTATGAGACCTAATTCTTGAATTGAGGTTACAAGGGCATCTATTTCCATAGGACGCCCTTGATCAAGATCTTGCAACATAGACGTTCTGTGAGCACCTACCGCAGCGCCACCATCTATTCTTCTTTCAACATCAATCGGAAATTTGACACCAAGCTTTTCAGCTATTGATTGCGCTTCAATCATCATTTTTCTAGCTACATCTCTAGTGCCGATATCGGTACATAAAACATCTAAAGTTGCATGAGTTAGAGCAGAAATGGGATTAAACGAAAGATTGCCCCACAATTTTACCCAGATTTCATCCCGAAGTTTGGGACGAACGGGTGCTTTCAAACCTGCTTCAATCAAGGCTTTAGAAAGTTTAAGAGCTCGGTCAGACTTTGAACCATCTGGCTCCCCCAAAGAAAACCGATTGCCCTCTAAATGTTTTATGACGCCAGGTTCTATCACTTCCGCTGCTGGATAAACAACGCAGCCTAAAACTTTATCAGGACCAAAACCATCCCATTGAATATTTCCTGGATCAACTGAATTTACTCTTGTGCCTTCAAACTCACCACCAACTTTATGAAAATACCACCAAGGAATGCCATTCACACCATACACTATGGTAGTTTTTTCGTCGATCAAAGGTTCCATTCTATTAACCACTGATGGCACCGAGTGTGCCTTTAATGTAATAATAACATAATCTTGTGGTCCTAGATCCTCAGGATTTTCAGAAGCCGTCACAGGGACTGTAATATCACTTTCTTCTTCGATCAGCCGCAAACCATTTTTTTTCATAGCTTCCAAATGCGGCCCGCGTGCAACCAAACTGACATCAGCACCTACTCGTGCCAATTTTACGCCCAATAAACCACCAATTGCACCCGCGCCAAAAATACAAATTTTCATGATTTTTCCTTATAAAAGGCCAAGCTTTTCAGCCATTCCTATCCTTTGCATTTTACCTGTTGCGCCTTTTGGAATTTCATCCAAAATTACAACACAGCGTGGAACTTTAAAATCAGCCATCCTTTCTTTAGCAAAGCTTTTGATATCCTTGTCATCACATTTACTATCATTCGCCAGAACAACAGCTGCAGCAACCTCCTCTCCAAGCTTGGGATGAGGTAACGCAAACGTAACAACTTGATCAATTTCAGGATGGTCCAATAAAATACTATCTATTTCTAGTGGTGATATCTTTTCGCCACCCCTATTAATTATTTCCTTTAATCTTCCAGTTAAATAAAGGAACCCATCTTCATCAAAAGCACCTTGATCACCAGTACGGAACCAACGTTTTCCTTCAATTTCAAAAAAGCTTTTTTGATTAGCATCTATGTTATTTTCATAACCAGGCGTCACATTATTACCAGAAATTACGACCTCACCTGTGCCATCAATCAGATAATCGTCAGCTTCGTCCGCAATTCTAACAGAAGGACCCGCCGGTTTACCAACGGAACCAGGCTTCTGTTTGTCTAAAAGATTGCAACACATTTGATGCGTCGCTTCAGTCATTCCATAAGCCTCAATAACTGGGGCACTAAAGCTTTCTTCCAAGTCACGCATGACTTGGGCTGGTAGGCTTGCAGAGGACGATCTCAAAAACCTGAGTGGATTATTTTTTATGATTTTAGAATTACGATTGGAACGAGCTAAAATAGCCTGATGCATTGTGGGAACAGCAGTGTACCAAGTTGGTTTAGCTCTATCCAAATTAGAAAAGAAAGAAAGAGCATTAAAGCCTGATGAACACCAAATCGAGGCTCCAACAGATAATGAAGCTGAAACTGCAGCAATAAGCCCATGAATGTGGAAAAGCGGCATAACATTTAAACACCTATCTGAGGAGGATAGGGATAAAGATTTTGCAATATTTGATGCTGATGCAGCTACATTTGATTGTAACAAAGGCACTATCTTAGGCCTAGAAGTCGTTCCCGACGTGTGAAGAATTAAAGCAACATCATTTTCACTTACGACTTCGTCTTCGAGCAACTCTTCATTTTCGTCACCCATTAAAGAAAATAATCCTGCTATTCGGTCATTTTCTAAAAGACGTATAATTTTAATACCCAAACGCTCCGCTGCCACTGAAGCAGCACCATCATAACCCTCATTTACAACAATAGCTTTAGCTTTAAGATCATCTAAATAGAAATTAAATTCATCTTCACGATAACTTGGGTTTAAGGGCGCAGTAATTGCACACTGAGCAATCGTCGCGAAAGCACTAGCCATAGTAGGTCCATTTGGAAGAACAATTGCAACGCGATCCTTTTTTGATATGCCGCTTTTACGTAAGAAAGTTTTTACCTTTTCTGATAGCTCTCGCAAAGTACCATATGTAAGCCACTCTTTGTTTGAGGCTCCGATGGCTTGCGAAGTGGATAAATGCTCAGACAAAAACCCAGAAATCGTTTGTGACATCCAAAACAATCCTTACTAAATCTAAAACTCAACGCACGTAGTAGTGCAAAGCAATAATAGCTTCCAGCTAAATTAAATTTTTCAACTGATAGACTAACCGTCTTGTCTAATAGCCTCATTTCTGGGGTCGTATGGACTGTCACAGGTAACTTCCGCATCCCATAAAGAGTTTAACATTTTAACTTTCAGTTTTTGACCTTCCTGAGCAAGGTCTGGTCTTATATAACCCATACCGATTGATTTACCGAAAACCACTGAATAACCACCCGAAGTCAAACGGCCAACTTTTGTATCGTTATCCAAATACAACGCTTCTCGACCCCATGGATCTGCATCATTGGGTCCATCTATCAAAAGAGTGACACATTTTGACCTCACACCAGTTTTTTCCATGCTCTCTTTTCCAAGAAATTCTTTCTCCAAATCAATAAACCTTGACAAATCAGCTTCCAAAGGCGTTGCATCTCTACCTAACTCAGTACCAAACGCACGATATGACTTTTCCTGTCGTAACCAGTTTTGGGCACGCGCTCCAACTAATTTTAGGCCATACTCAGGTCCGGCTAAAAGCAATCGATCCCATAAATAGTTTTGCATTTCGATGGGATGGTGAAGCTCCCATCCTAATTCACCGGTATAGGCAACTCTAATCGCATTCACTGGGCACATTCCAATTTCGATCGTTTTTGATGAAAGCCATGGAAATTTTTTGTTTGAAAGCGCACTTTCAACATCAGCTTCATTTAGTACAGACTTTAATAGATCTCGCGATTTTGGACCTGCGATTGCAAAAACGCCCCATTGGGAAGTAACATCGTGAATTTCAATATAACCAAACTCTTCCATTTTATCTTGAGCCGCTTTACTCAGATAATCACTGTCATAAGAACTCCAAGCTCCTGCTGATACTAAATAATAACTATCCTCAGCCAACCTCACTATAGTGTATTCTGTTCGCGTCGTTCCATGATCAGTTAATGCATACGTCAAATTAATGCGCCCAACTTTTGGAAGCTTATTACACGTAAACCAATTAAGAAAGTTTGTTGCACCTGGGCCTTTCACCATGTGCTTTGTAAATGCCGTCGCATCAATTAAACCAACACCTTCACGGACCGCTTTAGCTTCCTCTAAAGAATAATGCCACCATGCGCCACGGCGGAAACTTCTTGATTTAGTATCGAAATCTTCCTCAGCATCTGTTGGCCCATAATAATTAGCTCTTTCCCAACCATTAACTTGGCCAAATTGAGCTCCTAACCTTTTTTGTCTCTCATATGCCGGTGCTGTTCTAAGCGGTCTGCAAACCTCTCTTTCTTCATCAGGATGGTGTAAAATAAATACATGTTCATAGCATTCTTCATTTTTTCTGGCAGCATATTCAGTTGTCATCCAGCTGCCGTACCTTTTAGGGTCGAGAGATGCCATATCTATTTCAGCCTCCCCTTCAACCATCATTTGAGCCAAGTAATAGCCCGTTCCGCCAGCCGCAGTAATTCCAAAAGAAAATCCCTCTGCAAGCCACATATTTCGCAAACCAGGAGCCGGACCTACCAGGGGATTGCCGTCTGGCGTATAACATATTGGGCCATTAAAATCATCTTTCAAACCAGCTGTTTCAGATGAAGGAATGCGGTGAATCATTGACATGTATTCCGCTTCAATCCTGTCTAAATCCAGCGGGAACAAATCAGCTCGAAAACTATCTGGAACGCCATATTCAAAACGTGCTGGGGCATTCCTTTCATAAGGCCCTAGTATCCAACCACCCCTTTCTTCTCGAACATACCACTTAGCATCTGCGTCTCGCAGCACAGGATGTTCTGAATTACCGGCACTCCGGAAATCAACAAGAGCGGGATCTGGCTCAGTTACTATGAATTGGTGTTCTACAGGAATTGCAGGTATTTTAATACCCAATAATTTTGCCGTGCGTTGTGCATGATTGCCCGTAGCGGTAACAACATGTTCTGCCGTAATGACTAGCTCTTCTTTAGATGCGACAAGATTACCCCCCTGCTCTTCCATCTTGGTACAAGTAACTTTCCAATTCGTACCATCCCATACATAGCCATCAACTTGCCATTTTCGTTCAATTAAAACATCACGTTGTCTGGCACCTTTAGCCATAGCCATCGTAACATCAGCTGGGTTTATGTAACCATCAGTTGGATGGTAAATTGCTCCAACTAAATCTTTGGTATTTACAAGTGGCCAGCGTTCTTTGATTTCGTTGGGTGTAAGCCATTCGTATGGGACTTCACAAGTTTCTGCGGTTGAAGCGTAAAGCATGTACTCATCCATGCGATCCTGAGTTTGCGCCATACGCAGATTGCCAACGACTGAAAACCCGGCATTCAAACCTGTCTCTGCTTCGAGAGTTTTATAGTAGTCAACTGAATACTTGTGTATGTGCGTAGTTGCATATGACATGTTGAACAATGGTAACAGACCAGCAGCGTGCCATGTTGAACCTGACGTAAGTTCGTCTCGTTCAAGCAACATAACATCTTGCCAACCTGCTTTGGCTAAATGGTAGGCAATCGAAGTTCCTACTGCACCGCCACCCACAACTAAAGCTTTAACATGCGATTTCATAAATTTGCTCCCCAGCACCAATTCCAACTTTTCTATTATTAAGAAAAAATCAACTATTAGCCTAGTCGACCCAACAATAAAGAAAAGCGACTTTTCGAGCACCAGTTAATTTTTAATGAACCAAAGATCAAAATATACAAGCGAACTCAAAGTTTTTCTCAAAATTTACAGTCTTTCGTATTTTTCATGTACAGTTTATAAAATTTAAATAAATCACGGTTTCGAATCAAAAAGTAAAGAATTTATAGGTAGGTAAATGGGTTTAGGATCAATCACGGGAGTTTTTTCGCAAGATATGGCGATAGATCTAGGAACCGCTAACACCCTTGTATACGTTAAAGGGAAAGGGGTCATCTTGTCCGAACCGTCAGTTGTTGCCTATCAAGTTAAAGACGGCCAAAAAAAAGCACTCGCATTTGGAGAAGATGCAAAATTAATGCTCGGTAGAACACCTGGAAGTATAGAGGCAATCCGCCCAATGAGAGACGGAGTAATTGCAGATTTTGATGTTGCTGAAGAAATGATAAAATATTTCATTAGAAAAACGCACAAAAGAACAACTTTTTCCAAGCCAAAAATTATAGTTTGTGTTCCTCACGGAGCCACGCCAGTTGAGAAGAGAGCAATTCGTCAATCGGTTCTTTCAGCAGGTGCGAGAAGGGCTGGATTGATCGCCGAACCAATTGCAGCCGCCATTGGTGCTGGTATGCCTATAACCGATCCAACAGGAAGCATGGTTGTAGATATTGGGGGCGGAACTACAGAGGTAGCAGTTCTGTCCTTGGGAGATATTGTTTATGCCCGCTCAGTTCGAGTTGGTGGGGATAGAATGGATGAAGCCATCATCAGTTATTTAAGAAGACAACAGAATTTACTAGTCGGAGAAAGTACGGCAGAGAGAATTAAAACGTCTATTGGCACTGCAAGAATGCCGGATGATGGGAGAGGCGCCTCAATGATGATCCGAGGTCGCGATTTGCTCACTGGCGTTCCAAGAGAAACCGAAATATCGCAG
>Ga0209433_10000290_pt1 | contig 15453 bp, 12 predicted proteins | sample METZYME_5_50m_FD_187552 | JGI IMG/M metagenome (GOLD analysis project Ga0209433, IMG submission 187552) | Marine microbial communities from oxygen minimum zone in mesopelagic equatorial Pacific - METZYME_5_50m (SPAdes) (version 2) | ecosystem: Environmental > Aquatic > Marine > Oceanic | place...
AAATTAATGGTTGATTATGTCAGTGCTTTAAAAAGAGATCGAATAAGAAGCAAGTTATTAAAAGATTTTAAAAGAAATTAACAGATTTTATAAAAATTAATGAATATTTTATTTGCTGGAAGCCCTAATAGCTCTGCTAAAGTATTAGATTCTTTATCTAATAAAACCGGATTAAGAATTAAAGCAGTTATAACTCAACCAGATAAAAGAGGTAAAAGAGGTAATAAACTTGTTGAATCACAAGTGGCAGAAAAAGCTAAATCATTAAATATTCCTTTATTTAAACCAACAGATCTAAATGATAAATACTTCAAAGCAGAACTATTATCATTAGATATAGAATTTCTTATTGTGGTTGCCTATGGAAAACTTATACCCGATTGGCTAATAGAATTACCTAAAATTACATCAATCAATGTTCATTTTTCAATTCTGCCAAAATACAGGGGAGCATCGCCAATACAATCAGCATTATTAAATGCTGACGCTGAATCGGGCATATCAATAATCAAAATAAATGATGAGCTTGACTCAGGAGATGTTTATTCCAGCTTTGTTCAAACAGTTGATGAGGATGACGATAAAATTTCACTTGAAAACAAACTGACTGAATTATGCAATGCAAACTTATTTAATGTGCTTAAGAAAATAAATTCAAATAAGTTAAAGGCTTTGCCACAAGATCACTCAAGTGCAACATATTGTAATAAAGTATTAAAGCAGGATTCTGAAATAACTTTTAATGACAAGAGTGCAGATATCATTAATAAATTTAAGGCGTATATTGAATGGCCTGGTATAAGTTTTAAACACAAAGAAAAATCAATCAAAATACATAAAATAGAAAAAACTGATATAGATAGTAGTGGTAGTCCTGGAACATTCCATAAAATTGATAAAAGTGGTTTATACGTAAATACAAAGGATAAAATGGTAGTGATTACTTACTTACAGTTTCAAAATAAGAATATTATTTCATCAAATGATCTATATAATTCTCATAAAGAATTTTTTATATAAAAATAAATTTATACAATAAGTCTTGCTTTATTTAAAAAGAGGTTTAATTTACACACTATGAAAGTGCTAATTTTAGGTGCTGGTCGTGTTGGTGGGAGTCTTGCTACTGCATTAGTTAATAATAACTATGACGTTTCGATTGTTGACCACGATAAATCTATTCTTGCTACTTTAGAAGATAAGTTAGATATTTTAACAGTAGAAGGACACGCATCTCATCCCCTTTCAATTAAAAAAGCAGGTGCTGATGATTCTACAACTGTTATCGCAGTAACTTCAAACGACGAAGTAAATCTAATTGCATGTCAGATCGCAAAAAATAATTTTAATGTTAAGAAAACAATTTGCAGACTATCTGAAGAAACTTATTCAGAAGATTTAAGTTTGTTTGGCAATGAAATTATTGACATTGTTATTAGTCCTGAAAAAGAGGTGATGAATCATCTAAAAGAACTTATCCAGCATCCTGGAACTGAGCAAATAGAGAAATTTGCAGATGGGATGGTAAATCTTGTAAGTGTAAAGGCAAAGAAAAAGGGCAAGCTTGTTGGACGAGAACTTAAAGGTATTAAAGAGGACATGCCAAACGCAGATGCATTTGTGGCATCTATATATAGAAAGGGCAAACCTTTTATTCCATCTGGCGAAACTATCATTAAAGAAGGAGATGAGGTTTACTTTGTATCTTCAGCTTCAAATATTGATCAGATAGTTAATGAATTTAGAGATAAAGTTGACGTTTATTCTAGAGTTATGATCATCGGGGGAGGAAAAATAGGTTATTCGTTAGCAAAAGAGCTAGAAAATGATTACAAAGTAAAATTAGTTGATTCAAATAAACAAAAATGCAAAGAATTATCTAAAAATCTTGATAAAACAATTGTCCTAAGTGGGTCTGCAACGGATGAGGACCTCCTAAAAAGTGAAAATATATCAAACATTGATATCTTTTGTGCTCTTACAGATGATGACGAAACCAACCTAATGTCTTCGCTGCTAGCTAAAAAAATGGGTGCAAAAAAAACAATGATTATTTTAAATAATCCATCATACCTGGGACTCGTTCCTGGTTTTATTGATATATATATTGCACCATACAGGCTCACGGTTTCTTCTGTACTTCAAGATCTAAGAGAAAGTGATGTAACTCAAGATGTACTATTAAAAATGGATACTGGTGCTGAGGCTATTGAGGGCGTTGTTCATGCAAATGAATTTACTTCTAATTTATTTGGAAAATCAGTCAAAGAGATACCATTACCTGAAGGGGCTTCGATTGGTGCGGTTGTTCGTCATGGTGAGCTTGTAATGCCTGATTCTAATGTTGAGCTTTGTTTAAATGATCATCTAATTATATTCTTAGCAAATAAAGATATGGTTTCTGATGTTGAGGTTTTATTTAAAACAAAATAATGAATCCTAAATCGATATTAAACCTGTTTAGCGTTTTAGTTTTATTCTTTAGCTTTTCGTATATTTTTCCCATTGTAGTATCAATTATCTTTAATGATGGCGCACTGCATATCTTTGTAAAAACATTAATTGCTATAAGTTTAATAGGCATTATTGGATTAGCAGCGACTAGAAATATAAATAACGAACTATCCCAAAAAGACGGATTTGTAATCATAGTTATGTTTTGGGTTGTTTTATCTGTTGCAGGTTCAATACCTTTCTATCTAAGCGGAATGAGCATTATTGATTCTTTCTTTGAGTCAATGTCTGGAATTACAACAACTGGAGCAACTGTTATATCAAATATAGATGCCCTTCCAGAGTCTGTTTTATTTTACAGACAAATGCTTCAATGGATGGGAGGAATGGGTCTAATTGTTCTTGCAATTGCTGTAATGCCATTGTTGGGTATTGGGGGCGGTCAAATATATAAAACAGAAATTCCTGGAGCAATGGGTGAACAAAGACTTACTCCAAGAATAAAAGAAACTGCTCAAGCCTTATGGTCTATATATCTTGGCCTTACTATTTTGTGTGCTCTTTTATATTACTTAGGTGGGATGTCAGCTTTTGATGCGATTTCGCATGCAATGTCCACAGTTGCTATTGGGGGTTTTTCAACACACAACGAGAGTATAGGTTATTTTAATAGTTCGACCATAGAGATTATATGTATTGTTTTTATGCTGTTATCGGCATTTAGTTTTACGCTTCATTATTTTGCTATATATAAAAGGAAACCATTGAAATATTTTTATGATCCAGAGTTTAGATTTTTCTTTTCTATATTACTATTAGTCTTAGCAGCATCATTATTCATTAATTCATTTACTGATTATGAAAACAGTCCAAACTTTAAGGAAATCATTTTTCATTCAGTTTCAATGATAACAACAACGGGGTTTTCAATATCTGATACTTCAGACTGGCCACTATCTGTTTCGTTTCTTTTGCTTGTAGGAGCTTTTGTGGGAGCTTGCTCAGGTTCAGTTGGTGGCGGTGTAAAATCTTGGAGAGTTATGATCATGTTAAATCATGCTTACTCTAATATTATGAAAATGATTCATCCAAATTCTGTAATATCTCTAAAGATAGGCTCTAGAAGCGTTGATGATGAAGTGGCAACATCAGTGTGGGGTTTTTTCTCTATTTATGTCATATCTTTTATGATACTTTTGCTAGCGGTTTTAACATCAGGACTAGATCTAGAGTCTGCATTTTCCGCAGTGGGTGCCTGTTTGAATAATCTTGGTCCTGGCCTAGGCGCGGTTTCTGAAAACTATTCAAATATTAGCTCTTTTACAAAGAGTATATTAGCTTTTGCTATGCTGCTTGGTAGGCTAGAGATATTTACCCTTTTAGTAATTTTAACTCCAATGTTTTGGGCTAAATAGCTATATTCCAGCGTAAGGATTATTTTCTAAGGGCAGACTTCTTTTAAATCTTTTATATTCCCAAGAATAATCAACCGGTCTCTTGTTTATCATTTGCTCAATGTCTTTGTTTAATAATTGTAAGTGCTTACTTTTATCATAAATACCTTCATTACAGCTTTTAATTGATACAGAATTAAATCCATTTATATTTGAATTCATGCATATATATATTGTTGGACATTTTGTTTTACAGGCTAAGTTCTGCACAAGCGTTGTCGTATATGCCATTTTGTTATAAAAATTTATGTGTTCTCCTAGGCCTCTTTTGGGAACTTGATCTGCAGCGAAACAAATTACTTTTTTGTTTTTTAAAGCTTTAAAAATTGTTCTAACGCCTGAAATAGAGGTTTTAACACTTACTGAGTTATTAATTTCTCTTTTATTTTTTACAAATGATTCCATGACTTTATTTTTAATTTCCTTGTAAAGACTAACTGTTGGAGTTTGTGAGTTAATCCATGTTAAAAGCATATCAACACTTCTGTTATGAATAGCTACACAAATTAATCCTCGATTTTTAGCAGTATTTCTATTTAATAAAAAATTATTTTCAATTTTAAAGATAAGATTATTTGATTCTGCGTATGATCTGCCCCAAGAATAGATTGTCTCATACCCCGACACGAGAGATTCTCTAATGGACCTTCTGGAAAGTAAATCAATATTCGATGAGCTAAGTTCAGGATAGGCAATTTTAAGGTTTATCTTAGTAACCTTGTAAGACTTTGAAATCTTATAAATTCTTAAATAAATAATTGAATCAATGATAAAAATAAAAAAAACCCTTGGGATCAATGAAAGAATGTAAAATAGTGTAAATATCATGATAATAATTATTAAGCATGATATATAATCACAAAAGAAATAATTATACAAAAATAATTTGAAAACTCTTATGTTCATAAAAAGAAACAAATGTTGAGTTTAAAGGAGATTTAAAATTGCCAGCCAAAAATATGGACGAATTAGTAGCTTTATGCAAAAGACGAGGCTTTATTTTTCAATCTAGTGAAATTTATGGAGGGCTTCAAGGAACATATGATTTTGGTCCATTAGGTGTTGAATTAAAGAATAATATTAAAAATGCTTGGTGGGAGTCGATGGTTTATGAAAATGATGATATAGAAGGGTTAGATTCGTCTATTCTTACAAATCCACTAGTGCTTAAGTATTCAGGACATGAAGATACGTTTTCAGATCCTATGGTTGACTGTAAGTCATGCGGAAAAAGGTATAGAGCAGATCAGGTTCCAAAAGAATGTAAGGTTGAAGATCTTACAGAGCCAAGACAATTTAATTTAATGTTTAAAACTAATGTTGGTCCTATTGAGGATGGATCCAGTTATGCTTACTTAAGGCCCGAAACAGCTCAACAAATTTTTACTAACTTTAAAAACGTATTAGATTCTACTTCTAAACCTATTCCTTTTGGTATAGCCCAAATTGGTAAGGCATTTAGAAATGAAATAACACCAAGAAATTTTATATTTAGAGTTAGAGAGTTTGAGCAAATGGAATTAGAGTATTTTGTTATGCCAGGTAATGATGAAGAATTTCATGATTCATGGGTACAAAAAAGACTCGAGTGGTGGAATAATCAAGGTGTACCCATGGAAAGTATTGAGATTTATGATGTACCCACTGAAGAATTGGCTCATTATTCTAAAAAGACAGTTGATCTAATGTATAAGTTCCCACACGGACTAGAAGAACTTGAAGGTATTGCAAACAGAACTGATTTCGATCTTGGTTCTCACTCAAAAAAGCAAAAAGAATTAGCAATTAATTCAAATGTAAAAGAAAACAAACATTCAAACAGCAAAATGGCTATTCAAGACTCTTCAGGAGAATGGGTTGTGCCATATGTTATAGAGCCATCAGCAGGTGTAGAAAGAGGTTTTTTAGCAATATTGAATGAAGCTTATTTGCTTGAAGAGCTTGAGGATGGCAAGACACGAGTTGTTTTAAAACTTAAGCCACACCTGTCTCCTGTAAAAGCTGCTGTAATACCGCTGAAAAAAAATAGTTCAGAATTAGTTGATTCTGCTAAACAAATTAAAAAGGACTTACAAAAACTTGGTCTAGGAAGAGTAATATTAGAAAATACTGGAAATATAGGCAAAAGCTATCGAAAACATGATGAAATAGGAACTCCAGTATGTATTACAGTTGATTTCGAAACACTTAATGACAAAACTGTAACAATAAGAGATAGGGATTCAATGGATCAAAAAAGAATTAGCATCGATGATCTAAGTAGCTATTTAACAAAATTAATAAATAATTAATATTGATTTTTCTAAGAAATTTAATTTTTAACATTTTCTTTTACTTTAGCGTTATTGTTGCCTCTTTTATAATTATTATTTTATATCCATTCATAAGCACTCCTTTATTACAGAGCATTGCATCATATTGGGTAAAAACAAATCTACATATTCTTAAATTCTTTTGTGGTGTATCTTGGAAAGTACATGGCATTCATAATTTAAAAAACACGCCATGTATACTTGTTTCTAATCATCAAGGTCAATGGGAGTCGTTTTATCTTCAAACACTCTTAATTCCTTCCTCTAGCATAATTAAAAAAGAATTGTTATATATTCCAATATTTGGCTGGGCTTTAGCTTGTTTAAAGCCAATTCATCTTAGAAGAGCCAACAAGTATAGGAGTATGAAAAAAGTTATTAAAGATGGGTCAAAAAAGCTTAAAAAGGGCACATCTTTAATTATTTTTCCAGAGGGGACCAGAACAAATCCTAAAGATGGTTTAAAGAAGTTCTCAAATAGCTGTGGTTATTTATCTGTGAATAATAATGTTCCCATTATTCCTATTTGTCACAATTCTGGTTTATTTTGGAGAAATAAAAGATTCATAAAACATAAAGGTGAAGTCGAGGTTTATATTGGTGAGCCCATTTACGGCAACGACCCCAAAATCGTTACTGAAGCTGCTTATGATTGGATAAAGTTAAAATTTAACGAAATACATTAAATATCAAGTTCTTTTACTGATAAAGCGTTTGCATCTATAAATTCCCTTCTTGGCTCTACATCATCGCCCATTAATATTTCAAAGGATTCATTTGCATCTTGAACATCTTTAATATCTACTCTCATCATTCTTCTATTTGAAGGATCCATGGTTGTTGTCCAAAGCTGCTCTGGGTTCATTTCACCCAAACCTTTATATCTTTGAACCTCTAGGCCACGCGTGCCATTTTTAGAAAGTTTTTTAACAGCATTTTCTTTTTCTGATTCATCAGAAGCATAAACAAATTCCTTACCTTTTGTAATTTTGTATAAAGGTGGAAGGGCGATATAAACATGTCCTTTTTCAACAATTTCATACATTTGCCTATAAAAGAATGTTAATAGAAGAGTTCTTATATGGGAGCCATCGACATCTGCATCAGTCATAATTATTATTCTGTGGTATCTTAGGTTATCTATATCAAAATCTTCTTTTCCAATACCACATCCAAGTGCTTTGATTAGAGTTCCAACCTCTGCAGAACCTAGAACTTTATCAATTCTAGCCTTTTCAACATTAATAATTTTACCTTTTAAAGGAAGAATAGCTTGATTTTTTCTATTTCTTCCTTGTTTTGCAGAACCCCCGGCCGAGTCACCCTCAACAATGTATATTTCTGATAATGTTGGATCTTTTTCTTGGCAATCTGCAAGCTTTCCAGGTAAGCCAGCGATTTCTAAAACACCTTTTCTTCTTGTCATTTCTCTTGCTTTTCTTGCCGCCTCTCTAGCCAAGGCTGCCTCAGACACTTTACCCACTATACTCATCGCATCTTTTGGGTTTTCTAGTAAAAATTCATTAAAGTATTTACTGAAAATTGTACTTACTACCCCCTCCACCTCAGATGAGACTAATTTTTCTTTTGTTTGAGATGAAAATTTGGGATCTGGGACTTTTACCGATATTATTGCTATTAATCCTTCTCTTACATCTTCTCCAAGAAGATCAGTTGGTGTTTTCTTTGCATTTTCTTTCTTAATGAATGCTTTTAACACTCTTGTTAGACTACCTCTAAAACCAGCTAGATGTGTTCCACCGTCTTTTTGAGGAATATTGTTTGTATAACATAATACATTTTCACTATATGAATCTGTCCATTGCATAGCAATTTCAACTCCCACATCATTATCTGTAGCCGAACATTCAAATATTTCTGAGACAGGCTGCTTCCTTCCTTTTAAATGTGTTACGTAACTTGAGAGACCTCCGTTATTTTTAAATTTTTTTGATTTGCCAGTTTTCTTATCTTCTACATTAATTGATACGCCTGCATTCAAAAATGATAATTCTTGAATTCTCTTATAAATTTTTTCAACCTCGAAATCTATAGATGTAAAAATTTTTTCTGACGGAAAAAATGTAATCTTTGTTCCTGTTTTTTTAGAGGTCTTAACTTTTTTTAATTTGGCTTTTGGTTTTCCATCAGCATATTCCTGAAAATATTCTCCACCGTCTCTGTGAACTTCTAAGGTTAATTTCTTGGACAATGCATTAACTACAGAAACTCCAACACCATGAAGCCCACCCGAAACTTTATAAGAGTTGTCATCGAACTTACCACCAGAGTGGAGTGTAGTCATAATTAATTGTGCGGCAGACACTCCTTCTTTTTTGTGAACATCAACTGGTATTCCTCTTCCATTATCCTCAACAGTGACTGACCCATTTTTATTAAGTATCACATGAATGTCTGAACAATAACCAGCCATCGCTTCATCAATACAATTATCTAAAACCTCGAAAACCATATGATGTAATCCAGACCCATCATCTGTATCACCTATATACATACCTGGTCTTTTTTTGACGGCCTCTAGACCTTTCAGAACTTGGATATTGCTTGAGTCGTATTTGGCTTCTTTAGATTTTTTTGCCATTTTATTATCCTAATTGTTCCACGTGGAACTTTTTAAACTCATTAAAATTAGCTATTATTTTACTACTAAAACAATCATCTATACAGGAAAAGATTGCTTGCGTTTTTACATGTTTTAATAGCTCAACAAAAAGATCAAAAACTCTATCATCCAACTCAGACTTTATATCATCTACGATTAATGTCGCATCAATTTTATATTGTTTTTTTAAAACTTCATGTTGAGCAAATGACCATAATATTGAAAAAAACTTCTGCTCGCCTCTGGATAATATTTGTCTTGCATCAATATTATTAATTAGAAATTTAATATCTGACTTATGTGGTCCTTCTGTTGTAGATTTTCTTTTTAGATCTATATTTTGATTTTCTTGAAGGACATTATCTAGACTTTTATCATCCTGCCATCCTTGAAAAAATTTAATTTCTATTACATCTAAAAAATCAAAAACAGCATTTGGTTTTACCAAATCAGTTAAATAATTAAACTCTTCGATTGTTTTATTAAAAAAATTTCTCCTCATATTGTTCAGCTTATTGCCCCCATCAGATAGCTTGACATTCCATGTATAAATATCTGATATGCGGTTATTTTTTAATAAACTATTCCTTTGTTTTAAAGAACGATAATATGAAAACCAACATTCTGAAAAACCCTCCTCTGAAATGAATATAGATCTATCTAATAACTTCCTTCTAAAGTCCGGCGGTGCGTCAGCAAATGAAAAAGTATTATTGTGAATTGGGGTACATGGAAATTCTTTTGTTAATCTGCTTGCTGTAATTTTTTTATTATTAAGCGTTACTGAGATTGGTTTATTCTCTTTTTTTTCTATTTCTACTATATAGCCTTTTATATTGTCGTATCCTTTTAAAAAAAATTTCTTATGCTCATAATTTATGAGCGAAGCAATATTAGAACTTTTGAAAGATTTTCCACTCGAAAAAATAAATACAGATTCGAGGATGCTGGTTTTACCAGAACCATTTTGCCCAAAGAAAAAATTTATGCCTGGTGAAAGTAATAAATCAATGTTCTCAAAACACCTAAAATTATTAATAGAAATTTTTGATAAAGACACTTTTAGATAAGAAGTGGCATCACGACATATTTAAGATTTTTAGAATTTGGATCTGTTATAAGGCAACTTTTTTCTGAGCCAAAAAAATTGATTTCTATTTTTTCGGAATCAATGGTTGATAAAATTTCTTGCAAATAATTAACGTTGAAGGCTATGTCAATTTCATCGCCTTGGTATGAACATGAAAGATTTTCTTCACCCTGTTCCTTTTCTGGATTATTAGCTGAAATATTTAAAGAATCTTTTTTTGTAATGATCCTAACCCCTTTATATTTTTCGCTAGACAAAACACTTACTCTGCTGAGACTCTCTGAAAAATTTTTTCTATCTACCTCAAGAAGTGAACTTTCTCCTGAAGGAATCACTTGCTCATAATCAGGAAATTTTCCCTCGATCAATTTGCTAACAAATGTAGTTCCGGAGACATTGGCTGCAATTGAGGTATGTCCTAGCTGAACCACAACATTCTCAGACTCATCTCCGACAAGCTTTCCAATTTCATTGATAGATTTTCTTGGAACAATTCCACTTGTGGATTCCGAGGCGGCCTCGTTCAATGATGAAGTTGCCATCGCAAGTCTGTGAGCGTCAGTTGCAACTGTTGTGATTGTCTTGTCATCTATCAACATGTATAGCCCATTTAGGTAATGTCGCCAATCTTGATTTCCCATTGCAAAAGATGTCTTCGAAATTAAATTTTTAAGATTTTGAGATGAAATATTAATTTGTGATTGAGTTTCCTCGGTTTCAAAAACTGGAAAGTCTTCGCTTGGTAAAGTTGATAGATTATATTTACCTGATTCGGTTTCAATCCTTAAATTATCTCCATCAAGAAAAAAATGTATTTCAGCTGAATCTGGCATTAGTCTGCATAAATCATTTAATTTTCTGGCAGGCGCTGTTGTTTTTCCACCGCTTTTAAAATTAGATATTATTGAAGTTGTTGATATTTCGCTCTCCAAGTCGGTAGCAGTAAGCTTCAGGGAGGATTCGTCGACCTCAAATAAAACATTAGATAAAATAGGCAACGTTTGTCTCTTTTCAACCACACCAAGCGTTTGGTTTAGTGATTTAACAACCTCTTCTTTGGTTATGTAAAAATCCATTAGTTTGTTAAAGCTCTATTTAGATTTCTATAATCCTCCTCGTGAGAGGGGCTTTCCTTTCTTAATTCTTTAATTTTTTTACATGCGTGTAGAACGGTTGTATGGTCTCTGCCATTATATGCTTCTCCAATTTCTGGAAGGCTGTGGTTAGTAAGTTCTTTTGTTAGCGCCATTGCCATTTGTCTTGGTCTGGTTATGGACCTACTTCTTCTTTTTGAAAGCAGGTCTGATAATTTTATATTGTAATATTCTGCTACAGTTTTTTGGATATTCTCTACGCTAATCATTTTTGCGGAAATAACAAAAAGATCTTTTAATGCATCTTTTACAAGCGCAAGATCAACATCCTGGTTTGTGAACCTGGCATTAGCAACAACCCTTTTCAGAGCGCCCTCAAGCTCCCTAATATTTGATCTTATTCTTTGGGCTATATATATAGCACAGTCATTTGGAAGAGAGATGCCCATTGAAGCTGCCTTGCTAAGCAAAACTGCAGCTCTGGTTTCTAGCTCTGGTGGGTCTATAACAACCGGCAATCCCCAACCAAGTCTAGATTTCAGCCTTTCTTCTAAACCATCAATTTCTTTTGGGTATTTGTCACAGGTTAAAATCATTTGATTGTTTCGATCTAACAAAGCATTAAATGTATGAAAAAACTCTTCTTGAGATTGTTCCTTCCCAGCAAAAAACTGAATATCATCAATCAATAAAGCATCAGCATTTCTATAAAAAGATTTGAACTCATTCATCGCCCCAAGCTGAAGAGCCTTTACCATATCGGAAACAAACTTCTCTGAATGAACATAAACAATTCTTTTTTTTGGTTCATTTTTAAGAATTTGATTTCCAACAGCATGCATTAAGTGTGTTTTTCCCAAACCAACACCACCATAAATAAATAAAGGGTTGTAATCACCCTTCGGGTTTGCAGCAACCTGTCTTGCGGCCGCTAAAGCCAGGTGGTTTGATTTTCCCTCAACAAAACTATCAAATGTATAACCATCAACTAATTTAATTTCGGTATTTTGGTTGTTTTTATATTTATCAATAAATGTTTCTTTTGTATGAGTTTTAAAAACAAGATTGATGTTTGATTTAGACTGTGTTTTGACTATTTTTTTAATTTCTTTGGAATAGTTTTTTTCTATGTAATCTAAAATAAAGTCGTTTGGTGCGACAAGCTCCAGAGTGTTTTTATCAATTTTGGCCTTTAATGGCCTGATCCAGGTGTTGAAATCTTCTTGAGAAAGGGTATTTTCAAGCTTTTCAGAACACTTATTCCACAGTTCCAATTATTATCTCCTATTTGATTGATAGTCTATTAAAAAATCCACAAGATATCTACAGAATAAATATAGGAATTTGTTGTGGATAACTTGTATATAAAAAAATTTAAGTTTTGAGGCTGTTTTTGTGGCTTTAAAAACTTATTGCGCTATAATTCCCCACACTTTTTGCAATAGATATTATGAAGAGAACTTTTCAACCAAGCAACCTCAAAAGAAAAAGAACCCATGGTTTTCGTGCACGAATGTCAACCAAGGCAGGAAGAGCTGTTTTATCCAACAGAAGAAAAAAGGGTAGAAAGGTCCTCAGCGCTTAACTTGTCTAACTATAATCAAAAATTCAGCTCTCTTGAGTGTATGTATTCTTGCAAATTTTTTAGGATTTTTTACAAACATCCAAACAAAGAAAATATTGAAATCTCAATCTCTAAAAAATTTTTTAAGCTTGCTGTGGAAAGAAATAAAATCAAAAGAAGAATAAAAGAAATTTTTAGAGAACTGTCGCCGACAACACTTAATGGCACCATTGTTTTTTCTGTATTTCGGCCCTTTGGAGAGTTATCATATAAAGAAGCAGTAATAGAGATCTCAACAGCAATTAAATCTATTACAGATAACTTGGATAAATAATGAATATAAGAAGTTTGTATTTAGCTCTAATTGTTTTTCTTTCATTGGCGTTGTTATATGAATGGAATTCAGAACAAAAATCAAAATCAATAAAAAACCATCTTGATTCTGTTGGTGCGTCTTTTTTTGAGAATGATGATAGGTTTGTTTCAATTGAAAATAATGAGCTTTCGCTGGTTATATCTGTATCTAATGGTTCAATTGTTGAAGCAAGGCTGAAAGAGTATCCTGTTGAAAACGTGGATGGCTCTCAGGGTTTTAGGGTTTTTGGGTCGTCTGAATCCTCCTCATTTCAATATTATTTTAAAAGTGGTTTTACTGGGTTGTCTCCAAACTATCGAGTTTCAGAGCGCGGTGAGGGTTTTGTGGTTTTGTTTGATCCAGAGCTGAATATATCAAAAACTGTTTCTTTTTCTGATGTGAGTTATGAGGTGAGTATTTATGACTCTGCGGCAAATGGTATTAAAGGAAAGTCTTTTGCTGGGCTGTATCGGTCTGAGGGAAGGGCTCTTGATTTAAAAAGGGGTGCTCTTGAGGGTGGAATGATGAATAATAGCTCGTATGAGGGTGTTGCGATTAGCACCGAGCTTGATCCATATTCAACATCTAGACTAAGGTCGGTCGATGAACCTCTTGAGGTTTTGTCTAAATCTGGTTGGATAGCTTTTATTCAAAAATATTTTTTTGCAGCCATTATTGGATCAGACGAATATATTTATAACTATTATGTTCTACCTAAAGAGTCTGGATTCTTCAGAATGGGTTATACAGTGGAAGGCTCCTCAACAAGCAATTTGGTTTACGGTCATGAACACAGATTGTTTGTTGGTCCAAAAATTAGGAAAGACCTTATGACTAGGGCGGACAATCTAGAGCTTGCCATTGATATGGGTTGGTTTTGGTTTTTGGCTCAGCCTATGGTTTTTGTGATGGATTTTATTAATAGTTATGTAAACAGTTGGGGATTAACAATAATTATATTTACCATACTAATTAAATTGGCTTTTTGGCCTGTTACAGCCAAGAGCTTTAAATCAATGGCTGCGTTAAGAAAAATAACACCCGAGCTAAATGAAATTAAGGAAAGATATAAAAACGATCGTCAGGCCGCAAGCACAGAAACAATGAAGGTGATGAAAAAACATGGGGCCAACCCTCTTGGTGGTTGTTTGCCTTTATTTATACAAATGCCTTTTTTTATTGGTTTCTTTTTTGCGCTAAGAGAAATGGTTGAGTTGAGATATAGCTCTTTGGGTTTTTGGGCGGATCTTTCGGCACCCGATCCTTTTTTTGTTTTACCCGCAGCCTTTGGGGTGTTGATGTTATTAACCCAAAGACTTAACCCACAACCAGCTGGAATGGACCCAACACAAGCTCAGGTTATGAAATACATGCCTGTGATGTTTTCGGTTTTCTTTTTATTTTTTCCAGCCGCGCTTTGTTTATATACCGTTGTTAATACAGCAGTTCAGCTTGGGCAGCAAAGCTACCTCTATAAACAACAAGGCGCTCTTGACACAAACTGATCATGCATCCTGTTTTTGCGCTAGCGACACCCCCTGCTAAGTCGGCCATATGTATATTTAGGGTTTCTGGTGATGGTTGTCACAAAGGGCTCTCAAAAATTATTAACAATGGAGGTTTTGAGATTGGGCGTTTCCACATCAAAGAGTTTTACAACAAAAAACAATTAGTGGATAAGGCTGGTTTGGTGGTTTTCAAAGGTCCTAACAGTTATACAGGTGAAGATTCTTTTGAGGTCTATGCACATGGAAGCCTTGCTGTTATGTCTTCGTTTGCTGCCTTATTTAAAGAGGTTGGTTTTGATGAGGCGGTTGGGGGTGAGTTTACGAAGCGCGCTTTCCTAAACAATAAAATTAGTCTGAACGAGGCAGAAGCTCTAGCAGACCTTATCGATACCACTGATGATAGGGGGGTTGTTTTGTCAGGAAATTCATTGTTTGGAGAGATGTCATCACAAATATCTGTTTTTGCTGATGAGGTTGATCAAATTAGGGTTCGTGTAGAAGCTGAGATAGACTTCTCTGACGAGGGAAATGAATATATGGACAAAAACATTGTTAATGATTTGGGCAATCTTAGGAATAGGTTTGAGTCTTTTGTTTCTGGTTGTGTTAACAAAAATCGTTTTTCTCAAAAAAATAATGTTCTTTTGGTGGGGCCTGTAAACTCTGGCAAGTCTTCAGTTTTTAATAGGCTGTTAGGTTTTGAAAGGGCTATTGTTTCCGACCTTCCTGGCACTACAAGAGACATCATAAGCAGTGAGCTTTTCTTTGAGTCAAGTGTTTTTTCTATTCAAGACTCTGCAGGCATTAGAAAGACAGACGATAAAATTGAAGAGGTTGGTGTTGGTCTGTCTTTGTCTGAAATCAAGAGTGTTGATTTGGTGGTTGGGGTTTTTGATAAGCCTGATAAGTCTTTAATTAAAAATTTTAAAGATTTGTCACATGAAAAATGTTTTATATCTATTCAAAACAAAATTGATATTAATGAGAAAGATAATAAGC
>Ga0209433_10000291_pt1 | contig 15442 bp, 14 predicted proteins | sample METZYME_5_50m_FD_187552 | JGI IMG/M metagenome (GOLD analysis project Ga0209433, IMG submission 187552) | Marine microbial communities from oxygen minimum zone in mesopelagic equatorial Pacific - METZYME_5_50m (SPAdes) (version 2) | ecosystem: Environmental > Aquatic > Marine > Oceanic | place...
AGTGAGAGCAGTAAACTGCCCCCTTTCCCCCTCAGGGCGTATGCGGTATTAATCCGAGTTTCCTCGGGCTATCCCCCGCTACTGGGTAGATTCCTACGCGTTACTCACCCGTTCGCCGCTCGTCAGCGCCGGATTCAGCAAGCTGAATCTTTATGCCTGTTACCGCTCGACTTGCATGTTTAAAAGTTACCGCCAGCGTTCAATCTGAGCCATGATCAAACTCTTCAATTGAATTTAAATTAAGTGCCTTATAGACACTAAATCGGTTTTAAATTTGGACTTAAGCCAAATAAAAACTGACTTTGGTAAGTTGCGCTTAATTATAAGCGCCCACACGAATTACTTATTTAAAACTTTTAAAAAACTCCCCTTCGTTCAGAAGGATGCGCAGTATACATCAAAATGCGACTATAGGGACAGGTTTTTACCCCTTATTTGATTAATATTTTGGATATCTTTTTCTTGCCCACTTGCACCAAGCTTGAAGTACCTTTATTTATTCTGAATTTTGGATCCAAGATCTTCTTTTTTTCTACCTTCACAGCTCCTTGGGAGATCATTCTCATTGCATCAGATGTACTTTTTACAAGTTTTACCTCTCTGAGTATTCGAGTCAAAAGTTCGCTCTCATCGTCTATTTTTAACTCTATTTCATCAATATCCTCAGATATATTTCCTTTTTGGAACCTGTTGATAAAATTATCTTTAGAAGTTTTGCCCAAACCATTATGAAATCTTTCAACAATTTCTTCGGCTAAAAGAAATTTTATATCTCTCGGATTGGCACCTTTTTTGACGTCCTCTTTGTATGAATTAATTTCATCTGTGCTTTTAAAACTGAGAAGGGAAAAATATCGCCACATAAGTTCGTCTGAAATGGACATGATTTTGCCAAACATTTCATCAGGCTTATCTTCGAGAGCAATATAATTTCCTAAGGATTTAGACATCTTTTTTACGCCATCGAGACCTTCTAACAAAGGCACTGTCATAATGGATTGTTGTTTTTCTCCGTAATGCCTCTGAACTTCACGACCAAGGAGTAAATTAAACTTCTGATCAGTTCCTCCTAGCTCAATGTCTGCTTTTAACCTTACTGAATCGTAACCTTGCAAAATTGGATATAGGAATTCGTGAATTGAAATCGGCTGCTGTGATTTATATCTCTTAGAAAAGTCATCTCTCTCTAACATTCTGGCAACGGTATAGGAGGAAAGCATTTTGACAAATTCTGACGCAGGCACTTCATTCATCCATTCAGAATTAAATCTAATTTCCGTCTTGTCTTTATCTAAAATCTTAAAGACTTGATCCTTATAAGTTTCTGCATTTTTACTTAACTGATCATCGGTCAGTACCGGGCGTGTTTCATTAACTCCTGAAGGATCGCCTACAAGGCCAGTGAAGTCACCAATAAGAAAAATTACTTCATGACCAAGGTCTTGGAAAATTTTCATCTTGTTTAATAAGACGGTATGGCCAAGGTGCAAGTCAGGGGAAGTAGGATCGAATCCTGCCTTAACTCTTAAAATCTTATTAGATTTTATTTGCTCTGAAAAACTTTCTTCAGGAATGATCTCCTCTGATCCTCTGATAAGTAGTTCAAGGTTTTCTTTATGCATTGCCTATCTATTATATGTTCTTTTTCGGGTATGATTCGAGTTAATGCAGGCAACAGACTTAATAATCATCTTAAAAAATTTCCCTAAAAGGCATATTTTTACTTTGCTTATAGGAATTCTTTTAATTTTTTCGTTAAGTCACATAGGGGATAAAGAATTTGCAAAACGAGAAAATCTGCCCGAACTGAAAAAGCCAATAGAACTAGGTTCACTTAAACAGAACCTAGATATAGAGCTTCCTCTTCTAGAAAAAGAGAAAGTAATAAAAAGGAATGATTCTCTTTTTGGTCTTCTCGATGAACTTGGTGTCCTTAAAGAGGACATCATAAACCTAGTAAATAGCAAAGATAGTGAACTTCTATCAAGAATAGAGGTCGGTGACAAAATCAAGATATTGATAGATCCTCAAGGTAATCTTCATCAACTTAACTACATAGACAGTATCAAATCAGGAGTGAGGGCAGAAAAAGAAAATCAAAATTACGCTATTTCAAGATATGAATCAGAAGTAGAAAAGGTAAAGGTTTTTAAGCATGTTGTTATTAAAGATTCTATGTACATGTCTGGACTCAGAGAAAATATACCTGACAGCGTTTTGATGGATCTAGCTTATATAAATGGTTGGGATATCGACTTCACTCATGATATTAGAAAAGGAGACAGCTACAGCATAATCTATGAAGAGATAATAATAGAGGGTGAAAAGGCTATCGATGGAGATATTCTGATATCTGAGTTTAATAATGATGATAAAAGGTTTGTAGCAGTGAGGCATGATATAAATTCTAAAAATTCAGAATATTTCAATCTCGATGGGCAAAATGTGAAAAAAGCCTTCCTGAGATCTCCTGTAAAATTAAGTTACATTAGCTCCAAATATAACTTAAATAGACGTCATCCAGTTCTTCACACAATAAGAGCCCATAAAGGTGTAGATTATGCAGCCAACAGAGGCTCTCCTATTAGAGCAACTGGAGATGGAACAATAATCTTTGCTAAATATAATGGAGGTTGCGGTAATGAGGTAAAAATAAAACATTCAGAGGATTATGAAACTCGCTACTGTCATTTAGATAAATTTAGTTCAAGAGCAAAAGTTGGCAGAAAAATTAAACAAGGACAAACTATCGGATATGTAGGAAGCACAGGATTAGCCACAGGACCCCATTTGCATTACGAATTTCATGTAAATGGGAAACATACAGATCCGCTGAAAGTTAAGTTTCCTAATGCCTCTCCAATAGACTCCTCTCAACTTAGTGCTTTCAATGAAAGGTCAAAAAGTTTGATGAGCGAACTGAATAATTACAAATCAATTATTAATCAAGACAAAGTATTTGATGGATAAAATATTCATTGGACTAATGACAGGTACAAGCGCTGATTCTTTGGATCTAGCTGCAGTTGATTTTTCCAACGAAAAGTTGAATGTAGTTGGAACCAAAAATTTTGAAATACCAAAGGAGATAAAGATACAAATTAAAGAGAATGTAAATACTATAAACATAGATTACTCATCAATAGACATGCTAGATGCTGAATTAGGAAAATTTTTTGCTAACAGTATTGAAGAATTTGTAAACGACAAGAACATATCAAAAAACAAAATAGTAGCAGTAGGTTCTCATGGCCAAACAATCAAACATGACCCTTCAGCAATACCTCCAATATCAATGCAGTTAGGTGACCCTCAACTGATCAGTAATGAGACAAATTTAAAGACAATAGGAAATTTTAGGCAAGATGATATTGAAGCGGGGGGTCAAGGAGCACCTTTGTCTCCTTTATTTCATGAAGAAGCTTTTAAAGATAATTACGAAGAAAGAATAATCGTTAACATAGGAGGAATTACTAATATTTCTTTACTAAGTAAATCAAAACTGTTGGGTTTTGATACAGGACCGGGAAATTGTTTACTTGACTCATGGTCACAAATGAACAAAAGAGGAAATTACGATGCAGAGGGCAAATGGGCTAAGTCAGGTAAAGTAAATCAAGATTTGATAAAAATCATGTTGGGTGACAAGTATTTTGCATTAGATCATCCCAAGAGCACTGGACCCGATTATTTCAACTTGCACTGGATTGAAGATTCTCTCTATAAATTGGGCTATGAATTGGCACCTGAAGATGTACAAGCGACCTTGACTGAGTTGACTGTGGTAAGCCTATTTGATTCGCTTAAACAGTTAGGAGCTCTGGAAAATAGAATGTTTCTTTGTGGCGGTGGAATTCATAATGACTTTTTGATGTCTAGAATGTCTTCGATATTCAATCAAGATATTCAAACTACAAGCAATTTGGGAGTAGATCCCGATTTCCTGGAGGCTATTTGCTTTGCTTGGCTAGCCTACAAGAGGATAAATAATGTCCGATTTGACCTAAAGGAGATTACTGGAAGCAAAGAAGCAGTTTTTCTTGGACGGATTTATGATCCAATTATATAGAGAAAGACTCTCCGCACCCGCAGGTAGTGGTTGCGTTGGGGTTTGAAATAATAAATTTAGAACCAGTTAAATCTTCAACATAATCAACGGTTGACCCCTGGAGATACTGCAAACTTAGAGAGTCGATGACCAAGCTAGCACCTTGATTTTCAACACATGTGTCATCCTCATCAACTATGTCATCAAAAGAAAATCCATATTGAAAACCGGAGCAACCCCCTCCAGTGACGTAGACGCGCAGATTTAAAACATTCGATTGAGACTCGTCATCTCTGAGAGATAAAATCTTCTGCACCGCACCATCAGTGAGTTGCATTAATCCAGGCGTGTAAGTCTCAACCATGACTTATACCTTGCATTTGATTGTAACCATTCATCAGATTGTAACATTCTATAGCCTGACCTGAGGCTCCTTTTACTAAATTATCAATAGTTGAAATTACAATGATTTGATTTTTAATCGCTGATTTATAAATGCCAATTTGACACTTATTTGTTTCAGTAACTTTAGAGATTTCTGGCACAAGCCCTTCCCGCATTATTTCAACATTTGGAGAATCTTTATAAAAATGTTGGAATAATTCAATCAAGGGTTCGCCACCATATTTCTCTAAGTTTACATAAATTGTAGCGTAAATTCCCCTCATGGCAGGTATCAAATGAGGTAAAAAATTCACTTCAAGTGATTCTGAGAATAGGCCCTCCAAGACTTGTTTAATTTCTGGAAGATGACGATGTCCATCAGTAGCGTAAGCTCTGAAATTTTCTTTGATTTCTGTTTTTAGGGTATTTTCTACTGCAGATCTACCTGCGCCACTTATCCCAGATTTGGCATCAATAGTAACTGATTCTATTTTTAATTTGTTTACTATAAGAGGCAGCAGACCTAAGATTGATGCAGTAGGATAACATCCAGGTACAGCGATTAATTTCCCAGATTTTATCGAATCAATATTTAGTTCAGTAAGACCATAAATAGAATTCTGCAAACCTTCGGGATATTCGTGATCTGAACCGTACCATTTTTTCCAGATTGCAGTATCTTTTATTCTAAAATCAGCCGAAAGATCAATAATTTTAATATCTTTTTCAATGAAGGATTTAGCTCTTTTCATCGCAACTCCGTGGGGCGTGGAAAAGAAAACCACATCACAATCATAAAAAATAGCATCATTTGGATCCACGAATGAAAGATTCGATCCCTCAACTATTTCAGAAACTTTTGTTCCCAGAAGATCTCTTGAGCTTACAGCAATTAAGTCTGTATTTTGGTGAATTGATAGAAACTTTATAAGCTCCTCTCCAGCGAATCCTGAACCCCCGATTATTCCAACTTTCTTAATCATTAAACTTAAATATTCAAAGGGCGCGGATTATATATATTTGAAGGATTACTATCTAGGCTTAGTTTTTAAGGTAGACATTTAAAAGCAATCTCTCCCATGAAGAGATATTGGGCAAGAGAAGACCTTTATATGCAAAAGATTCAGATTCTTTTAAAAGGCCTTGTTTATAGCGAAGATGTGCCAAACGAAGGTAAAGTGCTCCGTCCATTTTTGTTATTCTAAAAGCTCTCTCAAGTTCCGAATTAGCTACAATATAATTCTTTTGTTTGAGGAAGTCGTCAGCGCTCTTAATTATTCTTTGTACAGATGGGTTCTGAGCATTAATTTTTAGAATCTCATCTTCTAAAAAATTTTCATCAGAAATTAATAGCTCAACTGTCTTAGAAAAATTATTTACAGGAATCGTAAAATCAGAAATATTTCTTCCGCTGTCGGTAGACGAGCATGCAAAAACAAAAAATAGAGACAATATTGCAGCTACTTTAAGAAGATATTTCAACTCTGACCTCCTTCAAATATTTGTTTAAGTTTATCAATAACACTATTCTCACTCATTTTTCCTCTTCCAGAGCATCTCTTTCGGCTTTCAGGAACTAACGTAGGTTCTGTGCCTTCAATAAAAGGCACTAAAAGAGAATTTTTACACTTCTCTCCGCTTTTTAGTCCGTCTTCTAAGTCTGTCCAAACATATTGTATACGTGGTAAGGAAGTACTTGGAGCTGTTACTGGTTTGATCTCATCAATAAAGTTTTTCCAAACTTGAAAAGCGCCCGTTCTGCCCGTCAAAGGAGTCTGCCTGTTATCATCAAAACCTAACCAAACTAGGACAAGAATATCGCCTGCAAAGCCAACAAACCAGCTATCCCTTTGGTCATCCGAAGTACCCGTTTTTCCACCGGCATTCCAGAGATCTATTTGTTTTTTGGAATAGCCTCTAGCTGTGCCTCTAACGAAGGATTGCTGCATGGCAAACTTTATTAAAGCAATTGGTTCTGGTCTTATCCTTTGCTCGATACTGTAAGGATATGAAAGTTCGATTTCCCCTTTAGTGTCTTTTATTTGTCTTATAGATCTGAGAGGGGTATAAAAACCATCACCTGCAATTGTCTGATAGGCCTGAATAGCTTCAAAGGGAGAGAGCTCAAATGAGCCTATAAAAATAGAAGGATAAACAGGGACTTCTTTTTCAATTCCTAAATCTGAAAACATGCCTTGAACAGCTTCAAAACCTAATTCTATTCCTAACCTAGCTGATGCAATATTATACGATTGCCAAAGAGCAACATGCAGAGGCACCTGACCGTGAAATTTTTTGTCGAAATTGTCGGGCTCCCATACCTTTCCTCCACTTACCAAACTTAATTTTGAGTCATCCAAGATGGTTGAAAGGTTGTATTCGTCATAATTATTTAAGGCTGTGAGATATATAAAAGGTTTTACAAGTGAGCCAATAGGCCTAATGGCATTTATAGCTCTATTAAAGCCGTAGCTTTTTGGCTTAGTGCTTCCAGCAGCAGCTTTAACCTCTCCATTAGAAATATCTACAGCAATAGCTGCGCCTTCCAGATCATTAAGCTTATCTCCATATTTTTTTATTAACTGATCTTTAGTCTTGGCTAAACTATTTTCTAAAGAATTTTGAAGCACGGGATCAAGATTAGTTTCGATTGATAATCCCTTAGTCCTTAAGTCTTTATCTGCAAAATTTTTCTGAAGCTCGAGCCTAACTATGTCATGAAATGCAGGATATTCAATTTCTGCCCTGTAATTTGGAGGAGTTATGCCCAGTTCGCGTAATCTTAGGTCCTCAAATTCCGAGTCTGATATCTTATTGCTTTTATTCAATATGCTTAACACCAGATTCCTTCTTTTAGTTGCATTATTTGGATTTCTTTCAGGATTATATAGAGAAGGACCTTTAAGCATTCCAACTAATAAAGCAATTTGATCAATAGACAGATTATTTACTGATGTGCCAAAGAAATGCTGTGCGCCCATCCCAAAGCCATGTATAGCTCTTCGTCCAGATTGAGCAAGAAAAACATCATTTATGTAGGCAAGCAAAATTTCTTCCTTGGAATAGTGAAATTCAATGAGCAAAGAAGCAATAGCTTCCATCACCTTTCTTCTTATCGTTTGCTCTGAGGAAAAGAAAAGACTCTTAGCTAGCTGTTGAGTAATTGTACTGCCTCCTTGTTCTACCTCTCCGGCTTGAATATTTTTAAGAAAAGCCCTAGAAATAGATTTCAAAGAAACGCCGTAGTGATTAAAAAAATTTTGATCTTCGACTGCTAGTATCGTATCGAGAAGTTTCTGAGGTACTTCGGGCCAATTTAAAAGAACTCTATCTTCCATATGTACTGGATACATGCCTCCGATTACTGTGGGTTCTAGCTTTATAAGGTCCTCTGATAGACCTAATTGATTCTTTATATTGTTTATCTTGGAATCGTCAAAAGTGACTCTAAAAAGTCCAGGTTTTTGATCTAAATAACCTCTTAAAAAAATATTAAGAGTGTTTTGAGAAAAATTGAATTCTCCAGGACTGTCAGGATCTCTCTCCACCTTATAAGAGAGCATTTTTAATTCTTTTATTAAATTATTTGAATTTATATTTACTCCTTCTGCTAATTCTAGAGGTCTGGAATAAATTTTTGCCGGTACAGTCCAAAGTACACCTTCCAGCTTAGAAGTAACCCTATAATCAATTACGGCGATTAAAGCTGCGAAAAAAGTAAAAATTAATAAGCCCACTAAGCCGAAAATAAAACTTATTGTTAGCTTGAATTTCATTTTTTACTTGATAAGTGATTCCTTTTCGCACAGTCTACGTTCTTTAATATTTTTTGGGTAATAAAATGAAATATGATCTTTGCTGTTTAGGAAGTGCAATTGTCGACTTAACTTTTCAAATTGATGAAAAGTTCACGCGAAAAAATGAAAAGAGAGGCATAGCAAAAGGAGGTATGACTCTTATGGAAAAAGTCGATCAAGAAAATATGATCAAAGAGTTAACTGACCTAGGCAAATTACCTGAGAAAGCTTGTGGAGGTTCAGCCACAAATTCTGTCGTAGCTGCATCAATGTTTGGCTCGCAGTGCTACATGACATGCATAGTAGCTGATGATGAAAATGGTAAATTTTATTTAAAGGATTTATCAGAAAGTGGGGTAAGTCACGGATCAAAAATATTGAATACAGATCTGCCTTCTGGACAATGCCTCATTATGGTTTCTGAAGATGCTGAGCGAACAATGTGCACAAATCTTGGCTTGAATACTGAAGTTTCTGAAAAGTATGTAGACGAAGAAGTTATTAAAAATTCTGATTATATTTTACTTGAAGGCTACCTAATCGCATCGCCCGGCGGTTACGAATTATTTAAAAAAGCTGTAACTCTTGCCAAAGAGTATGATACAAAAGTTGCACTATCCTTATCTGATAAATTTATTGTAAGTTCCTTCATAAAAGAGCTTACAGAGTTAATTGAAATCAAATGTGATTTAATTTTTTGTAATGAAGGAGAGGCAATTGAATTTTGTGGCGTCGATAGCGAAAGAGAGATCTTTGAAAATTTCAGAAAATATACTTCATCATTAGTCATTACAAAAGGACCGGAGGGTTGTGTAGGTTTTGAAAGATCTCATGAATTTCAGGTATCAGGGATAAAGGTTAGTGCCATCGATACCAATGGTGCAGGTGATATGTTTGCAGGCTCTGTTTTACATGGATTAATTAACTCAAGGAATTTAGAGGATTCTGCTAAATTTGGTTGTTTTGCGGCTTCTAAAACAGTGCAAAGATCTGGACCTCGACTGACACAAGATGAATACAAAGAAATAAAAAAAACTTTTTCTAGCTATTGAAAAATTATTCTGCTAAATTGCTGCGCCTTCAAGGTAAAACTACGATTTAATTTAGAAAAATGCCTGCAAAAAAGACAAATAAGAAAACGTTAGAAAAAAAATCCCAAACTAAAAAGACTGTATCAAAAAAACAAACTGGAAAAAAAACTGCACCAAAAAAGGCCGCACCCAAAAAGACTCAAACTAAAATCAAGGCCAATAAAGCTTTAGAGAAAAAGGTACCTTCAAAAAAAGCCCCAGCTAAAAAAGCTGCTGCCAAAAAGCAGAAAAAAGTTTCCAGTTATGAAGAATCTCAATTTCTTGCTTCGATTAAACCATATGCACTCAAGAAAAATGAGAAGTATATGAATGCTAAACAAAAACAGCACTTTCAAGAGATATTGGCAAGCTGGAAAGAACAGCTGCAAATTGAACAAGACAGGACTGCAGACAAGATACAAAAAAATGTTAGTCACTTCCCGGATGAATCAGACAGAGCTACTCATGAAGAGGAATTTACATTAGAACTTAGGACAAGAGAGAGAGAAAGAAGACTGCTTTCAAAAATAAGCGAATCTATTGATGATCTTAAATCTGATGATTACGGATATTGCGCTTCTTGTGGAATAGAAATTGGCATTAGAAGATTAGAAGCGAGACCTACCGCGACAAGATGTATAGACTGTAAGACTATCGAAGAAATTCATGAACGACAGCAGTATGGCTAAAACGTCTTGTCATTAAAAAAAACCATTTCTGAACCAGAGATTTTTAACATCTCTGATCACCAAATAAAAAAGAATCAATTAGACAAAGAAGCAATTTCAATCATTTCGAGATTAATCGACGCGGGTTACGAAGCTTATATAGTAGGTGGTTTTATCCGTGATTCTTTGATTGGAGTTAAGTCTAAAGACTGTGACGTAGCAACGAATGCCACTCCCGAAGAGATAAAAGAAGTCATTCCGAAAACAAGGATAATTGGTAAAAGATTTAAGATAGTTCACGCCAGAGTCGGGAAAAAATTAATAGAAATATCAACTTTTAGATCGTCTGGAAAAAAAAATATTAAAAAATCTAATAAGGGCATTCTGTTAAGGGACAACAACTACGGATCTATTGAAGATGATGCATTTAGGAGAGACTTCACCATAAATTCTTTATATATGGATACAAAGAAAATGGAGATAATAGACTTCGTCGGTGGATTTAGAGACTTACAAAGCGGTATGCTCAAATCTATTGGAGAAAGTTCAAAGAGATTCATTGAAGATCCTGTCAGGATGATAAGAGCAATAAGATTTAAATCTAAATTAGGATTCAAATTAGATAACAAACTAGAAAAAGGAATCCATAGATACCGTCATTTACTCAGTGAAGTACCCTCGGGAAGGAAATATGAAGAGTTACTTAAAATGTTTCTCACGGGGAATGCCTTTTCAATAATGACAGAATTGCAAAATTACAGAATTACAGAGTACTTATTACCTATGACCAAAAATTTTTTGGAAGGAAAAAAAGATAGGCGATTTATCTTAAATGCTCTGAAAGATTCGGATAAAAGATTCCATCAAAACAAAACTCTGACTCCTGCATTCCTATTTGCTGTAATGCTATGGCCTGCTCTGATCAGCAAAATTGGTGATATGAATTCTAAGAAAATTAAAATTCCCAGAATCTCTAGAATCGGAAATTTATTATTAAAAAAACACAACGAATATTGCTTCATTCCTAAAAGAGTTCAAAGTTCCATTAAAGAAATATGGGAGATACAAGTTATGCTTCTCAGAATACCTGAAAAAGCCAATACAACCCTTAAACACAAAAGATTCAGGGCAGCTTTCGATTTCCTTCTCCTCAGAGAAAAATCAGGAGAAAATCTAGGAGGTGCAGGCGACTGGTGGACAAAAAAAATTTCTCACTAGCGAATTATTTATCTTCTAATATTAATATAATTAGATTTCGAGATAAGATAAGTTTTATTTATGGAAGAAGTTCAAATAGATTTAAAAAAATTTGATAAATTGCCTAAATTCATTGCAGTTGAAGGACCTATAGGAGCTGGTAAAACAACGCTTACAAATCTATTAGCAGACACTTTTAATTATGAAACTTTCCTTGAAAGACCTGCAGAAAATCCATTTTTACCTGATTTTTATGTTAATCCTTCTCAGGCGGCTTTAGCGACACAACTTTTTTTTCTTTTTCAAAGAGTAAAACAAATCCAAGAACTAAAGCAAGAGGACATATTCTTACCAAATAGGGTTTCAGACTTTCTTTTAGACAAAGATAAGTTATTTGCAAAGGCAACCTTGTCTGCAGACGAGCTAAAACTTTATGAACAAATTTATCAATATCTTGCTATAGATCTCCCAACACCAGATTTAGTGATATATCTTCAGGCAGAAACAAAAACTCTTTATGAAAGAGTAATGCATAGAGGTATTGAGATGGAAAAATCTATCAGCTTTGAATATTTGGAACTATTAAATGAGACTTATAAGGAATTTTTCTTTGAATATGAAAGATCACCTGTTTTGATAGTAAATTCGAATCAGATTGATTTTCAATCAAAAAAAGATGACTACAGCCTTTTTTTGGAAAAACTTCTAGATTATTTTAATAAACCCGAAGGATCTAAAATGTACTTCAATCCATCTCCTGCTTTAATATAAATATCATGACAGCAGAAAAAATTTATAAACCGAATCAAACCATATTGGATAATTCAAATATTAGTGAAGAAGATTTTGAAAATCTATATATGGAGTCAATAAAAAATCCTGATAAGTTTTGGTCTAATCAAGCAGAGGTCTATTTAGATTGGGATAAAAAATGGACAAAAGTCAAAGAGGTAGATCTCACTAAAGGAGATATTTCTTGGTTCAAGGGAGCAAAATTAAATGTGACAGTTAACTGTATTGATAGGCATCTCCCAAAAAATGAAAACAAAATAGCTTTCATATGGGAGGGAGATGATCCTAAAGACTCAAAAGAAATTACCTACAAAGATCTGCATAGCAACGTTTGTAAGTTCTCCAATGTTCTGAAAGCTAGAGGAGTAAAGAAAGGAGATAGAGTTTGTATTTATATGCCTATGATACCCGAAGCAACATATGCGATGTTGGCTTGCGCTAGAATTGGGGCTATACACTCAGTTGTGTTTGGAGGCTTCTCTCCTGAATCTTTAAAAGATAGAGTTTTAGATTCTGATTGTCGGACAATTATTACTGCAGATGAGGGTCTTAGAGGAGGAAAAAAAGTTCCGCTGAAACAGAATGTAGATGAAGCAATGCAAGGTTGCCCAAATGTCCATACGGTTCTGGTTGTAACAAGGACGGGGTCTGAAATTTCCTGGAATGAAAAGTGCGACGTTAGATATGAGGAGATATCAAAAGAAATTTCTGAGGAGTGTGAACCTGAAATGATGGATTCAGAAGATCCTCTCTTCATTCTTTACACATCAGGATCAACAGGAAAACCTAAAGGCGTGCTGCATACCACGGGAGGATATTTGCTTCAAGCAGCCATGTCACACAGACTAGTTTTTGATTACAAAGACGATGAGATCTACTGGTGTACCGCGGATGTTGGCTGGGTAACTGGCCATTCTTATATTGTTTATGGGCCCTTGGCTAATGGAGCAACTTCGGTAATCTTTGAGGGCATTCCGACTTATCCAACTGCATCAAGATTTTGGGAAGTGATCGATAAACATCAAGTCAATATTTTCTATACAGCCCCAACTGCACTGAGGGCACTCATGGCACAAGGGGATGATTATGTTAACTCCTCATCTAGAGAATCCTTAAGAATACTAGGAACTGTCGGAGAGCCGATTAATCCTGAAGCTTGGGAATGGTATTTTAAAGTTGTTGGAAATTCATCTTGTCCTATAGTGGATACATGGTGGCAAACTGAAACAGGGGCAATGATGATAACTCCAATTGCAGGATTTACCTCCATGAAGCCGGGAAGCGCTACTAAGCCTTTTCTAGGTATAGAGCCAGCATTACTTGATGAAAAAGGAAATGAGATAGCCGGAGAGGGTTCGGGTAATTTAGTTATAAAATCGAGCTGGCCTGCACAGATAAGAACGGTCTATGGAGATCATCAAAGATGCGTTGATACCTACTACAAGATGTATCCCGGGTACTATACAACCGGCGATGGTGCGCGAAGGGATTCAGATGGTTATTATTGGATAACCGGAAGAGTGGATGATGTTTTAAATGTTTCTGGTCATAGATTAGGGACAGCTGAGGTTGAGAGCGCATTAGTGCTGCACCAAAACGTTGCAGAAGCTGCTGTTGTTGGCTACGAACATGAAATAAAGGGGCAAGGTATATACTGTTATGTAACTTTGATGTCAGACATTTCTCCTCATGAAGAACTTAAAGCTGACTTGATTAATCTAGTGTCAAAGGAAATTGGTCCGATAGCAAAACCTGACATTATTCAATGGGCACCTGGATTACCCAAGACGCGATCAGGTAAAATTATGAGAAGAATTTTAAGAAAAATAGCTTCAAATGAAATCGATAACCTTGGAGACACTACAACTTTAGCTGATCCCACTGTTGTAGAAGAATTAATATTAAATAGAGAGAATAAATAATGTCATTAATGGATTTACTGAATAAAAAAACTGTTCTACCACTTGAATCAGAGGCATTGGCTGGACGAGAGGAAGAAGTCGATGTGCCGCAAGAACACTTCGTAAAAGGAACGCCTCTCAAGGGCCCTTTTGCAGACCATCTTCGTCAAGCAATATTTGGCATGGGATGTTTCTGGGGAGTAGAAAGGAGATTTTGGGAACTTGAGGGAGTTTATTCTACCTCTGCAGGATACGCCGGCGGTTTTACTAAAAATCCATCTTACAAAGAAGTTTGTACTGGTTTTACAGGACATAATGAGGTTGTTCTAGTGGTATACGATCCAAATATAATTTCTTTTCATTCCCTTTTAAAAACTTTTTGGGAGGATCATGACCCAACGCAAGGTATGAGACAGGGAAATGACATAGGAACTCAATATAGATCTGGTATCTATTATAGTTCTGAAGAAGAGATGGAAATTATTTTAGAAACAAAGAATACTTACCAAAAAGAGTTGAGTAACCAAGGGTTTGGAGAAATTACTACGGAAATTAAAGAAGCTGGAGAGTTTTACTATGCCGAACATTATCATCAACAATATTTAGCAAAAAATCCTGACGGTTATTGTGCTCTTGCGGGTACGGGAGTGAAAATTAACTGACCGTATCATAAATATAATCTTCACCCTCTCTCCTTATTACTTGATCTTCTTCAAGCTTAATAAGATGCGCTAAAAGCGATGCCTTAGCAATCGGGAATAAGGACGAATCAACATCGGCATAAACCTTCTCAACCAGCGAATCAGGGGTCCCTCTTGAAACATCCTTCAATGCCTCAAATACTTTCTTCTCCCTCTCAAGCCTATGGCTGATAATCCAATCAGCAACTTGATGAGGATTATCAAGTATATCGCCATGGCCAGGCGCTATCTTATCCACATCATGTTTTTTAAGCTTTTCTAGAGATTCAATATACTGCTTCATGTTTCCATCCGGAGGACCAATTACGACAGTTGACCCACTCATAATATGATCTCCCGAAAATAAATATTTCTCTTCTTTGAGAACAAAACAGAGGTGATTAGAAGCGTGTCCAGGAGTATGCACAACTTCTAGGGTGAATTCTTTTTCCTCAATCAATTCTCCATCTGTAAGAATCCTTCGTGGCTTGAAGGTTGTGTCCTGATTTTTGGTGGATGTGGTAATCATTCCATATGACGGTACCTCTAATTTCTCGATAAGGAGTCTTGTGCCAGGTGAATGATCTGGATGTGTATGTGTAACTAGAATCTGCTTTATATTTTTTGCATTTTTGATGATGATATCTATATGCTTTTCCATAGCAGGACCCGGATCAATAACTGTTACTTCTTCATTACCAACTAAATAAGTATTTGTGCCTGGTCCAGTAAAGACACTGCCATTTCCAGCTGTGATTCTTCTAATTAGCGGAGTTAGTTGAACAACTTTTTCAGGTTCCATTAATGATCCTCATAACCTTTATCTCCCGGAAGAAGTCCAACCATTTTGCCATCTTCTATAAAAAACTTCGGCTCTATTGTTGGGATTGTAGATGGGTCTATGG
>Ga0209433_10000292_pt1 | contig 15418 bp, 13 predicted proteins | sample METZYME_5_50m_FD_187552 | JGI IMG/M metagenome (GOLD analysis project Ga0209433, IMG submission 187552) | Marine microbial communities from oxygen minimum zone in mesopelagic equatorial Pacific - METZYME_5_50m (SPAdes) (version 2) | ecosystem: Environmental > Aquatic > Marine > Oceanic | place...
ATGACAGGGCAAGATCTTATTTGGATGTAAATTGTGGTCATTGCCACTCACGAACAGGAAATGCAAACTCCACCGGACTCTATTTAGATCTGGTAGAAACAAGAGATATCAATTTAGGTATTTATAAAAAACCAGTAGCAACAGGCAGAGGTAGCGGAGGTAACAAATACTCAATAGTCCCAGGAAGGCCAGATGAATCTATTTTGCTCTATAGAATGGAGTCCATGGATCCTGGAATAATGATGCCAGAGTCAGGGAGAGCATTAACTCATCAGGAAGCAGTTGAAATGGTAAGAGAGTGGATCACCCAGCTACCAAACTAGACTATTGACAAATATTGTATAATTGACTTTATTATGAAGACTCATCCAATTACTGATAAGTTCGCTGCCGGGCTATCCATAGCTTGTGCACTGCACTGCTTGCTAGTTCCATCTTTCTTAATTGTTACCTCTGGAGCAGCAGCGCTTTCAATAGATAATGAATTTATTCATTGGGCGATTCTATTTTTGGCACTACCTATTAGCATTTATGCTCTTGTAACTGGCGTATCAAACCATAAAGACAATATAGTATTTCTTATTGGGTTGGTTGGTCTCATCACACTAATTGCAACAGCATTATCAGAATCTTTTCTTTCTGAGGCATACGTAATTATTTTTACACTTATAGGATCAGCTCTAGTGGTTTATGCGCATGCTCAAAACTATCAGCTTTGTAAGGAGCTTGAATGTGACTGCCACGATATTACCTAGTAAGTATTAATAAACCTTAATGAATCCCTATATTGTTCTTTTCCTCGCAATAATTTTTGAGGTAATTGGAACAATGTTATTGCCAGCATCACAAAACTTTTCTAAGCCATTACCAACTACAGTTTTACTTTTTTCTTATGGAATATCTTTTTATTTTTTGGCCATAGTCACACAAAAACTACCATTATCAATTGTTTACGCCAGTTGGTCGGGAATAGGTGTCTTCACAATAGCGTTACTAAGCTATGCTATTTATAAGCAAACACTTAATTGGCAATCTATCCTTGGGCTTTTCCTTATTGTTATTGGTGTTACGATTGTAAATATTTATAAGTCAGTAAATTGAAAAAATGATCAATCTTCAAGGAGTTAAACCATTTGCAGAGGGCGGGAATAGGATTTGTTTCATTCATCCTGGTGACAAGAATTTATGCTTAAAAATAAGCAAACAGGAAGTTATTAAAAAGATGTATTCCAATGCGCCATGGTATAAAAAGCTTAGATCAGAAAAAAGCTTTGATGATAATCTAAGAGAAGAGAAGGCATATAAACAAAAAGCTATAAAGGAAAACCCAGAAAGAATCTGGCAACATCTTGCAAAATGGTATGCGTTTGTTCAAACCAGTGAAGGACTAGCTTCATGTACTGAGCTCATTATAAATAATGATCAAATAGCTCCAAACCTAGAAGAATATTTATTTAGCAAAGGCAGAACCAATGAGATCAATAAAGCTCTAAAAGAGTTTGAAATATTTCTGCAAGAAACCAAATTACTCACAAAAAATATAATACCTCACAACCTAGCTGTGAAAGAAAGTGACTCTGGACTCATATTAAAAATTATTGATGGCCTAGGCTGCATGTCATTTATTCCATTACCAGAGATTAGTGAAACTTTTGCAAATAGATATATTAATAGAAGAATAGAATTGATGTATTCGAGGATTAACTGGGATCTCTCAGGCAGAAAGGGAAGCTGGAAATGAGCACTCTTATACTAGTTGCCATTGAAGATGAGCTAAGAAGAGAGGATCTTCCTGACCACCAAATAGAATATATTGGCGTTGGAAAAGTTAATGCAGTTATCAACACATTAAATGCTATACAAAAACATAATCCAAAAAAAATCATAAATTTTGGAACAGCCGGATCGTTGAATGCAAATGTAAGTGGATTAGTTGAGGTATCAACTTTCTTTCAGCGTGATATGGATGCCTCACCGCTTGGCTTTAAAGTTGGACAAACTCCTTTCGAAGACTCTCTTGAAATCACTTTTGGTAGAGATGGAGTTACATGCGGCACAGGTGATAAGTTTGTAACCAGAACTCCAGCGTTAAAAACAGATATTGTTGACATGGAAGCTTTTGCTATAGCAAAAGTATGTAAATTAAAAAATATTAGCTTTAGATGCTTTAAATTTATTTCAGATAATGCCAATGACGAGGCAAAGGATGATTGGGTAGACAATGTTTCACTCGGTGCAAAGCTATTTATTGAAAGAATGAATGATATAGAAGATTAATAAGAAAATGATTTCATCTGTAGACCACTTAATAATTGCAGTAAAAGATCTAAATCTGGCTATAAATGATTATGAAAAAATTCTTGGTATTACCCCGTGCTGGAAAGGCAAGCATCCAGAATTAGGGACAAGAAATGCAATATTTAACTTAGAGAATACATATTTAGAGCTACTATCACCATGTGATGCAGGACCTGGCACAGATTTTGTAAATTCTTTACTTGCAGATAAAGGCGACCATCTGGCGGGGATTGTTTTAGGAACACAAAATATAGAACATGTTAAAGAAGTTCTAAATAAAGATGGACATGAAGTTGAGATAAGCTCTGGTGAGGCAACTAATGAAAAGGATGAAAAGATAAGGCGTTGGAAAAATATCTTTTTACCCAAAACACTTAGTAGAGAGTTATTCGTCTTCATCATAGAACATACTGAAGGATGTCTTCAAAAGTATGCAAGCCAAGATACCTCAAATGTAAAAAAGCTTGATCATGTTGTAATAAACACACAGGACGCAGATGAATTTATAAGTATTTATGAAGGTGTTTATAAAATTAGATTAGCCTTAGATAAAACCATCGAGCACTGGAAAAGGAGGATGCTTTTTTTTAGGACAAACGCAACCACAATAGAGGTTATTGAACAGAAAGATAAAAAAGAATTGGCCGATGAACTTTGGGGCCTTGCCTGGGAAGTTGATTCAATTGAAGATGCTCACAAAAGACTAGTTAGTAGTGGTGTTGAGGTAACTCCCATAAAAGAGGGTCTCAAAAAAGGAACCCTAGTTGCAACCATTAAATCCCACAACTGTAATGTGCCAACGCTATTAATAGAGCACAACAAAGACAAATAAATCTGAGTATTAACTCAACTGCTAAACCTATTACCTATAATGTTTTTCGCTAAAATCACGTATAATTAGAGCATGGCAACAAGAAAACAATTCGATGATTATATGATGCCCGTCTATAATCCAGCCAATTTTATTCCTTCTAAAGCAAAAGGCTCTATAGTTTGGGATGACAAGAAAAAAAAGTATATTGATTTTGCTTCAGGGATCGCAGTTACAAGCCTTGGTCATTGCTATCCCCCTTTAGTAAAAGTCCTTAACGAGCAGTCAAAAAAGATTTGGCATTTATCCAATGCTATGACAAATGCTCCTGCGCTAGACCTTGCAAAAAAACTTTGCAAGCTAACTTTTGCTGAGAAAGTCTTCTTTGCTAACTCTGGAGCGGAGGCAATGGAGGCTGCTGTTAAAACGGCAAGAAAATATGCAAATACTCATTATGGAAAGCATAAAAATGAAATTGTTGCTTTTGCTGATGCTTTTCATGGAAGAACTATGATGACTATTGCTTTAAATGGATCAGAGAGAATGACTGCGGGATTTGGACCAATGCCATCTGGCATAAAACACCATCCTTATAATGAAATAAAAGGGCTAGAAAAAGTAATTACAAAGAAAACAGCAGCGGTTGTACTTGAGTTAGTTCAGGGCGAAGCTGGCATTATAAAAGCCAAGAAAAACTTTTTGGCAAAAGTAAAAAAACTATGTAAGGAAAAGAATGTACTTATCATATTGGATGAGGTCCAGTCAGGAGTTGGAAGAACCGGAACTCTTTTTGCATATGAACAATTCAACATAAAACCAGACATCGTTACTACCGCAAAAGGTTTAGGTAATGGTTTTCCAATTGGAGCAATTTTGACAAAAGATCATATAGCTGAGTCGATGCAAGTTGGCGCTCACGGAACTACATTTGGAGGCAACCCTCTTGCATGTTCTGTAGCTCTTGAAGTCATAAACTCAATGTCAAAAAAAACAGTTCTTAAAAACGTGCTTAGAAAAGAAAAATTATTTATTAAAAAACTTAAAGAGATTAACAAGAAGCTCGATTGCTTCGAGAGAATAAATACAGCAGGGCTTTGGATTGGTTGTAAACTTAAAATCACCGAAACTATCAATCTGGATACAGTCCTTCAACAGTGCTATAAAAATGGACTCATGGTTTTAAAAGCTAACAACAACACTATAAGAATTGCGCCAAGTTTAATAATAGAAGATAAATTGATTAAAGATGGCTTGAACATTATGGAGAAATCAATCGCTCAACTGCAGCGACCACGAGTTTGAAAAATAAGACATTCTTAGCTTAATTTACTATACTCTCTGAAAATATACACAACAAAAAAATGAAGTTTAAGTTTCCCAAAAGCTATAAAGCAAATAGACCAAAGTTTTTTCAATTGTTAGGAAAAATATTAATGAAACTTTCGGGCTGGAAGATTAAAGGGCAAATCTCAGACCTATACGAGAACAAGAAGTTTGTGGCAATTGTTGCACCGCATACTTCGAACTGGGATGCAGTTGTTGGTTTGGCAGCTATAGCCGCGGTTGATCTCAAAGTATATTTCATAGGTAAACATACAGTCTTTAAAGGTTTGCTAGGAAAGTTCATGAAATACATGGGCGGAATCCCAGTTGATAGATCTAAACCGGGAGGTCTTATAAAAGACCTTTTGAGGCAAGTTGAAGATAAAAAGAATGGACTTATTGGCCTTGCTCCAGAAGGAACAAGATCAAAAGTGGGAGAATGGAAAACAGGTTTCTTAAGAATCGCACGTGAACTCAACTCAGGAGTAGTTTTAATTTCATTGGACTTTTTGAAAAAGGAATTAGTATTTGGTAAAGAGTTTATGCCAACGGGAGATGATCAGAAGGACATATTGAATATTAGAGAATATTACAACGCCTTTACACCCAAAAACCCTGCCAACTTTTAAAATAATTCCATTATTCTGCAAATATCTGAACTCTCATGCTGTTTTGAGAATATTTTTGCATCTAGTACAAGAGTAGGATCATTAATTGCTTGATAGACTGGCCATACTGGAGAAACTTTATCATTAGGATTTCCAGTCTTTGCAAAAGACAACCAATAAGATTGAATTGCTAACGTAAGATCTTTATCTACCTCATTCGTTGGGAGCCAATCATCATGAGTATTAAAGACGTACGGAAGCTCTGCACCATGAAAAGCACCAAACTTTTCTGCTAACTCACCATCTCTGACCCTATTAAATTGATAGACCCAAGTCTTATTGCCATTTTCCCTAAGTTTTCTTGCCATAAACAAAGAAGGGCAAACAAAGTTTTTAGCTGTGATTAAGAGATCCATTTTTCTTACAGGATCTTCAACATTAACAAGAAGCTCCAAAAGCTTCACCTTCTTCTCTTGGCTTACTTCTTGATCAAGCCATAGGCTAACATCAACATTGCCGTCAAAATAAAGAGACCACTCATCATTATTAGTTCCAACAATAAGATCGACATTTTGAATATTTCCATATTCAAATGCTTCAGATAGACTCTGTTCTATCGAGAGACCATCAATCACATAATTAAAATAGTGGTCAGCATAAACATTTTCTGAAACCTCTAGTACCTGATCTGCACTAAGACTTTTAAGACCTTTAATTGAAGGATCTTCAAACGACTTACTAAATTGGTCTGCAAGTGCCTTAACCCCAGAACTTGAAGTTGGATAAGTAAAAGATGAACCTCCGCTTTGATGAACAGCTCTGTGGAATAAGTTTTTGCTTAGTGGAGAAGCTATTAAATGACTTATTCCACCTGCACCTGCTGACTCACCAATCAAAGTTACATTTGATGGATCACCACCAAAAAACGAAACATATTCCTGAATCCATTCCAGAGCTAACAGCTGATCAAATAAAGCCAGGTTTGGACTCTCAACCTCTGGATGAGAAAAAAAACCGAATACACCTAAGCGATAAGGAATACTTATTAATATAAAGTCTTGACTAGCGATATTATGGCCAAGATAGTTAGGCTCATATGACCAACCAGCTTTGTTACTTCCACCATGAATATAAACAATAACAGGCAAATCTTTTTTTGGTCCTGTAGGACGCCATAAATTTAGATAAAGACAATCTTCACTAAATTCCGGAACGTCAAAAGTATTTGGATCTCCACCGAAATCTTTTATAAGCCTTTTATACCAGTTAACAATTCTTTGATTTTGAAAACATGCTGGCTTAAATTCTTTAGCAACAATCTTTATTTTTGAGTTCGGGATCCAAGCATTTGGCCTTTCCCATCTTAAATCTCCCAGAGGCGGTTCTGCAAAAGGCAGACCAAGAAATAACTCAACTTTCTTATTTTTATGTAAGCTGCCAATAATTTCAGTTTGTTCGATAAATACTGATGGTTGATGATGCGCTGATCCAAATGAATAAATAGTAAAAAAGATGGCAAAAATCCCAGAGAAGCAACGCATCATTTTTATAAAAAGAGAAACTTCGAAACAAAAACAATAGTTAAAAACCAAGCACCAGATGAGATATTTTTGATTTCTCCACTTGAAACCTTAAGCACAACATATGCTAAAAATCCAAGCGCAATTCCATTCGCAATAGAAAAAGTGAGTGGAATCATAACGATAATAACTAAAGCTGGTAAAAGCTCTGTCGAATCAGACCAGTTTAGTTTTTCCATACCACTCATCATTAAAATAGATACATAAATTAAAGCCCCAGCAGTGGCATAAGCAGGAACTATTGCAGCTAAAGGGGAGAAGAATATTGCAACTAAAAATAAAAGACCAACTATAACTGTAGTTAAACCAGTCCTTCCCCCAGCCTCAACTCCAGCTGAGCTCTCCACATAACTTGTCACCGGAGAGCAACCAAAAAAAGTTCCAAATATGCTAGAGCCACTATCAGCTTTTAGAGCCTTATCAAAGTTCTTTGCATTTCCATATTCATCAGTAATTTTTGCTCTTGTTGCAACACCCAACAAGGTTCCAGCAGTATCAAATAAATTTACAAACAAGAATGACATCACAACACTCAGCATTGCGATATCAAGTGCACCAAGGATATCCATTTTCATAAATGTTGGAGCAATACTTGGAGGCATAGAGACTAATCCACGAAACTCAATAAGCCCAAGTAAAATTGAAGATATTGTTATGACAATTACACCTATAAGGATAGATCCAGGAATATTTCTTACTGATAATGAACAAATTATTAAAAAGCCTAATGCAGCTAATAATGTTTCAGGGTTTGTAAAATCACCAAGACTGAGAAAAGTTGCATTATTAGCAACGATTAACCCTCCGTTTTTTAAACCTATAAAGCCTATGAAAAGACCAACTCCGGCTCCCATAGCAATACGAAGGTTGAGGGGAATGCTATCCAGCATCCACCTTCTTAATCTGGTAACACTCATTATAAAAAATAGCACACCTGCTAAAAACACTGCGCCCAAAGCTACTTCCCACGAGTATCCCATTTCGCCTACCACTGTATAGGTAAAAAAGGCATTCAAACCCATACCCGGAGCCAAACTCACTGGCCAGTTAGAATAAATACCCATAATGATGCAAGCCAATGATGCTGCTAGGCATGTGCCTACAAAGCTTGCACCCAAGTCCATACCGCTCACAGCCATCATTTGAGGATTGACAAAAATAATATATGCCATTGTTACAAAGGTCGTAACACCGGCTAAAACCTCCTGTCCTAGAGAAGTATTATTTGATTCAAGTTTGAAGATTTTTTCTAGCATTAAAGGGAATTTTACAGGTTTCAAGTTATTAATTTACTTTTTAAAGCAAAAAAAACGAAAAAAGTCGCCAAATGTTGATTTGAAGCTTGTTAAGTTAAATTTTAAAAAGTATTATTTTACATTGTGATTTGATTTGCACCATCTCCATGGTTAAAAAGGAGCTCAATTATTTGAGTTAATAGTGAGTTAAAATCGTTCAACTCTTCGGAGTCGGAAGTAAGCGAAAGCTGAAGGAACGCAAAAATCGTTCATCTCTTAGGAGACGGAAGTAGGGTAAAACCGAAGGAACGCCGCTTGTTAAACAGATCGAGTTTAACCTCAATTGTCCTGCAGACAAAATACAAAATAAAAAACTTTACGGGGAAAATTTTATGAAAAATTATGTAAATATTTTATTTCAAAAAGCTATTTTGGTGACTTTTGTAGGCTTCTTCGGTCTTAATATCGTTGCTCAAGAAGTTGAGGAAGTGGTAGTTACAGCTGAAAAGCGTTCTGAAAGTCTTCAGGATATCTCTCAAGCGGTAACTGCATTAACTGATTCAGATATAGAAGAGAAAAATATAACAACCTTTACCGATCTCAGCGCTATCGTTCCAGGTGTAACAGTAGCAAAGAATGAGGGATACAAAACCATCATATCTATTAGAGGTGTGGGAAATGAGACTAACCAAAATGCCATCGCTGCTCCTTCAGTAGCTTTTCATATGGATGGCGTTTTTATTGCTTCACCCTTTGCCTTGGGAACAGACTTTTTGGATGTTGAAAGAATTGAAGTTCTTCGCGGCCCACAAGGAACACTATTTGGTCAAAACTCAACTGGTGGGGCAGTGAATGTAATCAGCAAAGCACCAACAACTGAAGGCGGAGAGGGAAAACTAAACGTTACTTTTGGAGATTACAATCTCAGAAAGGTATCCACATCTAATAACTTCGTTGTTAATGACAAAATTGCAACCAGGTTCTCTATTTCTTCAACGACAAGAGACGGTTTTACTAAAAACGTTTTTACAGGTCAGGATCTTGATGATGCAAACAATAAAAGCATAAGAACTGACTGGATGTTTGATCTTAATGATACATCTAGCCTCAGAGTCTTTGGGCAATACTTTAAAGTTGATAGAAATGGAGCCGCGATTAGAGGAATAGATGATCAAACATCAGGCATGAGAAAGCTCTCTCAAGATACTGTTTCTCAGCATGAACTATCATCAATGGTTGTTGCAGCAATATATGAATCTGACCTTGGCTTTGCAAATCTTAAAGCAATAGCAAGCGTTCAAGAAGATGATGTCTTAGTTGTAAGGGACAACGATAGACATAACTATCTCGACCCAGTTTTATCAATACCAGGCCTAGGTGCAGGAGCAACATATCAAAGAGCAGAATTTACTCCTGAAACTTCTTTAGTTGACACAACGACTTTTGAAATAAATTTGATTTCTAACGAGCCTGCATTTAATGGAAAGCTAGATTGGACTGTTGGGGCATTTTATATGGACCACGAAATAGAAAATGTCATCAGAGGTTACAGAGATGATGACCTAGATGGCAGAATAAAATACTTATGTGATGAATCATTTGCTGACCCAAGCTATTGTTATGATCATGATTATGGTATTCCTGGCAGATTTGATATTTTTGGCCCAGCTGCTGAAGTTGACTTCTTTACTGATGCAAATCCAGGAAGAGAATCCTTTTCTGTATATGGACAAACCACACTTAGCCTAAGCGAATCATTCAGAGTAGTATCTGGATTAAGGTACTCAGAAGATACATTTAAAACAGATGTAACCAACTTTCTCAATGTTGAGTCCTTCAAAGAGGAAGGAACAACTGATGAAGTTACAACAAGAGTGGTTGCAGAAGTTGATTTTTCTGATGACATAATGGGATATTTTGCTTTAGCAAGAGGTTTCAAGCCTGGCGGAAGTAATCTTACATTTGGATTTACAGAAGAGGAAGATGTTGCAGCAGGTAGACCTGTGGCACCAGCTTTAGTTTTCCCAACATTTGAAAGTGAGACAGTTGAGTCACTTGAGCTTGGTTTAAAATCAACATTTTTAGATGGAAGAGCTAGAGCTAACTTAGCTTATTTCTCATACTCATACGAAAACCTTCAGTTTCAAGCTACTGACCCAGATCCTTATAGGGGAGGGGTAGCCAATATCCCAGAATCAGAGATGTCAGGTCTTGAAGTTGAATTTACAGGATTTTTAACAGATTCACTCAGCTTAGATATGAACTTGGCTTTCACAGATTCAGAAGTTACTTCTGATTATGAGGTTTTAGATAATGTGGATGCATATCAATACTTCTTTGGGCAAGAAGATCTTAGATATGGTCTTAGAGAGAATGTTAAGGGTAATCAATTAGCTAAGACTCCAGAATTTACAGCGGATATTACTCTTAGACACGAAACCAATCTTCCATCTGGCAACACATTAACGACTGTTGCTCAATATGTAAAAAGAGGTGAATTTCAACAAAGAGTCTCAAATAATCCAATCGTTGACTCTATTAGAGCTTATTACATTGGTAATATCACAACCAGTATAGGGTTTAGCGACAGCATGGCTGTAGATTTTATGATTCTTAATCTTAGTGACGAGGATGGAGTCAATTCAAGTATGACCGACGTCTTCGGAGTAGCTGCAACTGGATTGGAGCTCATTCCTCCGAGACAAGTTATGACGAGGTTAAGATATAGGTTCTAGCATTAAGTTTTAATACTGCTAGTTTATATATAAGGTCTGTTTTGGAGTAATATTAGCTTTATGGAAAAGCATTTTATCCAAGCAGACCAATTATTAAGAGACTCATACAATTTAGCCTGGAAAATTTTTGAGAGTGGCTTTAGACCAGACTACATTGTTGGTGTTTGGCGAGGTGGTGCTCCAGTTGGTATTGCAGTTCAGGAATTTTTAGATTTTCTAGATGTCTCTTCTGACCATATAGCCATTAGAACTTCATATTATTCAGGAATTGATTCTAGGAAAGAAGAAGTCCAAGTTTATGGACTCAATTATGTAATTAGAAAGCTAAAATCTGAAGACTCACTATTAATAGTTGATGATGTATACGATACAGGTAAGTCTGTAAGTAAGGTTATAAGCGATTTAGAATCTGCTTGTAAGAAAAATACACCTGAGATTCGCGTAGCAACTCCTTACTTCAAACCAAGTAAAAATAAAACCGAGAGAATTCCTGATTACTTTATCCATGAAACTGATCAATGGCTGGTATTTCCACATGAGCTTCAAGGCCTCACTATGGATGAAATAAAAGCAAATAAACCTGAGCTTGACTCACTTATTAAAAATATTGAGTCATTAAAATCTAAATGACCAACCTAACGGTTGCCGAAGTTTATGCGATTGGTCTTCCTATCATATATGGAATGATTGCTCTTGAAGCTATATTTTCATCTTTAACAAATAAATCTTTTTATAAACTCGATGATACTCTATGCACAGCAGGACTTCTCATTGGAAATATATTAATGGGATCTGCTGCAAAAGGACTTTCTTTTGCAGTTCATATTTTTCTTTATCAATTTAGAATAATTGACCTAGCAAGCTTGATACCCTTGTGGGCTATGTGGATATTAGCTTTTGTTTTGATAGATTTAGTTTTTTATGTCTATCACAGGCTTTCACATAGAGTAAGATTTCTATGGGCAATCCATATGAGCCACCATTCAAGTGAGGAGATGAACTTTGCAGTTTCTCTCCGACAAGCATGGTTTGCTCCGCTATCAAAACTTCCTTTCTTTGCTGTACTCCCACTTTTGGGGATGGACCCTACAATTCTAGTTATAGCGGGCGTAATTAGCACACTCTGGGGCGTTGTTGGCCACACTCAAATTGTTGATAAACTTGGTCCACTTGAGATTGTCTTCAATACACCGTCTCATCACAGGGTTCATCATGGCGCAAACAAGGAATATATTGACAAAAATTATGGAAATTTATTTATTATCTGGGACAAAATGTTTGGTACATTCGAACCAGAAATAGCCCCAGTTAAATACGGATTAGTGAATAATGTAAATACATTTAATCCAATAAAAATTACCTTTATGGGTTGGAGCGCAATATTTAAAGATGTTAGAAAAGCAAAAACACTTAAAGAAGCATTCTCTTTAACGTTTGGGCCTCCTAATACAAAATTAAGAGGCGGGTCATTCTAATCAATCAAGGGCGTCGTTTATTTTCCAATTTAAATAATCAAAATGGCCTTTTACCATATCATTACCATACGCTGAGTTCGTGAAGTTCTTTATCTTAACCAGGGAACTAAAGATAGCTGCTCTGGATATTTCATCATAACTATTGTCATCCATTGCCGCTATTAGGCCATCAACATAAGCAGACTGAAGATTCATTTTAAAGGTATTTGGAATCTCTCTCGGAACAAAAATACCATTAAAAAGATCTTGAAGAACTTCATTTGGTAAATACTTATTACCATATTGAGCACTATCTGATAGTCGCTTCATCACTCTAGGATGAAGAATAAAGCTGAGTGAGCTCAATTGCATTCTTAAAACAAGATCATGAATCTTTGGATCATTGTCGGAGTTTCCGTAACTGGCAGCTCTTTTTTCAGATTGAAGTAATTTCAATATTTCAGGATCAAATGTAAAAGCATCATTAGCAAATAGCTCGGTATTAAGAACACTCATCGCTCTTTTTTGCTCACTATATGGAACAACCTCAAACGGTGTCATATTCTCGTCTTGGCCTATAACAAGCCTATTTGAGTAAACACCTCCAATTTGGATTGCAACAGATTCAAGAAACCTACCTTTATCTCTCACTAGACTATCGAAAGTCCCTTTCAGTTCAGAATAAGTTGTACCTGGCTCATTAAAGATTTCTGTTAACTCACTAATTTTTTTGTCAATTGTTTCAATTCTCTGCACTGTATAAGTTATTGGATCTTTTGACATGTCATACCTTTTATTTCTCGGATCGGTATTTCTTCCAGGACTTCCCATAACATCATCATCAGTTCCAAAAATAAGTTCAGGCTTTGTTGATTGTGCGAGGAGATCTTCTCTCTCTTGTTCACTCATTTCTGGCGTATAACCAAAGACAACGGCCCAAATATCATAAAAACCAGGTTCAGTTGGAAAGTAATTACCTTGCTCAACACCTTCAGGTGCTATATTGATTGGATCATAATCCATTACAGAACCAATATGATTTTTGCCTGTAATGTTTTTATCATGAATTTCAGTCGGACCATATAACCAACTTGCTTTAAAGTTATGACGCAACCCAAGAGTATGGCCAATTTCATGAAGGGTAAGGGATATAATCCATTGTCTAAGCGGATCATTTTCTTCATCATAGCCCCAAATTTTTCTGAGCCTATAACCGTAACTTATTGAGTTAAACTCTTGAACGATATCTGCAGCTATCATTTCACCTGTTCTTGGGTTAGCTACGCTAGGACCATAACCTGAATATCTTGGTGACGGTGTTGATGCCCATCTAATTACGTTGTATTGAACATCACCAGCATCCCACTCTGCATCATCAGGCTGAATCTTTGCAACAACTGCATTTTTAAAACCTGCCTTTTCAAATGCAATATTCCATAACTCAATTGCTTCGACTACAAATGGTTTAATTTCCTCAGGAGTTGAATTTTCAACCCAAAACACGATTGGGTTAACTGGTTCAGAAATTTCTGCTGTTGGATCTTTCTTAATTAAACGCCATCTGTTAATTAAATCTTTACCTTTAAAATAATCATAAGTACTTAAATCAGTAATTTTTGTAGAAAAATATCCTACTCTCTGATCAGCAACTCTTGGTTCATATTTATCATCAGGCATCTCAACAAACATATGCCGCGCTACAATACTTGAATATCTTGCATCTGGTACCGCATCAACTGATCCTTTTGGGCTCGGATTAAAGAATCCGTAAGTTACTTCTACAGATGTATTTTTTGGGTAGTTTTTTACTCTGCTGATATAAGTTTTTTTATCATCAATTCTTCCAAGAATGAGGCTATAGTACTCTGCATATTCTTTTGGAGGCGTAAGACCAACTAGCATTTCGCCAAGAAATAGTTTATCTATATTTATAAGATATCTATTTTCTTCCTCTATCTTAACTTCGAACCTTCCAACAAAAGATTCAAGTATATTTGTCAAAGTTGACTTCGATATATTATTTGAATCGTCATAATTGAATACGGTATTTTTTTTATAAAGGGCTAAATCATCCTTAAACTTTCTAAACTCTAGAACAGAGCTATCTCCCATATCTCCACCGCTAGCCCCTCCTGCTTGGGCACCGCTTATGATGTAATAAAAATATATAAATTCTTTAGATAGATCTCCCTCTTCAATTATTGTGTAATAGGTATCCTCTTCAGTTTCATAATAAATATCGAGCATTCCTTCAATGATTTCGAATTCTCCATCTTCAATGAATTCAGCAATTGTTGGTTCTTTCTCTTCCTCTTTTTCTTTATCCTCACTATCTTCTGCAACATCTTCGACAACTTCCTCAGATGTATTTTTAGCCTCTTGGACTTCTTCTTCTGCAAAAGACATGAAGGAAATAATTAACATTAAACTTAATAAATAACTGATATTTTTCATTTTCTACCTCGTAAACTAGGGGGTTATTCTAATGGTCAAGTAGCCAACATGCAATCAGATTAGATGTTAATATATGGGCATGGAAAAAACATACGATTTTGTAATTATTGGCGCAGGTTCAGCAGGCTGTGTTTTAGCTAACAGACTAAGTGAAGATCCGAATACTTCGGTTTGTATAATGGAGGCTGGAAAAAAAGATACTGACCCAAGAATCCATATTCCAATAGGTTTTGCATTCTTTGGTGAAAATAATCCGGTAAGTTGGAATTATGAAACAGTTCCCCAAAAAGAGTTTGAGGAAGTAACTGTCTCTGAACCAGCAACAGAAGTCGTCGATACAACCGGAGGAGTTCACTCTTTTAAACAGGAAGTCAAAGAACACAGGAGGGGAGCTCAACCAAGAGGGAAGACGCTTGGTGGCTCAAGCTCAATTAACGCTATGCTTTATGTTCGTGGGCATAGGTGGGATTATGATCATTGGGCAAGTTTGGGAAATGATGGTTGGTCCTATGACGAGGTCTTAAAATATTTTAGGAAAGCAGAACACAATGAAGCATTTGATGATGAGTTTCATGGTCAAAACGGCCCATTAAATGTCTCAAGGATTAGACACGAAAACAAGCCCACAAAAGATTTCGTTGAAGCAGGATCAAAATTATACGAACGTAATGCAGACTTTAATGGCAAAGAGCAAGAGGGCGTAGGCTTTTACCAAACAACTCAAAAAAATGGCAAAAGATGCAGTGCTGCAAAAGCATATTTGGTGCCCGCCTTAGAAAGGCCAAACCTAACCGTAATAACTGAAGCAAATGTCGATAAAATAGTTATTGAAAATGATAAAGCTTCAGGCGTTGAGTATATAGACACGGAGGGAGCTACTCATACTATTGCCGCCTCAAAAGAAGTATTGCTGTGTTCCG
>Ga0209433_10000293_pt1 | contig 15415 bp, 9 predicted proteins | sample METZYME_5_50m_FD_187552 | JGI IMG/M metagenome (GOLD analysis project Ga0209433, IMG submission 187552) | Marine microbial communities from oxygen minimum zone in mesopelagic equatorial Pacific - METZYME_5_50m (SPAdes) (version 2) | ecosystem: Environmental > Aquatic > Marine > Oceanic | place...
CATGGGAGCCCCTCTGTATGTAACAGAAAACGAGCTACGGGAGAACTTCAATGACGAGCTAGTTCAACTATACGGGGTTGACGAGGCAAAGGAGAGAGTAGTTCTTGACCCAATGAAGATAGCTACCTTAGAATACGAGCAGGAACGCATACCTATAGATGTGGACCCGCACCTAGAAGAAGAGTGAACTCTCAAGAGGTGATCCCCTGACTTCCTCGGTGAGTCCCAGAAGGGCTACTGAAGTTTTGATTGTGCTCACAATCCTAGTGATCTCAATGGGCGGGATGATAAGAATCTATGATGCTGGTGAATCTTGTCCCGATTGGCCAACTTGCTTTGGGACTTGGGGATTTGATATCTCAGAGGAAGAACAGGGGGAATGGTGGGAAGAAAATCCTGATGAGGCAGATTCCAGAGGTTCCGGGCACAGATATTCATCGTTCCAAATATTTACAGAGTGGTTCCACAGACTACTAGCGGGAGCCTTTGTGGGCCCACTGGTGATCCTAAACTGGCTACTAATCAGGAAAGAGGCTTGGACTAGCCCCCGAGTTAAGGGAGTCTCGAGTCTGACATTCGGGCTGATTTTGTGGCAAGGGGCGATTGGTTGGCTCACCGTAAAAATGGATAATGAGAATTGGAGTGTAGCCATACATCTTGGATCTGCCATGGCCTTCATGCTTTCACTAATTTGGCTATGGATGGAGATAAGGCGAGATGAGGACGAGCTTCCGGATTGGATTAGCTTTGATCCCCTGATTGGGATGAAATGGAGGAAATTAGTTGGGATCCTGTCAATATCAACTCTAATTACCCTATTTTCAGGAGTTTATGTTTCTACAACACCGGGTGCTAACTATGGGTGCGGAGTAGATGGGATGCTGGACTCATGGCCCCTCTGCAACGGTAAGTTAGTCCAGAACATCGAAAACTGGGAGTTACAATCCCAGATTGTTCACAGATGGTTAGTAAGCATAGTTGGAGCGATGCTCGCATTCTGCTCATACAAGATATGGAGAGATTGCCAAGATGGGCAAGGTGGCATCACTCTGAGGAACTGGGTTTGGGCGTCAACTGCTACATATTTCGGAAATGGATTACTGGGTGCTTCTTACGTCATATCATGGGATTCCGGGAGTTTCTCAGAGTACCTCTCGCTAGCGCACCTGATGGTTGCAACGGTATCATTCACTGTTCTTGCCACGGCTTGGCTCGGAGTTACAGTTATGTCCTCCCCCAGAGGAGCGAGTATTACTGTTGAAGATTAGGTGGATGGATGGGCGGAAAAATTGGGAGTTTCCTCACTCTAACCAAGCCTAATGTGGTGATTCTCTTACAAATTACCGGTATTCTTGCTGTTATTTCACATGATTTACTAGAAGGTGGGGGCCTTACAGAAGAGACTGCCGGGACAATAATCGTAGTATTTATTGGAGGTTTTCTAACAGCGGGAGGGGCCAATTCAATCAACATGTGGTATGATCGCGATATCGACCCACTGATGCCAAGAACTTCTGGTAGGCCAATCCCAATGGGGGAAATATCTCCTTCAAGCGCATTAGTTTTTGGAGTTTTAATTTCTATAATCGGAACTTTGTGGCTCTTCTTAATGTCTAATTCTGTTGCAGCTTTCTGGGCGGTATTTAGTGTGCTATTCTATGTGTTCATCTACAGTATTTGGTTGAAAAGAACAACCTCTCAGAATATTGTGATAGGGGGAATAGCTGGTTCAACACCACCCTTGGTTGGATGGTCTGCTTCTGATGACTCTCTTGGAATATCAACGGAGTCAGTCGAATCTGCAATCTCCTCAGTTACTGATCTAGGCAGTTCTATGCCATGGCTAATGTTTCTGATCATATTCTTGTGGACGCCCCCTCATTTCTGGGCACTCGCACTATACAGGTCGAAGGAATACCGGGAAGCGGGAGTGCCCATGCTACCAAATGTAAAGGGAAATGCCAGAACATTATCTGAAATGAAGGTATACTCAATACTTCTGATTTTGGCATCATTTTACTCGCCAATAGCAAACGGTAATCTCGATGATGAAGATAGGGCATACCATGCCCTGAGATGGTCTTGTTTCCTCCTGAGTATGTGGTATGCCTCGACTGTGTGGAGAATAGATATTGATGAGGGGCTAGATGGAAGTGGGAGGATGCCGACTGCAGCACGGTCGTTCTACTTCTCATTGGCATTCCTAGCGATGTTCTTCTTGCTCCTAGTCTCATCTGGGTGGGGTTTTATGGGCGTCGGTGCTGGGATATTGATTTGCGGAGTTTTGATTCTCAAGCTAGAGTATGACAGCAGAAACAGAATAGCGGGTGTTGACTGACTGACCTTCCGGTCCCGATGGATTCAAGCACTTGGTAGTTAGTTGCAAGGCGAACAGGTAGGTGGTGCGATGGAGGAGAGGGAGCTAATCTTCGATTGGAACACCATCGATTACGAGATTTCCAGAGATTCTTCTAAACACCCCCATGGGCTCTGGTTCGATGATGAGACCCTCAGAGATGGACTACAGAGTCCTAGTGCGGTTAATCCCACGATTAGCCAGAAAATAGAGCTTATTGATTACATGGAGAAACTGGGGATACAGAAGGTTGACCTCGGGCTTCCCGGTGCAGGCCCGCATCACATAAACCACATTGACTCGATGCTTATGCATATGGGCGAGATGGGGTACTCGCTCCGTCCGGGATGTGCAGTTAGGACCTTGGTAACGGATATTGAGCCATTGGTGGACCTACAATCGAAACATGAGCGTCAGATTCAGGCGAGTGCTTTCCTCGGGACCAGCCCTATCAGGCAATATGCTGAAGGTTGGACTATGGACAGGATAATGGCAACAGCTGAGTCGGCCGTTTCCTTTGCGGTCGACAATGATATACCTGTTATGTTCGTAACGGAGGACACTACTCGAAGTAAGCCTGAAGACATCAAAAAAGTCTACACTAGAGCAATGGAGCTAGGGGCAGACAGGATATGTGTCTGTGATACCTGTGGCCATGTGACTCCAAACGGCGTCAGAAAGTTGCTTGGTTTCATTCAGGAAGAAGTGATTCCCGATTCCGGATTCAAGAGAAGGGACATTGAAGTAAACTGGCATGGTCATCAAGACAGGGGTCTTGGAGTTGCGAACAATCTGGCAGCATATGAAGCCGGAGCTGATGTTATTCATGGTACTGCCCTAGGGGTTGGAGAGAGATCCGGTAACGCACCCATTGATCAGACACTGGTGAATTTGAGTCTGATGGGAGTGATAAATAATGACCTCACATCTCTAAGTGAGTACATGAATAAGGCTCACGAATATGTTGGTGTAGCTCTCCCCAGAAACTATCCGGTTTTTGGAGAGGATGCATTTGAGACTGGCACTGGAGTTCATGCAAGTGCGGTTGTCAAGGCAATGGAAAAGGGAGATCACTGGCTTGCAGATAGAGTGTACTCTGGAGTGCCTGCCGGAGACTACGGGCTGAGCCAAGTTATTCGAATAGGGCATATGAGTGGAAGGTCCAACATCACATGGTGGCTAAGCCAGAACGGTTATGAGCCCACAGGAGAACTTGTGGAGGCTCTTTTCGAAATTGCAAAGACACAAAGAAGGCTAATGACCGATTCTGAGGTACATGCTGAAATCTCCAAATTCAACCAGAGTCGATGAGTCAAGTTCCTAACGGCGATTACGAACGGCTATATGTCTTGGTTCGGCGAGTAGTATCATGCGTTACGCAGTCGCTATCGTCCTGATTGTTGTTTTGTCTCCATTTTCTGGGATCGTTTCAGGTGAATATGAGCAAGATGGAATAGAAAAATTCGAGTCTTCCTCGATTATGGAGGGTTACTCAATTCCGGTCCAGCTCGCATTCGATAGAGCTGAAGATTTATCACTTTACTCACAGGATGAAATATTTAGCGCCAAGGAGTGGCTCGTTGTAACTGGAATTCCCCAGAAAGAACACACAAAATCTCTCTCCAATCCGATCTCGAGTATTGAGACCAAAGTATTACCGGGGTCCTACATTTGGGAGATGGAAGACGGTCGAAAGGCAGTAGAGAGTCTTACCATAGCCATGGAGATTGGAGAAATCGAGAGTTTCTCTCCAGTAATCAAGATGGAACATACAAAGAAATTCTATCCCAATGACCCAGAATTCGGATCCCAGTGGCACCTAGAAAATAGTGGTCAGACCGGTGGGCTATCCGGAGAAGACGCTAACCTAACCGGTGCTTGGGACTCGTACAATGGTTCTGGCGTCGTAATCAGCATAGTGGACGATGGGCTGGATATCTCTCATCCAGATATATCGCCCAACTACGACCAATCAGCCTCATATGATTGGTGTAATGATGACTCTGATCCGACCCCATTGAGTTTCGATGGTCATGGGACTGCGGCCGCAGGAGTCGCAGGAGCTGCTGGTAACAATTCGGTCTATGTCTCGGGCGCGGCCTTCGGGGCTAGTTTGGCAGGATCCACGCTCATAGCTTGCTCAATCAACGACTTCGACGAGTCTCAGGCCCTTAGCTACGAAAATGACTACATTGACATCTACTCCAATTCATGGGGCCCTAGCGACACAGGGAGAATATTGGATGGACCAGGGCCTCTAATGACCGCGGCATTCGAGAATGACGTCTTCCAAGGGAGAGATGGACTTGGAAACATAATCACATGGGCCGCAGGGAATGGCCTCACAAATGATGATGACTCGAACTACGATGGCTATGCTAACAGCAGATATACGATTGCCGTGACGGCGATAACTCATCTCGGAGAACAGTCATATTATGCTGAACCGGGGGCCAATATCCTAGTTGCCGCTCATTCAAATGGAGATGGAGAGGCCATAACAACCACTGACATTGTCGGCTCGGGTGGATATAACTCATCTGGAAATGTAACAGACACGTTTGGCGGTACCTCTAGCGCAACTCCACTCGTCTCAGGGGTGATCGCCCTGATGTTAGAGGCAAATCAAAATTTAACCTGGAGGGATGTGCAACATATTCTGGTCAACACCGCTAGGGTCAATGACCCTGCAGATTCTTCCTGGGAAATAAACGGCGCTGGCCACGATGTATCTCACAAATATGGATTTGGTGCCGTAGATGCTAGTGCAGCGGTTGCCATGTCCTCCAACTGGACTACTGTGGAGGACGAGGTTAACGTCAGCATTGGCCCGATGAATCCAAATTTCGATCTGGGAGATGGGATATCTGGATGGGATGATTTCAACATTACAGTCACAGATGACCTGGCAATCGAAAGTGTGGATGTGGTTGTTGACATTTCGCATGACTACAGGGGAGAGTTAGAGATTGTTCTTGTTTCTCCCTCTGGAAAGGAATCTTGGTTGGCAGAAGAAAGAAGCGACAGCGGAGACGATTATGACAATTGGACCTTCAACACAGTTCATCATTGGGATGAGTCTTCCCTCGGGGAGTGGCAACTCAGAATTAGAGATAGCGACTCTGGAAATAATGGTACTTTGAATCATTGGTCGCTTATATTCCACGGGACCGATGCGGATTTGGATCATGATGATGACGGATTGGAGGATGTGAACGAGACTGAGATTTGGGGAACTGATCCCTATGACCCCGACACAGATGATGATGGATTGAGTGACTACGAAGAGGTCATGAACCACAGTACCAACCCATTGTCTCCAGATTCTGATCTGGATGGTATAAACGACTATGATGAGATAATGATATTCGGGACTAACCCACTACAGAGCGACACCGACAACGATGGGCTATCAGATGGAGTGGAGGTGAACTTCTGGGGCAGTGATCCGTTATTGTTCGACCCAGATGACGATGGAGATCTTTTCTACCATTTCGATGATTGCGATGATCAGGACCCGATGATAAACCCGGGGAGACCTGAAACTCTGAATGGGGTGGATGATAATTGTGACTCGCAAATAGATGAGGGTTTCAATTTCACCGATTCGGATGGGGATGGTCTTCTGGATTGGCCGGAGTTTCACATACATCAAACACAATATCTAGACAGTGATTCTGATGATGATGGACTTAGTGATGGAATCGAAGTTCTAACCTTTGGGAGTGACCCGAATTCCGCTGATTCTGATGACGATGGAGATGGTTGGTATTGGTTCCAAGACTGTGATGACCAAGATAGTTTCAGATCCCCTGGTCTGAGCGAGGTTCTTGATGGAATTGACAATGACTGCGACGAAGTCATGGACGATGGTTTCGAGTTGATTGATACTGATGGAGATCAGCTGAGTGATTATGAAGAATACCATAATATCTCGACAAATCCCTACAATGGGGATACTGATGGGGACGGTTTACCTGATGGGTACGAAATTAGTATCACTAAGACTGACCCGGTCATGGCAGATCCCGATGAAGACGGAGATGGCGAGTACTGGTTCGAAGACTGTGATGACAATGATTCCGAAAGAGCGGGTTATCTGTCCGAATCACTTGATGGAAAGGACAATGATTGTGACGAATCTGTAGACGAAGACTTCGTTGACATCGATACTGATGGAGACTTTCTGAAGGATTATGATGAGTTCCACCTCTACATGACATCTGCAACTCAATCCGACACTGACGGCGATGGCTATTCTGATGGAGATGAAATCTTGGACATCGGTTCTGACCCACTAGTATTCAATTTTGATAGTGACGAAGATGGCTACCTAGATTTCGAGGATTGCGATGATAATGATGAGTCGGCCTATCCGGGAGCAATAGAGACTTGGAATGGTGCTGACGACAACTGCAACGATTTAGTTGATGATGACGTTTCAAGACTGTCGTATCTTTCCTCCTCTCCTTCAGATTCGGATATCGAGACATGGTACAGCAAAAACCAGACCCTTGAATTAGATATCGGGCCAATACCAGAGGGAGTGCAGTATAGCGTCTCTTGGACATTTGGCGACTTCTCATTTTCTGGAGATGAAAATTACTCAGGAGACAATATATCGATACCTGAACTTGATTGCGATTCCCCCGTAGGGAATTTGGAGATTTATTTGTGCTCGGGAGGCAGTGGAGAGCAAAGAGTATCTGCCTCAATAATCGAGAATGGAGTGATAACGGAGGTTGCTTGGAGCTTTGACGTGATTATCTCAAAGACGCCTGACACACTGTCTGAGAGATTGGTTTCATACATCCTAACCCCGCTGGGAATAGTTTCGTTTGTTGTATCTCTGTCCCTGCTCATAGGTGCCAGCTATATTTTGACATCTCAGATTTCCTACAGAAGAAAGGTGAGAGAGGCCTACGAGTTCTACCAGATCAATCCGAGAGAAGTTGGCTCAGAATCAGACAGAGATTACACCTCGAATGACAGTGAATTGTATGCTATACCCCGCGCTCCCGATCTGTCCTCTTTTTCTTCTCCCTCACCGTCCCAACAAGCATTGGATGAGGATGGTTTTCCCCCTCCTCCACCTCCAGGTAGTTACTGAGAGGGGTCTGATTCAGCGGCCTCTTCGTCGGAATCTGTTGGAGGGTTCGTTGACCACTCAGCGTCTACATTTCCACCGGACCACTCCCCTCCAACGGTAATGTCCTCAACTTCGTCGTCATCTCTCCAAACTGGATCACCATCAGCACCACTTATCACCAAACAATCGTCCTCATCGAGTCTCTTCCTGATGGTTTGAACTCCTTTGGAGACAGGCAGAATATGCCCCACAGGAGTTCCAGCAGTAACGAAAGGATTGGTTGCAGAGCAAATTATTAGCCCCCTTGTTGGAGATATAATGTCATGAGACTCTGAGGGCCTCTCCGGGTTAGTCACCGTAGCAACGACCTCCCCCTCATCTACGAAGCTTCCAGCTGGCGCAAGCACATCCAGTAAACCACCCTGATCAGACCTAATCCACAGAGACCCAGATGCGAGTATCCTGAAGGTAGGCCTGCTCGGATGACCTGGAATCATTCTCAATGATCTCAGGACATTTAGAATCCCGTACAAAGAGACCTGTACCGATTCCGGGTCTAGTTCGTCTGGACCTCCTCCCTCGAAGGTCACGCATGCTATGTCGGCATCATTGGTAACTCTTCTGAGAGACCCCTTTGGGCCGACATTGTCCAAGATTGCTTCAATTCCGAATGATCTAGCTATTTTATTACTGGAAGCATGAGCAAGATTTGCCCTAATCTGGGGCATGTTTGTCCTTCCCACAGCTGCAGTATGCAAGTCGATAACGTAGTCACTTCCGGCAATAATCTCCTTCCAAAATCTGTTCGCTACACGATAAGAAGTGTTACTATCGGGTTTTCCGGGGAATGATCTGTTTAGATCTCTGCCGTCCGGCATGTAGCGACTCTTCATCTTGTAACCCGGCATATTGACAATAGGAACAATCCTTATTGTCCCCGATAAGACATCTGGGTCAATGGCCTTTCCACTTCCGATAAAATTAGGCCCAGACAGATAGGTAAGTGCTAAAGGCCCCACCAGTTCATTACCATGAACAGCTCCAAGTAGAGTAATTGTTGGGCCCGGGCGAGCCCCATGAACGACCGTGATTGGGACTGGCCAGGATTCGCCAATGTCTACTGAAAGAAGATCGAATTCCAATCTTCTGATCGAACCGGGGGGGATTCTCTTCCTCAGAAAAGCGTGATTTTTCGGACCGTTCTGACGGGACCACTTCTTCGGCGTACCAGAGCTCCCCTCGAGTGCCTTTTCGATTTCTTTTCTGCGCCTCTTTGGGATCTGATTCGCCACCTTCAGTGGTGTGAATCTTCTTCTCTTCGACCTGGGAAGTAGGCTCTCAGGCCTTTCGGAGCTTTGCTCATTGTCTGAGCCCTCTGTGGAATCGGTCAACGGACCTCCCAGTAGGTTTGACATAAATAGGATACGTTAGCATGAATTTGGGAATTATTCAATTCCTACAAGCCCGTCCAATGTGCATGGAAGACCGAGTCCCCCTCTCTGTACAGGAAGAATACGCGCCCAGTAGCATATGTTTTGGATGTGGCCCCTCCAATGAAAAGGGGCTGAAGATAAGGTCTTTCAGAAAGGGGAATGGGCTTACAATGGAATTCAACCCAGAGGACCATCATCAGGCTTTTCCCGGAATGGTGAATGGGGGAATAATCGGTTCACTACTGGACTGTCATGGAAATTGGACTGCGGCAATAGCATTGATGGATCGAGGAGGTTCGACTGAGCCCCCTTGTACTGTCACTGCCTCCTACAGCGTCAGTCTAAGAAGACCGACTCCCAATGATAAGAAACTGAAAATAGACTCAGAGGTTATTGAGCTTCTTCCGGACAGAGCAAAAATAAGAATGAGGCTGACTTGCGACGACAAGCTGTGCGCAACTGGTGAGGGATTATTCGTCGCAGTTACGGAAGGCCATCCCGCATATCACCGATGGAATTAGGTTCATATCCACGGTATCCTTTAGAACAGCCCAACATAAGGATAATCATGGCGACCGAGAATCATGGATCGGAGCACTTGGGGATCGACCCAAGGATTACCGAATTCCTGAGGGAAAGATGGGGTATTGAGGATTTTTTTCCGCCCCAGCTCGAGGCTTTGCCCGTGGTCCTTGAGGGTAAGAGCCTCATGCTTACCATTCCTACTGCTAGTGGCAAATCATTGGTTGCCTACATCGGCATGATCAATCGTCTGATTGGAGATATGAAAGGAATGAGGGGTGCCTATGTTGTCCCTCTGAAAGCTCTAGCAAGTGAGAAATTTGAGGACTTGAGAGAAATTGCCGGGGCAGTTGGATTGACTGTTGGCTTGGCCATTGGCGATAGAGTAAGTGAGTCGAATGGAGTAGATGACTCAGATATTTTAGTCTGTACGAGCGAAAAACTTGATTCCATACTTAGAACCAGAACAGGTTTTTTGGAGAACCTGGGTGTAGTAGTCTCTGACGAGTTCCATCTTCTGAATGACTATTCCCGTGGACCGACTCTGGAAGTCACAATTTCAAGGATAATGCACATCAGGCCAGAGGCTCAAATCATTGCCCTTTCAGCGACCGTTGGAAATTCTGAGGAGCTTGCTAAATGGCTGGGCGCAAAACATGTTAGGTCGGATTGGCGTCCAATTCCTCTGCATTATGGGATCATGACTGATTTAGATGTAAATATCCACAGAACTGAGGGATCTGATGTGAATAATTTACAAAAATCACGAACCTTATCTGGAATGAAAAATAGAAGGCTTCAGGCGGCTCTCAGAGATACATTGTCAGTTGGTGGCCAATTACTTGTTTTCGTCTCATCACGGGCGTCGGCTGCCAAGGAAGCACGAGTTCTTTCAGAATTTATGTTGAAGCTAGCGAAAGACGATTGCAGTGTATTTTCTGAGGAGGATATCAAGAAGTGGAATTCACTTTCCAAGGAAATTTCCATGGGAGGAGAGGACTCTTCGACTGGGTCCTCATTGGCTAAATCTGCAAAGGGAGGAGTAGGATTTCATCATGCTGGCCTTACCAACAGACAGAGAAAGGCGATAGAGAGATCCTTCAAAAACGGGGATATCAAATGCATAGTTGCCACACCAACACTAGCTCAAGGTGTCAATCTCCCCGCAAGGAGGGTCGTAATCAGGGATTTCAGGAGATGGAGTGCTTCGGCTAGTGCCTCCATGCCTCTATCGGTGATGGAAGTGAGGCAAATGCTAGGTAGAGCTGGGAGGCCTAAGTATGACGATTATGGCGATGCTTGGATCCTTTCCAAGGACCTTGAAGAGGAAAAGAGGCTAGTTGATCTATATTTGCGAGGCGAGCCTGAGAAAGTCACATCAAAATTAGCCAATCCAATGGCAAGGAGTGCGGTTGAAGACCCGGCCCTACTTACTCACGTACTTTCACTCATCTCAAGTGGAATAGTCAGGGACAGGTACTCCATCGGGGGATTCTTTAGAAGTACTTTCCTTGCTACTCAGATGAGTTCTGACACTCTGAGTGGGAAACTGGACGAGACCATCAGATGGCTGGTTGAGAATGGGATGATAATCAGAGATGGGGAATCTGATGCTGTTGCAGACAAAGTACGTGAGAATCCCGTTTCTTCAACAGAGGATGAAGACTGGTCTGATGAAATTCCATCGTGGGCAGATTCAGCTGCCTCGGTATTGGGGGTCGAGTTGTCTGAATTAAGTGAAGAGAGGGTATTTGCAAAAAAACGGAGCGGTCCCGCAGTTTTTGGATTCAAGAAAGCGATTTCAATAAGTGAAGAGGAAGTAGGCTTGCAAGAATCCCAAATTATGACATACTCTCCAACCTCACTAGGCTCTAGAATTTCTAGACTATATTTGAACCCATTATCTGGAAGAATTATTCGCGATGGCCTAGGAAAAGCAATGACAATTATTTCAGGCCATGATGAATTTATGCAGTACTCTCCGATGAGTCTGTTGCATCTGGTTTCTTGCACTCCAGACTTTTTGCCCCTCTGGTTAAGAAAGTCCGATTATGAAAAAATTCAATCGTCTCTACACATTCATGAGAGGGAAATGCTCTGTACTGCGGTGGATCACGATGAAGATAGGCGAATGAAGGGAGCTCTGGTTTTACAATCATGGATGGATGAGGAAACTATGAAGAATATTGAGAGGGAGTGGGGGGTCCAGCCAGGGGATCTCAGAAGTAGGGTAGAGCTAGCTGAGTGGCTACTGTATGCGTCAAGGAGGATTGTAATTGAGGATGACGAGCTTGCGAGTATGAACAAGGACGCTCACGAGGCACTTGTCGAATCAATAGCAGAGGTCCATGGAAGAGTAAGATATGGTTGCAAATCTGATATTCTCGGACTAGTATCTCTCAAAGGAATAGGAAGAGTAAGGGCTAGAGAAATGTCCGAACTACTGGGAGTGAGTATGGTTTCAGACGTTGCGGAGCTCACAGAGAAAGACCGGGAGAGGCTTTCTGACCTGAGGGGATGGAGTCATAAATTGGTTGAAAATATTGTAAGAGAAGCGGGTCGGAAGGTTCGAAGAGATAAGAGAAAGTACAATTGAACTCCGGGCATCCCGTGAGTTGATGAGAACCGTTCCTTGGTTTCCAGCCTGGGCGGTCAGTTTCCCATCGATGATAGAAGATGTGCCCGCGCTGATCTCAAAAATCAATAATTTTAGGCCTGATGATCGCTGGTTCATGGTCTCCTTCGATGTGATTGCCAGTGAGGTTCATTTATGGTCAGTATGGCACAAGGCGAGAGTCAATGAAGATCGGGGTAGCATGGTCGCGAGGGATTTAGGGGCAGAATTTCTAAGGATTGTTTCTGGGACTAGACAGATTAGTACTGCTATAGATAGATCTGGAGTCTCAAATGGAGACTGCAAGGCTTGGCTACTTCGTCTTCCCGAATTAGATGTGGGGGAATTAATTGGCGATACAAATCTCCCAGTCGAGGAATACAATACTTACTCAAAGGAAGCGGAGAAGATGATAGAGCTTCTGGACGGTTCAATGATACCGACGAGACCTTGTCCTTCTAGAGAAGGTCTCATGAAAATAGGATATACTGTTGATGGGGAGTCGATAGAAGACATTATGCTAGAGCAATCATTCCTATTGCACGCATCAATGAGTGATTTCTGAATATCTGATAGTCAGAGTAATATTAGCATGCCCGGTGGAACCTGTATGGTGAATAATGGTGCTGGGAAGAATTCTGGTTCATATGTCGAAGATGGCTTTGATCCAAGTAGCTGGATAGAAGTTGAAGCATATACTGAAGAGCTTCTAAATAGGAAGATTTCTTGTTCAAAATGTTTAGAGGGCATTATCAGAGATGCTTCTGAGTTATCCGAACATATCTCCGAAAAAGGTGCCTTGTTGTACATTAGTATGACCTGTGACACGGAGAACGAAGAGAAGAAGGGTGCCTTCCTAGATTTCGTGGAGAATGTTCGGCCCAAGCTTTCCGAGTTCTCGGACTCTCTTAATCGTAGAATAGTTAGTCATGAAGCCATAGAGGACTTGCCGGAAAGATATGATCTGATGATTAGGTCAATGAAAAATGATGTTGAGATTTTCAGGAAGGAGAACATTCCACTGAGCGTGGAGCAGACAAAACTGGTTACCGAGGCTCAGACGATAAATGGTGCAATGAGCGTGGAGTACGAGGGGGAAGAATATACAATTCCAGAAATGCGAGTTTTTCTTGAGTCAAATGAAAGGTCGGTCAGAGAAGGAGCTTGGAAGGCAGTTGCCGATCGGAGGCTACAGGACGAAGGGAGGCTCTCTGAGATATTTGATCAGCTTATTGTGATAAGGAATGAGATAGCAATAAACGCTGGGTTTGAGACATATACCGATTATATGTTCCGAGCAATGGAGAGGTTTGATTACACCAAGAATGACTGTCTTGAATTCCATGATGCAATCGAAGCAGTTTGCGTCCCTTTGATGAGAGAGATTAACTCCAGAAGAATAGATTCTCTCGAGCTTGGGAGTTTGAGGCCATGGGATGTGAACGAGAAGACTGGGGTAGGACCTGACCTTGTTGGGAGGGCTCCGTTGAAGCCATTTGCCGATGTGAATGAGATGGTCAGCAAGCTTTCAAAATTATTTCACAGAATGTCTACAGATTTAGGAGAGAAGTTCGACATGTTAGTGGAGATGGATACTCTCGATCTTGACACAAGAAAGGGCAAAGCGCCCGGAGGTTACCAGTATTACTTACAGAAGAGTAGGGTACCATTCATATTCATGAACGCGGCTGGCTTACAAGGCGATTTGGAGACGATGATTCATGAGGCAGGACATGCATTCCACTCAATATACTGTGGCCATCTGGAGTTGATTGGAGAGAGAAGTTATCCAATAGAATTCGCCGAAGTAGCATCAATGTCTATGGAATTGATGACTCAGAAAGAATGGGGGGAATTCTATAATGATGAGGAGGCAAATAGGGCTAGATTAGGACATCTTGAAGGTGTTATCTTCCTCCTACCATGGATTGCGACAATAGACTCTTTCCAACATTGGATATACTCCAATCCAGGGCACACTAGGGATGAAAGGAAAGCCGTTTGGAATTCGATAAGGGACAGGTTCGGGTCCAATATGGAATGGGGTGACTATCAGGGACACAGGGATACGTCTTGGCAACAGCAGGGCCATCTATTTGGGGTTCCGTTCTACTATGTAGAATATGGAATAGCACAATTGGGTGCCCTACAATTATGGAGAACTCAAAGGAATGATCCGGCAAAGGCCCTTTCTGACTACTCTAATGCAATGACCTTGGGAAATACAAAGACCCTCCCAGAACTGTTCTCCGCTGCGGATATAGAGCTTGGATTTGGAGAGAAGCATCTGGACTCACTAATTAGTGAAGTCAGAATGGCGATGGCCGAACTCAGTTAAGTCGGACACGGGGTCCGCGGGTGATCAATCCCGCAGACCCTCGCTTGTCACGTTGAAGACCGCCTCCCCATCAGGTAGGTTAGGACTGTCCACTAGGCGAGCAATTCTACGGCCCCCCTTGGATTTCCTAAGGTACAGGCGGAATGTGCTTGCGTGCCCGACGATGTGTCCACCGATCGGCTTTGTTGGGTCCCCCCACATTGCATCGGGTTTGGAGTGAACTTGATTGGTCACCAAAACAAGTGCATTGTTTACATCGGCCAGCTTTTTCAGATCTTTGAGATGTCTGTTGAGCTTCTGTTGCCTGGCGGCGAGCATCCCTCGTCCAAGGAATTCAGCTCTGAAATGGCTTGTAAGTGAGTCGACGATGATCAGTCTAACATCAATGCTTCTCCCCATCCTCTGTATTTCATCGACCAGCAACATTTGGTGAGCTGAGTTATAAGCCCTAGCGACGTGAATCCTCTCCAGAACTTCGGATGCGTCCAACCCCATCCCCTCGGCCATTTGGGTGATTCTTTCTGGCCTGAATGTGTCTTCAGTATCGATGTAGAAAACCTCGCCACCATATCCACCTTGTTCAACAGGAAGTATACAATTTACAGCTAATTGATGTCCGACCTGAGTTTTTCCACTTCCGAACTCCCCGTAAACTTCGACTATCGATTGGGTTTCGAAACCGCCTCCGAGTAGCTCATCCAATGCACTTGTCGAGGATGTTAGTTTCATGACTTTACTGCGCTTGTCTAGGAGGGCTACGCCGCTGATGAATCCTCCAATGTTGGCTAATTTCTTTGCACCAGCTATTATCTTCGCGGATACTGCTTCTCCAAGTTCAGCTTGCTCGCCCAATTCAGAGGGGCTCATCACAGCTATTGCAAGTAGATCGTCAAATCCAGCATCCCTTAACTTCTCAGCCGTTGCTGGACCCACACCTGGGAGGTCCTCTATCGTAGCCTGAGGCTCGTCCACATCAATCACCACTTCCTCCTCATCGAGTTTCTCACTTGCTGTCTTCTCGTCCATTTTCTCACCTTGTATGAGCCCATGTGGTACACGGAGG
>Ga0209433_10000294_pt1 | contig 15383 bp, 15 predicted proteins | sample METZYME_5_50m_FD_187552 | JGI IMG/M metagenome (GOLD analysis project Ga0209433, IMG submission 187552) | Marine microbial communities from oxygen minimum zone in mesopelagic equatorial Pacific - METZYME_5_50m (SPAdes) (version 2) | ecosystem: Environmental > Aquatic > Marine > Oceanic | place...
CAGCAGCAGCTCAGCAAGCTGGAGCATACGATGATGAAATTATTCCAATGGATACGAAAATGCTTCTAATGAACAAAGAAACAGGTGATTCAAAAGAAATTGATTATTGTGTAGAAAAAGATGAGTGCAATAGACCAGAGACAACGCTCGATGGATTGGCTTCTTTAAAACCAGTCTTTGATCCAGAAAATGGATCAGTTACAGCTGGAAATTCTTCACAATTGTCAGATGGTGCATCTGTTACCTTGGTAATGTCAGAAGATAAAGCACTTGAGCTTGGTCTTAAGCCACTAGCTTATTTCAGAGGGTTCACAACCATGGGATGTGAGCCAGACGAAATGGGTATAGGCCCAGTTTTTTCCGTTCCAAAACTTTTAAATAACTACAACCTTTCTATGGATGATATAGATATTTGGGAGCTTAATGAGGCCTTTGCTGTTCAGGTAGTTTATTGCAGAGACAAGCTTGGTATTCCAATGGAAAAACTTAATCTTGATGGTGGGTCAATATCTATAGGCCATCCATTTGGTATGACTGGCTCAAGACAGGTAGGGCATATAGTTAGACAGCTTCAGTCTCATGACAAGCAATTCGGTGTTGTAACTATGTGTATTGGCGGTGGCATGGGAGCAAGTGGATTGTTTGAAAGATATCCTTCTTGATATCTGAATCTGACATTCTAAAATGCTTTCAACACCTTGTTGATAGCTCTCATCACAAAGATTCTGTTCTATTGGGTTCAGGGGATGATGCAGCTGTAATTGATACTCTAGGCAGGCAGTTAGTCCATTCTGTTGATATTTCAAAAACAGGTATTCACTTCCATGAGAGTATGAAACCTGAAGATATTGCATACAGGTCTATAACTACAGCGCTGAGTGATTTAGCAGGAATGGGATGTTTTCCCTCTTTTATTTCTATTGCACTGACCTCAGATATTGAAGAAATCTCTTGGTATGAGAAATTCTCTAATGGCATCAAGGAAACTTTAGATGAATTTTGTATTGACCTTGTTGGCGGAGATGTAACGAAAGGCGAGCTAAATATTTCAGTAAATGTTTTTGGGCATCCTTTTCAAAAGGCAATAATGAGAAGCGGTGCAAAATTAGATGAATCTATTTATTTAACTGGTCAACTGGGAAAAGCAAAGCAAGGTCTTGATGATTGGTTGAATAACAAATCTTCAATTTACTGTCAAAGTTACCTCAGACCAAAGCCCCAATTCCAAAAAGCCAAAGAAATTTCAGATTTTGCTACTTCATGTATTGATATATCAGATGGATTAATTAAAGATTTAGGAGACATATGTAAACAGTCAAAAGTTGACGCTGAAATATATTTTGAAGATATTCCCATAACTAACGATTATCTTGATTTAACTTATGGTGACGATTACGAGCTTTGTTTTACAGCACCCAGCAATCTTGATAATCAATTAAGAGATCAAGGATTCTTTTTAATTGGAAAGACAACCCAGAGGTTAGAGATGTCTGAGAAGCATTCATTTTTGCAAGTATTCAATAAGGACGGATCAACACTAGATTTTAAGAAGAGTGGATGGGACCCATTTGAAAAATAAAATTGGTATTGTTGGTGGCGGAATAACAGGACTTATATCTGCATATTTTTTATCCCAAGAGGGGTATGAAGTTGATTTATACGAAAAGAAAACACTCTTAAGTGAGACAAGCTCTAAGACAACTAAGTTAATACATGGCGGGATAAGATACTTAGAAAATCTGCAGTTTCATGAGGTAAAGAATGGAATTAATGACAGAAAATGGTGGCTTGAAAATTTTCCTAATGAAACAAAACTCCAAGAGATTATAATTCTTTCCAAAAGAAAATTTTCTTCTGAGATTCTCAAGTTTTTCATTGGCATAAAAGTATATGAGGCATTCGCTGGCCGACTAAATATAAAAACCGGCAGATTATATAAGCAAAAAGATCTCTTATCCTTTGGTATAAAAAATAATATTTCAGCAGGTATATCTTTCTTTGATGGTTTAATGCAAGAAAGTGTGGGCCAAGAAATAATAAAAAGATGTAAAAGAAATGGCGTAAATTTTTATGAGAACAGTGAAATAAAGAGCATAAGGCCAGAAGGATATATTGAAGAAAAGCAATATAAAAAAATAATCATCGCTACTGGGCCTTGGATATCTGCATTTCTCAAACAAAATAAAATCGAATCAAATAAAACTATTGACTACATAAAAGGGATTCATCTGGTAATTAACAGGGTAATTAAAAAGGGTTTTATGTTTAGAGATCAAAAAAAACATAGATATATATTTGCCATTCCATATCAAGGCAATCTTCTTCTTGGAACAACTGAACAGAGAGTAAGTACACCTGAAGATAAACAGATATTAGATTCAGAGGTTAATTATCTTTTAGAAAGTATTAATGTTTATATTGATAGACCTGTTAGTAAAGATGAAATAATCGGAAGTTACGCAGGAGTTAGGCCACTAATTAAATCAAAAGCTCAAGACTTTCACTCATCATCAAGAGATTTTTATATACAAAAAGATCAGAATCTATTAAGTCTTTTTGGGGGAAAATGGACTACAGCACCTTCAATAGCAAGAAATATTGTTAGAATTGTTAATAATGAATCATAAAAAAACGTTAAAAAATCCATATTTTTTCATCGCTTCATTGGGCGGAATTGGGTTAATAAGATTTGCCCCTGGAACTTTTGGGTCTATTTTTGCATGGTTCTTATTCATTTTTTTATCCCACTATCTAAATATGATTGTCATGACTTTCATAGCATTCCTATTTGCAGTTTGGGTTTGTGAAAATGTTTCAAAAGATCTAGAGGAAAAGGATGATAAATCAATTGTTATAGATGAATTAGTTGGAATGTGGATTGCTTTAATACCCGCGGTCTATTTTGCCGATACGCAATTCGAGAGAACAATAATTGCAATTGTTGCTCTATTATTATTTAGAGCTTTTGATATCTTAAAACCATATCCAATTTACTACTTAGATCAGAAATTTAAGAATGGTTTTGGAGTTGTTATAGATGATGTCGCTGCAGGAATGATTACTCTACTAATTTTAATTCCCTTATCTCTTTTATTATTCTAGACGAAGACAAGCCGCATTCTTCAATCATTTCTTCTCTTGATTGATGCTCGATAAATTTATCAGGTATTCCAAAAAGTTTAGATTTGATGTCTATATTATTTGAAGAACAAAATTCTTGGACGGCACTTCCAGCTCCTCCTGCGATTGATCCATCTTCAATCGAAATAAATGATTTCGCCTCTGAAAGATATTTTATTAAGATCTCTTCATCAAGGGGCTTCACAAAACGCATATCTATTAGAGTAAGTTTTAAGTAATTAGCCACTTCTTCAGCTTGATCTAGCAATGCTCCAAAATTTAAGATTACTAATTCTCTTGACCCCTCCCTAACTAATTTCCCTTTTCCAATTTCAACAGCAGAAAGATCCTTTTTAACTTCAACATTTGGACCAGAACCTCTGGGATATCTTATTGCTGCTGGACCACTATGTAAAAAACCAGTCGTTAGAAGCATTCTTGTTTCATTTTCATCTGATGGTGTCATTACAACCATATTGGGTATGCATCTTAAATAAGCTAAGTCATAGTTACCCGAATGAGTAGGCCCGTCCTCACCAACCAAGCCAGCTCTATCAATTGCAAATGTTACATCTAAATTTTGAACAGCAACATCATGTATTAGCTGATCATAAGCTCTTTGAAGGAATGTAGAGTAAATAGCAACAACTGGCTTCTTATTTTCACATGCTAACCCAGCAGATAGGGTAACTGCATGTTGTTCCGCAATAGCAACATCAAAATATTTATCTGGGAATTCTTTACTAAACTCAACTAATCCTGATCCCTCTCTCATAGCCGGGGTTATCCCTACAAGATCATTATTATTTCTTGCCATATCTACTATCCAATCACTAAATATATCTTGATATTTTGGTTTTGATTTTTCTTTATTTTTAGAGGTTTTAGTTTTCGATATCGCATGATATTTAATTCGATCTTCTTCAGCTAAGTCATAACCAGCACCTTTTTTTGTAATTATGTGGAGAAACTGAGGGCCTTCGAAGTTTTTTAAATTGCCAATTACATTTAAAAGTTGATCAATATCATGACCATCTATTGGCCCAATATAATTTAAACCAAGTTCCTCAAAAATAGCTCCAGGAGCAACCATTGTTTTCATATGTGTTTCTACAGTTCTAGCCAAATGATGAGCAACAGGAATGTTCTTTAAGAACTTTTTACCATTACTCTTAATGCCTTTATATAACTTAGATGCCCATATTCTGGAAAAATAATTATTCAGTCCACCAACATTTTCTGAGATTGACATGTCGTTATCATTCAAGATAATTAGCATGTCTGGTTTAACTCCTCCGGCATGCTGCATTGCTTCAAAAGCCATTCCAGCAGTCATTGCACCATCTCCAATAATGGCAACTGTTTTTTTATTACCTTGATTAAGTTTATTAGCTATAGCCATGCCTGTTGCTGAGCTAATGGATGTGCTTGAGTGTCCAGTTCCGAAAACATCAAAATTGCTTTCATTTCTTGATGGGAACGGGGCCAAACCATCTTTTGATCTAATTGAACTTATTCGGTCTTTCCTGCCAGTCAATATTTTATGCGGATATGCCTGATGACCTACATCCCACACTATATTGTCATGAGGAGCATCATAAAGATAATGTAAGACAATTGTAAGCTCAATAACTCCAAGTCCCGCTCCAAGATGCCCCCCACTTTTGCCAACAGAATAGAGCAAGAACTCTCTAAGCTCATCAGCAAGGTTTTTAAGTTCGGTTTTAGAAAGCTCTTTGAGGTCCCCAGGTAAATTAATTGCATCTAATAACTCAGTTGATGGAGGTTCATTAGGAATTTCGCTAAATATTTTCATTACATTTTACGTTGATAAATATAATCTATTATTTTAAAAATATCTTTATCACAATCTATGTCAAACAGTTTTTCAGCTATTGCAACAGATTTAGCATGCTTTTCATTAATTATCTTTTTGCACTCGTCCTCATCATAAATACTTAGAATATTTATTTTCTCATTTTTAAGGTCTGATCCAACTGGCTTACCTATTTCATCTTGATTTCCAAATTCATCTAAAAAATCATCTACAATTTGGAATCCAACACCAATTGATTTTCCCAATTGTTGAATCAAATCATATTTTTCAGAAAAACCTTGCCAATTTAAAAAACCCAACACTAGAGAAGCTTCCATTAGTTTTCCGGTTTTCAAATAATGCATTTTCGTAATGTATTCCTCATCAGTAACCTTTGGATCAGCTGTGATGTCTAATTCTTGGCCAAGGACCATACCTCTATATCCACAAGCGCCTGTTAGAATAGAAATCGCGGATACTTTTGATGAGTCATTTAGGTCATCATCATTTGCAATTAATTCGTAGGCCAATGATTGCAAAGCATCTCCAGATAATATTGCAATCGCTTCACCATATTTAATATGGTTAGATTCCTTACCTCTTCTAATATTGTCATTATCCATTGATGGTAAATCGTCATGAATCAGCGAATAACTGTGAAGTAGCTCAATGCTGGTAGCCAAATTTATTGCAGAGGATTTTGACAAGTCAGTATTTTTTTTACTCGCTGAAAGGAGTAGAGCTGATCTAATCATTTTACTTTCAGCTGTTGAGGTGTAAAGCATCGACTCCGAAACCTTAGATTCAGAATGGATAAGGTTTGTTATTCTATCTAAGACCAGAGATCTAGCCTCTCTAAGGATTTCAGGAAACATAATTAAAATTAATCTTCTAAAATTTCAGAGTCACCATTATCTAGGAGTTTTTCGACTTTCAATTCTGCCTCAGATAATTGTTTTTGGCACTCTTTAACAAGCATGACTCCTTCTTCAAATGATTTTATTGAATCATCAAGATCGATATTACCTTCTTCAAGCTTAGCTACAATCTTTTCGAGTTTCTTCAGTGAGGACTCGAAGTTATTCTTTGAATTACTCATAGCTTATTGTAACTAAAAATTATTATTGTGGGTTAATTTGGAGCTGCTGTCTTTTTTCCAAAATATTTTTTATTTTTGGAGGAATTGATAATGCCGCAGGTGTAAAAATTAGTGTCAATAAAGTACTAAAACTGAGACCGAAAACAATAGATTGCGCTAAGTTTGACCACCAATCCACGACTCGACTCCCAACAGCTATATCTCTACCAATGATATCTACGCTTAAACCTAAAGCTAAAGGAAGAAGTCCAAGAATGGTTGTAACAGTAGTAAGAAGAATTGGTCTCAATCTCTGCATGCATGCAATTTTAATAATTTCAGTAATATCCTTATGTGGCATATCATTTTTTAACCTATTGAAAGTATCGATTAATACAATATTGTTATTTACTACAATACCAGCAAGTGTAACTATCGAAATTCCAGTCATCGTCGAACTGAAGGGTTTATTCGTAATTAGAAGCCCTAAAAGAACACCAACAAAAGACATAACTACAGCTGATAAGATCAATAATGATTGATAAAAGCTATTAAATTGAGTCAATAACATTAATAACATAACAAAAATTGCAGTTCCACCTGCAACACCTAAAAACTCGTTCACTTCTTCTGTTTCTTCTGCTTGCCCTTGGAAGCCATATTTAATGTCACCACCAAAATCTTGTTGTGAAAGCCAGTCATCAAGTTCATCAACCTTATCATTTACTAAAACGCCAGGAACATTAGAAGCATAAATTTCATGATAGAAATATCCATTACGTCTTGAAACATTCTCTTTGTATTGCTGAGGCCTAAGAGAGATAAAACTACTCACTGGAACTAGCCCATTTTCTGTTTGGACTTTAAGATTATTTATACCTGTAATAGTTCTATCTTCAGGCTGGAATCTAGCTCTAATTTCTATCGCATCTTTTGAGTCATCGGGAGTAAATTCTCCTACTTTAAAACCAGAAGTTAGCATTTGAACTAAAGCACCAACATTAAAAACACTTACGCCAAGTTGAGCAGCTTTTTGATTGTCGACTTCAACACTCCACTCAACAGCGGGATAGGCTCTTGATGAAAAAATATTTGTAATGCCACTGATTTCAGTTCGCATATGATTTTCAATTTCTTTTGCTGCATAAGTTACGCTTTCCTCAGTATCTCCATAAATTCCAAGCATGATAGGAGCACCAAACTGAGGTCCGCCCATATCTGGTTCAGCTTCTACAACTACACCAGGAATATCTTGGGTTACTTTGGAAATTAGGCTAATTGACTCAAGTCCACTTATTGTTCTTTCTGAAGGTGGAACAACCTCAACAAAACCACTTCCAATTTTATCGCTTCCAGAATCAAACCAATCAGCCCCAGCTTTTAAGTAAATATTTTTAAGTTCGTCAATTTCTAATAGTCTTTCTTCAATTGACTCAATGATTTCCTTTTTTTCCAACGCTGAAAAGTTCCCTCTGCCACGAACAGATATTTTTGCTTCAAGCGGATCTATGGTTGCAAAGTATTCAGTTCCTTTCCCATAAAAATTATATGTTGTTATGATTAAAGCGATCACGGAAACACAAGCAATCATGGTTTCAACAGGATTTTTAATAAAGAATTTTATTCTCTTTGAATAAAACTCTGAAATTGCATCAAAAATTACTTGACCAGTTTTATCCACTGAATTTTTTGAACTTAAAACTGATTTATGTTGCCCAAAGTATGTTCCAATTACTGGAGTCACAATCATTGCATAGAAAAAGGAAGCAACCAGCACAAAGAAAACAGTCATTGGCAAATATTTCATGAATTGACCAGTATATCCAGGCCAAAATATCAATGGAATGAAGGCAGCTAAAGTTGTCCCAGTTGAGGCAAGAATGGGATAAAACATTCTCTTAGCTCCGAGTCTATATGCTTCAAATCTCGTTAGACCTTCACTAATTTTCCTATCGGCATACTCTGTAACAACAATTGATCCATCAATAAGCATTCCCATTGACAACAACAAGCCAAACATAACCAAGAAATTCAATTCGTAACCTAGGGCAATTAAGACAATGAAAGTGAATAAAAAACAAAAAGGTATTGATAAACCTACCAACAAACCAACTCTTAAACCCATTGAAGCTACAACCACAATCATAATTAGCAAAATTGCACCAAGAATGTTTCCTTCAAGTTCTGAGACCATTAGTTCTGTGATCACGGTCTCATCGTCAGTAATTAGAATATCCAGATTGGGGGGTAGACTTTGTTTCAGATCGTCCAATACGCTGGTTATAGAGCTTTTGGTGTCTAGGGCGTTTGCCCCATCTCTTAAGAAAATATCCAAAGCAACAGTGTCTTTACCATTTATTCGAGCATATTCATTGAAATCTTTAAATGTTCTTTTTACGGTTGCAATGTCACCAAATGTAACAACAGCATCCTTTGTCACTTTAACAGGGATGCTGTAAACATCTCTTGGAGTCTCGAGTACGCTTGGAACCTCTACATTAAAACTCCCCAAACCTGTATCTTGCCTTCCACCGGGGACTACAATATTGTTATTACTTATAGAGTTATAAAGATCATCAAGAGTCACTCCATAGGCTTCCATCTTTGATTTATCAATCACACCTTCAAGTACTTCATCTGGAGCTGCAACAAGATTTGCTTCATAAATCCCATCAATAGACTCAAGCAAATCCTTCATCTCTTCAGCAAAATAAATCTTTTGTCGAAGAGACCCATCGCCTTGAAGACTAATTGTCATTGCTGGAAAACTTCTTTCAGAATACTCTTGAATTTGAGGATCTTCAGCGCCAAGTGGAAGCTCAGATTTAACTTCTTCAATAGCTTGCTGAATATCAATTAAAGCTTCATTCATATTTTGTTGAATTTCAAATTCAACTATCATTCGTGTTATCCCGAGAGTGCTATAAGAACTTATGTTTTTAACTCCTTCAACACTTCGTAAGTTGTTTTCAAGAGGCCTGGCAATCAGTCGGGATCCATCTTCAGGTGATGCACCTTCAAGAAAGACTGAAACACTAATAAAAGGAAGTTGGATATTTGGACTAGATGAGACTTGAATTTCTTGTCTAGCATATGATCCAGCAAGAAGAACGAGAACTGCTATTACAATAGTTGTCTTAGCTTTTGATAGAGCAAAATCAATAATATTAGTCATATCAGTTTGACTTGCTATCTAAAATTACTTGCCCGTCTTCAACAAAACCATGTCCTTTAACTACTAAATTAACAGTTTCTGGGATACCAGAAATCCAAAGCCCTTCCTCTAGGTCCTCAACAATATATATTGGAACAAATCTTATTACATTATCTGGATCAAGGACTTTAACTCCAATATTTCCCGAATCATCTAAATCAAGAATTGAGGGAGAAATCTTATGAGATAGTATTTCATCTGTTCGAATTGTTATTGTTGAAGTGATTCCATCTTTAATGGTTCCAGAAGGATTGCTAATTTGACTTTCAACTCGGAATGTCTTGGTTTGGGGAGAGGCACTTTTAGATACGAAAGATAGTTTTCCTTTTATCTTTTCTCCTGTGATTAATTCAATTAGGACATCTTGACCAACTTTAACATCTGCAATCCTTATCTCTGGGATTTCAGCAATAAATTTAATTGGGTCTAAATCAATAATTGTTGCGCATACTTGACCTCTATCAAGAAAATTTCCAGGCTTTACTATAGACTCGATATAGCCACTAAAGGGTGCCTTAACCTCAGTTCTATTAAGCTCAACAATACCAAGCTTGCAAAGAAGGGAATCTTTTTCAATAAAATCTCCCTCTCTTGCTCCTATTTCTACAACTTCACCAGTAGTTTTAGCCTTAACTGCAACTCTCCTTTCTGAGCTACTTGTTGCTTTGAGTTTAATTGATGGACTAAACATTGTCGGAGTGCTTGAATTTATCTCTATAGATGTGCCTTTGCTGCTCTCGACAGTCGATGGCTTTTTGTCTTCAACAAAAATTCCTGAAAGCATCCAAAAAAATATTGGTATGACTATATACAAAGAGATTCTTACGTTTTGGTTCATAAAATTATAAAAATATTATGTCAAGTATACTTGACAAGTGCCAAAAAAGACTAATAGTGAATCAGATTTGGTGCTTTTTCCTCAATTTTTCAAGTGTTTTGAGATCAAATCTTTCAAAATTTTCATCAGAGTCATCATTTGGCATTTCAAAATCAGATGACTTTGTCTCTTCGCAACATTTAATAAAATCGGATAGTGTTGGAAGAAAGTCATTTTTAGCAACTACCTTGGATATCCCACCTTTAATATGATGATTATCAAATTTTTTGAGACTTAATGCCCAAAGCTTTTTTCCTTCTTTTAACCTTTCATCATCTCCAAAGACTTTATAGAACTGATAGTGGTAAGACATTTCTAATTTAAGAAATAAATCATCAATAAGATTTATGAAATCTTGGTCGAGCTTTTTACTCGATTTCTTCTGCCCAAGACTGGTCACTTTTTCTTTCTTTGAATGTTTTGGTGAATTTTCCTGGCTCATTTTTTGTATTATAACTCCCAATTTCTTTTCTTTTTACAAAATCGACAAATTTAACGTTCCATGTTTTTAAAGCCGCCCCATTATCTTTCCAAAAAAGAATAAATTCACTCAAATAACTAAGAGCTGTTTCTTTTTTAATTTCAGATAATTCAAGGATATCAAGCGCCGAACTGCTTGGCATCCAATCATCAGCCATTGTGAAGGGCATCCCTTTATTTTTGGAATTGAATTGAACCCATTCTTTTCTAATGTAGTTAATAAAGACCGAATTCCAGTTATCTTTCTTAACCTTTTTTTCTTTCCAATAAATTTTAAATTCCTTAAGCTTTAAAAAGACAAAATCTCTATCAATTCCGCCTAGATCGAGGACTTCAATAGCCTCTTTTGAAGGGGCCCAATCAAAATCCATATGACTTATTTTGTCTGATCTAGCTGCTCGCGGAATCTCTAGTTTTACTTTGTTTAATTTTTTCGATGTCGTCTTTACTAAGCCAAGACTAGTAATTTTTTCAATACTTTTTAGAATTATCTCTTCTTCCATAAAAGAGAATTTCTCAAGTAAAATTTCACTCAATAATTCAGTCGAATGAGATGAAATATTATTATCTTCAATAAACTTCAGAATAATTGCAGCTTCAACCCCAATAGTGTCTGCAACATCTTTAGAAAACGAAAAATTATCAGACTTCACCTAGCTTTTTGATCTCCTAGAACGAACAGCAGATGAAAGCTCGGAAAGACACTGTTTAGTATCTTCAAAGTTAATACATGCATCTGTAATGCTTTGACCATATTTGAGATCATCATCAATTTTTTGATTTCCTTCCACTAAGTGACTTTCTATCATCACTCCTCTTATTTCATTGACACCATCAGATATCTGTTTTGATATAACGCCAATATTTTCAAGTTGTCTTTTAAAAACTTTCTGACTATTCCCGTGACTTACATCTATCATAATTGAGTCATTGGCTTCAGCCGCATTAAGAGCGTCAATAGTCTCCCTGATATCATCAGGATAAAGATTTGGTTTAGTACCCCCTCTTAGAATTATATGAGTATCTGAATTTCCAGATGTTTTGTATATAGAAACCATCCCTTCTTTCGTATTTGAAAAGAACACATGAGAATGATTAGAGGCCTTCATACCATAAATAGCTGGATTTAAATCACCCGTTGTACCATTTTTAAAACCAATTGGGCACGAAAGTCCAGATGCCAATTCACGGTGACTTTGACTTTCAGCAGTTCTTGCTCCAATTGCTCCCCATGAAACAAGATCTGCAACAAACTGAGGCGAAATTGGATCAAGAAACTCAGTTCCAACAGGAAGCCCCAATTCAGAAATTTTATGAAGTATTGATCTTGCTAAAAAAAGACCTTTGTTTGCATCAAATGTATTATTTAGATCTGGGTCATTAATTAAGCCTTTCCATCCGATGCTTGTTCTTGGTTTTTCAAAGTAGACTCTCATTATTACAAGAATGTCCTCAGCATACTTTTCTTTTTCAACTCTAAGTAGCTTTGCATATTCTTCTGCTGATATTGGGTCATGAATAGAGCATGGACCTACCACTGCTATTAACCTATCATCTTTACCATGAAGTATTTGACTCACTTCATTCCTTGTTCCATATACCAGTTTCGATATCTCATCAGACAAAGGATATTTTGAAATTACGTCATTGGGCGTCACCAAGTCTGCCTTATCAATAATTCTGGTATTGTCAGTTGAGTAATTCATTTTATAAGCACTATTTAAAATTCAGGCATATAAATATAACTATGATGCATATCAATTGAAAGCTTAATATCAATTATTTAAATTTATTTTTTTTTATTGTACCTAGCCATTATTTTGCATTTTTTTGTCTAAACACAATATGTTGTATTTAAGCCTTTGCACAATTACACTATGTAGTGTTTATGAGCACTTCTCAACACAAGCAGGGAGAATTGGGTATTGTTAATGGCGTTCCACTTCCAGAAATGCCTGAAGACCTATTTATTCCGCCACAAGCACTAGAAATCTGTCTTGAAACTTTTACGGGACCTATGGACCTTCTTTTGTATTTAATTAAAAAACAAAACATAAATATTCTTGACCTCGAGGTTTCAAAGATAACTGATCAATATATAGATTACATAAATCTTATGGAGTCTTTAAACTTTGAATTAGCAGCTGAATACTTGGTTATGGCAGCAACATTAGCTGAAATTAAATCACGCATGCTCCTTCCAAAAGCTGAAGAAGATGACGAAGAAATTGATCCAAGGCTAGATTTAATAAGGAGGCTTCAAGAGTACCAAGTATTTAAAAAAGTCTCCGAAGAGCTTGCAAACATGGACAGAGTTAATAGAGATTTTTATTTGGCAAGTGTCAACATGCCAAAGGTCGAAAAAAAGACAAATGTTATTGATTTCAATGTAGCAAGGCTCAAATCAAGTATGGTTGAAGTTTTATCTAGACCAAAACTGGATAAAAGTCACCAGATTGAGTTTGAGGAGCTTTCAACGCAAGATAGGATTCAGCTAATACTATCAATCCTTTCGAAAAAGAATTTAATAGGTTTTTATAAGACTCTTCAAAAATCAGAGGGTAAAGTAGGAGTTGTGGTTTCTTTCTTAGCTTCTCTAGAGCTTGCAAAAGACGGATGTGTAGACTTAATCCAGAATAAAAATGAGGAAATTTACATAAAATCAAAAGTACTTAATGCCGTTAATGAATAGGAATATAGAAAATTTTATTGAGTCATTATTATTTGCATCCGGCAGGCCCTTGAGATTGTCTGAAATTAGAACAATTCTTGAAAACGAAGGTATAAGAGTTGATTTAGCAGAAGTGAAAGTTGGATTGAATAATCTTGAAGAAAGATATGCAGATACATCTTTAGAGTTATCCGAAGTAGCTACTGGTTTCAGGTTACAGATTAAAAAAGACTTTAGTCATCTCTTATCTTCACTATGGACAGAGAACAATAGGTTATCTAAATCATTGATGGAAACCATTTCTATAATTGCTTACAAGCAACCTGTGACTCGAGGAGAAATAGAAGAGATTAGAGGGGTTCAAGTCAGCACAAACATAATTAGGAACTTACTTGAGAGAGACTGGATAAAGATTTCAGGATACAGGGAGACACCTGGTAGACCAGCTTTGTTTATAACTACAAAAACTTTTTTGAATGATCTTAATATCAAGAAAATTTCAGATCTTCCGCCATTGCCTGAAAAAGAAGATTTATCTCAGGATGAAATAACTGATACAACTGAGATAAATTTAGAGGCGAGTTAAATCCCTATGAAAAAAACTAGGCTGCAAAAAGTGCTTGCAAGGGCAGGCTTTGGTTCAAGGCGGGGCTGTGAGGAGATTATCAGCTCCGGTAAAGTAACTGTAAATGGCGAAATAGCAAAACTTGGTTGTTCTGTTGATGCAGATGATGAAATTAAATTAGGCGACAAAACAGTTGAATTCGTAGATATACAAACTCGATTATTTGTTCTGAACAAACCAGCAGGAGTCATTTGTTCGAAAAAGACTGAAGGTAATTTAAAATCGATATATGACTTGCTTCCAAAGATTGATAATGAAAAAAACTTAATTATTGTTGGGAGATTAGATGCAAACTCTACTGGCTTAATCTTTTTTACCAATGACGGAAAGTTATCTGAATTTATTGCACATCCAAGTAATTTATTTGATAGAGAGTATCTGGTCAGGGCGCGAGGGAACTTTGATGATGAGATAAAAGAAAACATGTTGACAGGAATTAAGATAGATAACCAGTTGCTTCGATTAAGCGATATTATTGTTGGGGATAAAACAAGTTCAAATAGGTGGTATACAGTTTGTCTTCTCACAGGACGTAATAGAGAAATACGAAAAATATTTGAGTCTCAAGGGCTTCAAGTAAGTAGGCTTAAGAGAGTAAGATTTGGACCAATCTTTCTGCCAAAAGGACTGAAAGAGGGTGACTGGTCAGAGTTAAAATCTAAAGATATAGAAAAAATGTATTCCTATGGAAAGTAATCAGGCTTACAAAAATCTTCTTACTTTAACTAAGAAATATAAACTTGATGAGCTTCACAGACATATAAAAAATATTGGCCCACTCAAAATAAAGCTATCAAAACTCAAATTTGATCATCATTTATGTAAGATAATCGTAGGACAACAAATCTCCACAAAGGCCGCTGATGCGATTTGGATAAGAGTTGAAAAAATCTTAAAGGGAAAGCTGCCTAAGAAGCCAACTAAAAATCTTGAAAAAAGATTAAAGGGTGCAGGTCTTTCAGCAAGGAAAGTGGATTACATGATTGGAATTATCTACAACGACGAAATTAGATCTTCTAACAGAAGAAAATTAAAGACTAAATCAACCGAGGACTTTTCAAAGCTTCTCCTGTCTATTAAGGGAATTGGCAAGTGGACTGTAGATATGTCGAGGATATTTTATTTAGGAGACTCAGATGTAATGCCGTTAACAGATCTAGGGATTATATATGCTCATAAAATTGCTTTTCCAAAGGAAAAAATAGACGAAAGATTTTATAAAAAATTCAGTCCATATAATTCCTATCTAAGCTTATTTATGTGGCGTCTTTTGGAAGATGAAAATCTGAGTATTTAAAATGCACTTTCTCCGAAAGAGAGCTTTCATCTGAAAAAAACCATTCAAAACAATGTATTAAGTCTTTTGGAGTTTTTATAGAGTCCTGATCTTCAGAGGGCCTTGCTGCAAAACGCATTTTCGTTTTGGTTGCCCCAGGATCAAGAGTAAAAACTTTTATATTTTTATTCACCTCAGTCTCTTCGCTAAGAATTTCAGCCAAACC
>Ga0209433_10000295_pt1 | contig 15367 bp, 19 predicted proteins | sample METZYME_5_50m_FD_187552 | JGI IMG/M metagenome (GOLD analysis project Ga0209433, IMG submission 187552) | Marine microbial communities from oxygen minimum zone in mesopelagic equatorial Pacific - METZYME_5_50m (SPAdes) (version 2) | ecosystem: Environmental > Aquatic > Marine > Oceanic | place...
AGGTTTTTACAAAATATTTAGTAAAAATATACAAAAAACATATCTAAGATTCTAAAAATTAAATACTATATTAAATTATAAATTTTTTTAAAATATTTAAATATGAATCAAAATATAAATAAAATTCAAGTATAAAAACTTCAAAAAATATAGACATATTTAAAATAAAGGATATTTTTAATAAGGTAAGAAATTTTTGATGTTAAGTATCAAAAACATGAGAATAATTTTATTATTTATTGGACTTATATTGCCAATAGTAACAATACCTAACGTAAATGCAGGGTCTTTTGGGGCTGAGATATTTTGTACAATGAGAGATGGCGGAAATGACCATGAAAGTAGTTGGGAAGCTGCATATAGTTATATAAAAAAACAAAAAGGGGGATTTTTTAAGACTTCACCAAACCAAGCAGCATCTCAAATAATCGAAACAGTTGTAAGAGAAAAGGATAAATTTGCTTATTGTGTTGAATATCTTGATAAATTATATCCAGATAGAAAATTACAAAAGAAACAAAGGCAAGAGGAACAAAAAAGAAAGAAGGAGGAAATAGAAAAAAATAAAAGGAGAAAAAAAATAGAAAATATGATTGAAGACAACTCTGATGATTATTCAAATGAATCATTTGATAGATATAGTTATTAAAATAATAAGGTATTATTGTATACATTTTTTATAAATTAATTTATAAATATAAAGCCATTAATTAATACTTTTAATATTGACTTTTAAGATATATAAGTCATTATTTATTTAATTAAAATAACTGAATGCACTTTAAAGATGCAGTGTTTTTAGAGGACTTATGTCCAAAAATTAGATTCAGACAATGGCGACAATCAATTCATAAATTTACAGAGAAAAGTTGTATATATTGCGGCAAACCATCAGAATCAATTGACCATATTCTCCCACGTAGCAAAGGAGGCCTAAGTAAAACAGAAAACTGCGTACCAGCATGCCTATCCTGCAATGGCGATAAATCAAATAACGAAGCATTCTACTGGTACCGAAAACAAAAATTTTATGACCCTAGACGAGCTATGGCGATTAGAGCATGGTCAGATGGAGATATAAGACTAGCAGTAAGATTATTACAGTGGGCTAAACCATCACTAAAAACATTGATAAAGCCAAAAACAACTGAAAGTATTGAATTTGACGCTGCTTAACTACCAAACATTACAAGCAGACTTGGGATTATTATTAGTACATATTGACTCGGATAATTTTGGTGATTCAGGCAAGAATAAAAAAACTGAAAAGGAAAACAATAAAAATAGATAAGAGACAACCTTTTTATTTTCCCTGAGATAGATTTTTTGATTTTTGACTACTTTTCTTGATATGAGCTTATCGGCAGAAATTGCTATAGTTGAATAAGGCTGAGGTCTAACTAGAGTCTTCATGAGCAAACAATACATATGTACTAGTTATAGATCAGTATGAATAGTTTTGCAAGTGTTTTAAAAAAGAAAAAAATTCTTATTTTTGGAGCTGGTTTTAGCGGCAAAAAAATTGCTATTGAGATGAGAAATGCCGGATTTGAAGCTTTTACAAGTTCAAGAAGTGTTAAATATGACAAGTGGAGTTTCCTATACGACAGTAATAATAATGATTTCCCCCCAGATGAATTATTTAAAGGTGTAACCCATATATTAAGTTGCATGCCACCAAATAAAGACGGGTCAGATCCTCTGTTGTCTAAGTTAGAAAATAAGCTTTTGGATCTCGATTTGGAATGGGCTGGATATCTCTCAACAACTGGCGTGTATGGAAATACTTTTGGAGAATGGGTATCAGAAAACGACCCTGCCAATCCTATTCAAGAAAGAAGCAAAAGAAGGTTGTTATGTGAAGAAAAGTGGATTAATACGAGTTTACCTACTCAGATATTTAGGCTTCCAGGTATTTATGGGCCTGGAAGATCTACCTTAGATTCAATTCTAAAAAAAAATATAAAAGTCATATTTAAAAAAGATCAAGTTTTTTCAAGAATTCATGTCGCAGATATCGCAAATGCAATAATTTATCTTATTTTAAATCAAAATAAATTTGCTTTTTACAAGATAATTAATATTGCTGATGATAATCCGTGTTCACAGATTGAAGTTATTAGATATAGCTATAAACTGCTGAAAATGCAAATGCCTGAACAAATTGATTTTGAAGAAGCCAAAAAAAATCTTTCACCAATTGCACTATCATTCTGGGAAGAAAATAGAAAAGTCTCAAATGATCTACTTTGCAAAACACTGGGATATCAATTAATTCATAAAGATTACAAATCTGGCTTACAGAATTGCCTTAAACATTTAAAATTGACAAATTAAATTCAGGAGACATCTAACTTTGTTAATATTTTCAAAAAATATATACCTTAAAAATGGACCAGCTGAAAAGAAATAGTTCTAATTATTTTGAAAATACAATTATTATCTCTGTAGGTGATGAGTCAGGAGTTGGGCCTGAAATCATTCTCAAAGCTTTAGCTTCCAATCAAATCCCTCAAAACGTCAGGGTTAGAATAGTCGGATCTAAACAAAATTTAATAAATACTTATAGTTCTCTAAAGTCAATTGGTATAGAAAATATTGCAAATCCTAATGAATTAGATATTGAAGATATTGAAGTATCAAGACTTAATAATTCAAATTGGAAAACTAATTGTGGGAACTCTAGTTTTATTTATTTAAAAGAAGCAATTAGACTAACAAAATCCCAACCCAATACTGCCCTGGTAACGGCACCGATTTGCAAAAAATCATGGGAATTAGCAGGTCATAAATATTCCGGTCAAACTGAGCTCCTTGCGGAATGTTGTAATACAGCAAATGTAGGAATGTTATTTACTGCAAAATCTCCAATAACTGGGTGGAGATTCAACACTCTCTTGGCTACAACGCATATTCCCTTAAACGAAATTTCAAAAAATTTAATTGAGAATGAGAATTTAATTTTTTCTAAACTGAACCTATTATCTGATTTTTCAAAACAATTTAATAAAGAACCAACCTTGAGGGTTGCGGGATTAAATCCTCATGCAGGTGAAGAAGGCATTTTAGGATCAGAAGAAAAAGATTTTATAAAACAATCTTTAGAAATCTGGGGGGGGAATAATCCTGATGTAAAACTAGAGGGTCCAATTTCTCCCGACAGCTGCTGGATCTCGTCATTAAAAGCATGGAATGAACAGGATTCAAATGGTCACGATGGAATTCTTGCTATGTACCATGATCAAGGTCTAATCCCTATGAAAATAATAGCTTTTAATTATTCAGTAAATACTACAATTGGATTACCCATAATAAGAACATCTCCAGACCATGGAACTGGTTTTGATATTTATAATAAAGGAATTGCTCAATGCCAAAGTATTCTTGAAGCCATAAAAACCGCCAACGAGTTATGCACAAAATCAAGACTGCTTAACACGCATTAGAACTTGCCCAAACTCAACAGGAGTTCCATTCTCTACAAGTATTTCAACTACCTCTGCATTATATTCAGATTCAATTTCATTCATAAGCTTCATAGCTTCTAAAATACAGATTGTTTGTCCTACTGATATAGGACTACCGATTTCAACGAAAGGGTCTTCTCCTGGGGCAGAAGCCCTATAAAACGTTCCTACCATAGGTGATGTTATTTCAGTGAGGTCAGAGCGGCCAGGGGGTGGCGTAGGAGGTGAAGATTGTAACTGCAAAGAACCAAGAGCTTCATTATTAACTTGTACTTGGCTTTGATCATTATTCTCTTGAGGCGCATCAAATACTTGGCTAGTTTGAGGAGGAGCAGCTAAATTCCTTTTAATTTCAAGTTTGAAATCTTCTCCTTCTAGAGAGAATTCTTGAAAATCACTTTTAGAGATTTTATCAATCAAGCGATTTAAATCATCATGATCTAATTTCATGGCCATCAGTTTTCTCTACCAAGATAACTATCATTTCTAGTATCAACCCTAATCACTTCTCCAACAGTAATAAATAATGGGACCATAACTTGTGCTCCAGTCTCTAAAATCGCAGGTTTTGTACCACCACTTGCTGTATCTCCTTTTACTCCGGGATCAGTCTCTTTGACTTTTAAAGATACAGAAATAGGGAGTTCTACTTCTAAAACTTTACCATCCCAAAAAACTACATTAACCTCCATCCCTTCTTTTAGGTATTTAGAACCATCCCCTATTTGATTGGAAGTTAGCCTTGTCTCTTCAAAACTATTCATATCCATAAAAACATAATCTCCAGCTTCCACATATGTGTGCTGAAGGTTAGACTTCTCTAAGATAGCCTGTTGCACAGATTCACCTGCTCGAAAAGTTTTTTCAACTACATTGCCGTTTTGAACTGACTTTAATTTTGTTCTAACAAAAGCAGAACCCTTACCAGGCTTGACATGTAGAAATTCTACAACCCTCCAAACTTGACCATCTAATTCGATGGTGGTGCCTGTGCGAAAATCGTTACTGGAAATCATTCCTGTATTACATCCCCAGAGATCATAAACCTGTATGAGCCTTATGCAAAAATTTTTATCAAAACTGAACAAAAATTATTTGTTTGTATTAATTCTACTATCGCAATTTTTTTTTACAAGCCCAGCAAAGGTGCTAGCTGACTTACCAAATGGAAATGCGGTTAAGGATCCTAATGCAATCCTTAGAAACGCGCTCCCAATAAAGCAAAAAGAACTACAAGGTCTTCAACATAAACTGGAAGAAACAAGTGATCTTGTTAGAGGAGGTAGATGGCCTGCTCTGTCGAAAACTGTAACAAAATGTCAATCTTTGGTGAAAAAATATAAAAACAGGATCATTGATGAAATTAATACTGAAGACAAAGATTCCGCTGAAAAAACATTTTCAGATCTTGAGAATAATTTAGATGAACTGGCAAACAAAGCGAAAACAAAAGATAAATACGGATTTATTGACACACGAAAAGAAGCTCTTGAAAAAATTGGCTTTTTAGAAGAATTCTTTCTTCCTGATGAGTTCCCTTATGAGATCCCATCTGAATTTGATGAACTCCCAAGGCTATTAGGTAGAGCCACAGTAAATATTAATACTTCTAAAGGAGAAATGATTGCAATCATTGATGGGTATAATGCACCTCTCACAGGCGGAGCTTTTATTGACCTTGTCACAAAAGACTTCTATAACGATCTACCTATTAACCGTGCTGAAGAATTTTTTGTATTGCAAACTGGAGACCCAAAAGGTAATGATATTGGCTATGTAGATCCTGAAACCAACAAAGAGAGAAATGTTCCACTTGAAATCAGGGTCCCAGGAGAAACGAACACTTTTTACAATGAAACTTTTGAAGATTTAGGTTTCTATACCGAAACCCCGACTCTTCCATTCGCTACTTTAGGTACACTTGGCTGGTCTCATTCCAGTAAAGAAGTTAGTGATGGGTCATCCCAATTCTTCTTTTTCTTGTATGAAGCAGAACTAAATCCTGCAGGGAGAAATCTTATAGACGGACGAAATGCCGCATTTGGATACGTCGTAGAGGGTTTTGATATTTTAGAGGAATTAACAATGGACGATAAAATTATTTCCATACAAGTTATTGAAGGTGCTCAAAATCTTAAAGCCAATGGATAATGAAAGAATCAAAGATTTAGGTGAAAAAGAATTAATAATTAGACTTTCAAAATATATGCCTAAGAACCAAACGAAGGATGATTGTGCGTCTCTTTCAATTGCTCATAAAAATTTACTTATAAATACAGATTTAATGGTTGAAGATACGCACTTTAATGACAAAATAATTGATCCTAAAGATCTAGGATGGAAATCTGTTACTACTAATTTCTCAGATTTAATATCAAGTGGATGCGTGGAGTTTATAGGAATAAATATAGGATTAATTATTAATCCTGAGACTAAATGGTATTGGATTAAAGAATTTTATGAAGGAGCATGTGAAGCACTAAAATATTATGGAGGAGTCATTCTGGGGGGAGACTGTTCAAAAGGGGGGAAAACCGCTATTTCAGTTACAGCAATCGGTTTACAAGGAGAATTATCTCTTAGAAAGTATTCTTCTAGACCTGAGGAAATTATAATTACAACTGGTTATCATGGTTTGAGCAAGCTTGGATATCTTTTAAAACAAAGTAAAATAAATGAAGACATTAGTAAACTCACTAAGGAGCTTATAAGCCAATCATTAAACTCTTTCCAAAGACCAAAACCTAAAAGAGATTTTCTTGAGAATATTATTAAATCTCGTTTAAATACAGATCATGTTGAAATTGGTTGTACTGATAGTAGTGATGGTCTTTATCAAGCAATAAATGATTTAGCAGTTACAAGTAATTGCAAAGCAATTATTGACTATAGTAAATTACCGAAATATAAAAATTGGCCTAACGGTAATAATTGGGATGAATATTATTTTTATGGGGGAGAAGATTATGAATTAATATTTTCTCTCCCCAAAGACTGGGCAAAAAGATATCTTGATTTAGATACAACTTCTTATGAGATAGGAAAATTTATAAAAGATATACCTTCTGTGGAAATAATAAATTCTCCCTTAGCTATTCAAGGAAATAGCTACTCTCATTTTTAGTTTATTGCCATTTTTTCGCAACTATTTCAGCCAAGTCAACAACCCTTTGGCTATAACCCCACTCATTGTCATACCAAGCAAGCACTTTCACAAGATTATCTCCAATACACATAGTAAGATCACTATCCACGATTGAAGACTCATTTGTTCCAGCGTAGTCACTCGATACTAAAGGTAAGTCGCCATATTTAATAATGCCTTTCATAGAGCCCTGTGATGATTCTTTTAAAGCATTATTAACTTCTTCAGCGGTAACTGATTTTGATGACTCAAACACAAAATCTACTGCTGAAACATTTGGAGTAGGTACTCTCATAGCAATACCAGTCAACTTGCCTTTCATCTCTGGATAAACAAGCGCTACTGCTTTAGCTGCTCCAGTTGATGTAGGAACAATATTAGTTGCTGCAGCTCTTGCCCTACGTAAATCTCTATGACTATTATCAAGGATTCTTTGGTCACCAGTATAACTATGGATTGTAGTCATTAAACCTTTATTAATACCAAAAGTTTGATCTAAAACTTTTACTACTGGAGCAAGACAATTAGTAGTACAACTTGCATTACTTAAGATGTCAAAATCATTATGATTATAAGTTTCTGCGTTAACACCTACTACATAAGTTCCGACCCCAGAACCTTTACCTGGTGCAGTTAGAATTACTTTTTTAGCACCAACCTCAATATGTTTAGCAGCTGCTACATCAGTATTAAAGACACCAGTTGACTCAATAACTAAATCAACCCCCCAGTCTTTCCATGGGAGGTTAAGAATATTTCTATCAGAGAAACACTTGATGGTTTTGTTGTTAATTACAAAAGTATCATCGGTATACTGAATATCAACGCCTTCAAGAGATCCAAGCACTGAATCATATTTGAGTAGGTGAGCATTAGTTTTTGGATCTGAAGTAACATTAATTCCTACTACTTCAATATTCGTGTAAGCTCCCCTACTAAGCCAACAACGCATAAAATTTCTACCGATTCTGCCGAACCCATTAATCGCAACACGCAAAGTCATAAATAATAATTTCTAAATGGACCTAAGCTCAAGATCATAATGAATTTTCTGCAATATCGTAAGGATTTTTTGATTTTTTTAGAAAATAGTTTTGTTTTGTATTAATTCGAATAAAAAAAATAATCCATATTTGTAAAAAATAAATCCCAAAACATAAAGGAAAGGGTATCTTTAGTCTGCTGTAAGAATTCTCTTTAAAACAAAATTGTCTGATACCCTTCACTATCATTTTATTGGAATAGGCGGCATAGGAATGTCTGGTATTGCAAAGGTTCTCATGAGCTGGAAATTTTCAGTATCTGGTTCTGATGTGCATAATAATTATCAAACAAAGAAACTTTGTAGCAATGGAGCAACAATATTTAATAATCAAAATCAAAAAAATATAGATGCTATTTTGGAAAAATTTCCAAATAAAAAAATTATTGCCGTAATAAGTTCTGCAATTAAAAAAAATAATATTGAATTGAGTTACTGTATCGAAAAAAAAATATCCATTAGACATCGATCAGAAATTCTTTCAATGATTATGAATAATTACGAATCAATTGGAATAGCAGGAACACATGGTAAAACCTCAACAAGTACTTTTCTTTTCACACTGTTAGATCTGTGTACTAGTAATGTCTCAGGCATAGTTGGGGGAATTCTGCCAAAATATAATAATAATTCTTTTATAAAAGATACAAAATATTTTGTAGGTGAACTAGACGAGTCAGATGGTTCAATCTCCAATTACAAAAATAATTTAGGAATCCTAACTAATATTGATTATGATCACTGCGATTACTATAAAAATATCGAGCAAATGATAGATTCATTTAAAGTCTTTGAATCTAAGTCAAACAAATTATTAGTCAATAGTGATTGCAAAATAATTCAAAAGCATATAAAAAGTGACTATAGTTGGTCAATAGTTGATGTTAATAATATTAATTATTCTTTAATTCCTATAAATCAAACAGCAACATCAACCATTGCACAATATTTTGAACATGGAAAATTAATAAGCAAACTTGAAATCCCTATTCCAGGCCTACATAATCTATCCAATGTAGCTGCAGCGATAGGAGCATGCAGAATACTTAATGTCGATTTTGATAAAATTAAATCAAAAATCTCAAATATAAAATTACCTTTGAAAAGATTTGAATTTAAGGGAAATTTTGAAGGTAGAACAATTGTTGATGATTATGCACATCACCCTAAAGCAATCAAAGAAACAATAAAATTAGGACGACTATTTCTCAATGAACATCCAAAATACAAGAGATTAATAGCTATATTTCAACCGCATAGATTTAGTAGAGTAAGCGAATTCTTTATTGAATTTGCAAATGAACTCGCACAAGCAGATAAGATAATTATTACAAATATTTATGGGGCTGGTGAAAAAAATATCAATAATATCAGCTCATCTTTAATTTCAACAGAAATATTTAAATTAAATAAAAACGTCAAAATAGTAAAAGATAGTAATGAAATAAGAAAATATTTTAATCATTTAACTAGAGAAAATGACTTGATCATTAATATGGGTGCTGGAGATTGTCATGATTTATGGCAAATATTAACAAATCAAAAAAATTAAATTTTTATGGTGAAATTTAACATTCAGAAAAATATAAATCTGCTGAATTACACAACTATAAAAGTTGGAGGACAAACTGAATATTTTGCGGAGCCGACCAATATATCAGAATTAGAAAATATCCTTAAATGGGCAAGCGATAAAAATATAAATTGCCAGATTTTTGGAGCAGGATCAAATTTGTTAATTAGCGGGAATATTTGGAAAGGTTTATTTATTTGTACTAAAAAATTAAAAGCTATAAATTTAAATCCCAAAACAGGAATTCTTGAAGCAGAAAGTGGAGTAATGCTACCTGCGATTTCAAATTTATTAGCTAAAAACAGTTGTAAAGGAGGAGAATGGTCTATAGGAATCCCTGGCACAGTTGGTGGTGCAATATTCATGAATGCTGGATACGGAGATTTTTCAATCTCAAAGCATTTATTATCAGTAAAAGTGATCGATATACAAACTTTAAATATCTTCAATATCTTAAGGAAGGATCTCAATTTTAAATATCGATTCAGCCCGTTTCAAAAAAATAAACTAATTATTTTATCAGCAAAATTTTATTTTGAACCAGGAGGAGATAAACATTTAATTACACAAGTTACCAAAGCAAATCTTAAAAAAAAGACTGATTCTCAACCATATCATCAACCAAGTTTTGGAAGCGTATTTAAGAATCCAGATAATTACTACGCAGGTAAATTAATTGAAGAATCAGGATTAAAAGGTTTTAAACTAGGTGGAGCTCAAGTTTCAACTATTCATGCCAACTTCATTGTTAATCATTTAGAAGCCACTTCAGAAGAGATTTATCAATTAATTTCTTTGATTCAAGAAAAAGTACAACAAAAAAAAGGAATATTTCTTCATCCTGAAGTAAGAATGATTGGTTTTTGACTATCCTTAATTAATAATTAAATATTCTTTTTATCAAATGGCTGGTTTTGGTCTCCCAAACTTTGGGCAAATAACAGAAGCTTTTAAAAAAGCTAAACAAATTCAACAGGATGCACAAAAATTGCAAGAGGAATTGGAAAAGATGGAAATAGAAGGAACTAGCGAAAATGGAATGATCAAAATATGGCTCAGTGGGAATCAGTTGCCACTAAGGGTTGAAGTAGATGAAAAAATAAAATCTAGCTCAAAAGAAGAAATTGAGGAAAGTTTTTTAGATGCACTTCTAAGAGCTCATGAGGGTTCAACTAAAACAATGAAAGAGAGAATGAATGATCTTACTGGAGGATTAAATTTCAATCTCCCTGGTTTCGAGAATAATGAATCTTGAGATTAACAACTAATTCTTTATAAAACTCATACCTTTCGAAATCTCTATTGATTTGACATCCTGGCTCTGTAATATGCAAACAATCGCGAAATTTACAATTACTCCCTCTCTCCTCTAATTGATTGGCTAATTCTGGAAACAAGTATGCAATCTTCTTCACATCTAAGTTTAAAGCTTGCATATTAAAACCAGGAGTATCAACCAAGTAACTTCCCTTTTTAAGGTAAAACAATTCAATATTTCTCGTTGTATTTTTCCCTCTTTTAATTTTCTTCGAAACATCAGATGTGGCCCTATTAATATTAGGTATTATTTGATTCAAAATGGTTGTTTTTCCAACGCCAGAAGGCCCTATTAATATTGAGCATTTTCTCATTTTTAATTCAACAAGAAAATCTTTAAAACCTTTTTCATCCGCAACTGATAATAACCAAGGTTTATATCCCCAACTTGAAAATTTATTATAAAAAAAATCTTTTTTTTCTTTTGAAACCAAATCACATTTGGTGATAATTAAAGAAACATTTACTCTTAAATGCTCAGAATTTACTAAAAACATATTAACTTGAGAAAGATTGAGTTCAGGCTCCTTAAACGAAATCACAATAAAAATATCAGTTATATTTGCAATAGCAGGTCTCACTAAATAATTCTTTCTTTCAATTAAATTTTCTATAATTGCTGTTCTCGCTGCAAGATTAATTTCACTGATAATTACTTCATCACCTACAACAATAAGTTGATTTTTAAAATATAAGTTTTTACGACTTTTGCATAAAAATCTTAGCCTGCCTTTTTCATTCTTATTATTTTCAAGAATATCTACATAAAAAAAATTATTAAATTTTTTTGTAACTAAAGCCTTTCTTTTATTAGATAATGCCATAAATCACAGAAATTCTAATCCAGCTTGTCTCATCATTAAGGATATCTACAGTGTATCCCAACTGATCCAATGTCTTAAATACCATCTCTTCAGGTTCTCCTTTATCAAGCTCAATAATCAGAGTATCCTCTATAGATAATTTCTCTAAAGCAAGCTTACATTTCACAACGTTTAAAGGACAAGGAATATTTTTTAAATCTAAAGTTCTTATATCTTTACTCAAGAATCATTCCCGAAAAATTTACTAAACAAACCACTATTAGAACTAGTATTTTTAGAAGAATAATGCGATGCTAGTTTTTCTAAAAGCTTTCTCTCCTCCTCATTAATTCTGACTGGTAGTTTGACTTTTATAAGAACATCATGATTACCTCTTGCAACAGGATTACCAAGCCTTGGAACGCCTTTATTTTCTAAAGTTAAAGTACTATTTGGTTGAGTTCCTCCTGGAATATTAAGGTCGACTCTCCCGTCTACGGTATCAATACCAATAGTATCTCCTAAAATAGCTTGAAGATAACTTATCGATACTTCAGAAAAGATATTAATTCCTTCTCTCCTCAATTTAGAGTCACTTTTGACTTTTAAAAAAACATAAAGATCACCTGAGGGGCCTCCCTTTAGGCCTGCATTACCCTCACCTGAAACTCTTAACTTAGTGCCAGTATCCACTCCAGGTGGAATATTTATCCTTAACTTCTTACGAACTTGTTTTACACCATTACCTCCGCAATTAACACACGGATCAGATATAGTTTGTCCCATACCAGAACAAGTTGGACATTCTGCGACTTGGGTGAAATTACCAAACGGCGTTCGAGTCGCTCGTCTTACTTGGCCACTACCACCACATGTTGAGCAATTAACTGGTCCTGTTCCTGGCTTTGCTCCAATACCTTTACAAGTTAAACATGTTTCTAGATGAGGTATTCTTATCTCTCTTTGCTCACCAAAAATGGCTTGCTTAAAATCTATGTTTAGATCGTATCTTAGATCATCCCCTTGTTGAGGCCCTCTTCTTTGAGTTCTTGCACTGCTACCAGGAGATCCTTGACCACCAAAACCATTAAAAAAAGTCTCAAAAAGATCAGCAAATCCGCCCATATCGCCCATATCAGGCATTCCTGCAGCTCCTCCAAGACCAGCCTCTCCGAATTGATCGTAACGTGCTCTTGTTCCTGGATCAGCCAATACTTCATAAGCTCTTCCTATCTCCTTAAATTTTTCTTCAGCACCAGGATCTTTATTTATATCAGGATGATATTGTCTTGCCAATTTCCTATAAGCCCTTTTAAGGGTATCAGCATCTGCATTTCTTGAAACTCCAAGTAATTGATAAAAATCAGCCATAAAAAGTGTTTTTCAAATTTAAAAGAAATTATTCACTCTCAGATAAATCTATATCTGGAACTTCTTTATCTTGCACTTTATCTTTTTCTTCCTCTTTTTGTGAGTCATTATTAGGCCCAGGGCCCATAGAAACCTTCACTAAAGCATGCCTTAAAACTTTCCCATCCAGATGATATCCACGCTGTAACTCTTCTATATTGATATCCTCATCGTACTCATCATTCGGCTCTCTTAATACTGCTTCATGAAGATTTGGATCAAATCTTTGACCTACAACTCTCATAGGGGCCACACCTTGTTGCTTTAAAACATCTACTAATTGCTTATACAAGCCCTGATAACTTCTATGAAGTGTTTGTGCCTCTTCACTCTCAGGTTTTAACTGCTGTCTTGCTCTTTCGAAATTATCTACTATCGGAAGAATTGCACTCAAAGATTTGCATATCAGTTTTATTTTTAGATCATCTTGATCACGAGACTGTCTTTTTCTGAAATTGTCAAAATCTGCCGCAATTCTTACGTACTGACTTTTAAGCGTCTCATGCTCTTTTTCTAACTGTTCAAGCCTTGCATCAGTATTTGATATTGAATTCTTAACATTTTCAGAAAGATTTTCTTCATGTGAAGTATTATCGCTTTCTAAATTATCTTCAACTATTAAATTCTCATTAATATTATTTGACTCTTTTTCAGGATTAACTTCTAAATTATTTTTAGTACTTTCTTTTTGATTTTCAGTCATTATTTTTATAAACTATCCAACTATATTGAAATAAAATTGTTAAATTCACAAGTTGCGGAAGCCCGCACCAAAATTATTCTGGTTTAAAAGTTAAAGCAAGACCATTATTACAATATCTTTTACCTGTAGGTTGAGGTCCATCATTAAAGACATGCCCTTGATGCCCTCCACATCTAGAACAATGATATTCCGTTCTTGGCACTATTAATTTAAAATCAATTTTTGTCTCAATAGCACTATTAATTGACTGCCAAAAACTTGGCCAACCTGTACCACTATCATATTTATATTCTGATAGAAATAACGCCTGATTGCATCCAGCACAATAAAAGGTCCCTTTTCTTTTTTCATTATTTAAAGGGCTACTAAATGGCCTTTCTGTGCCCTCTTCTCGAAGAATATTAAATACTTCAGGAGATAATTTGTCATTCCATTCACTCTTAGAAAGAGACCAATCCTCTTGTGAATCTTTTGATGAAGCAAAAACTTTTTCTGGTTTGAGTATAAAGTTTATAATAGATGCGAAAGGAATGAAGATAAATAATCTTCTTGTGAAATTACTCATTGCTTATTATTTTTTATAAATGGTTAATAATAATTATTCTATATGTAATCAGCACAAAATAAGCATTGCTCCAATGATGGACTGCACTGATAGACATTTCAGGATGATTATGAGGCAAATCAGCTCCCAAGCACTGTTATATACCGAAATGATAGTTGCGCAGAGTTTAATATTTTCAAAAAAAAGAGAAAAATTTCTAGATTACAACAAAGAAGAACATCCTATCTCCATTCAATTTGGAGGGGATAATCCAAAATTTCTAAGTGAAGTTGCAAAGATGGCCGAGGATTGGGGATATGACGAAATCAATTTCAATGTTGGATGTCCTAGCTCAAAAGTATCATCTGGTAATTTTGGTGCCTCTCTTATGAATCATCCTGAACAAGTTGAAATCTGTATAGAGGCATTAAAAACAAACTGTAAATTACCAGTAACAATAAAACATAGAATTGGGGTAGATAATAATGATAGTTTCGCCAACTTAAATAAGTTTGTAAGAAAAATATCTAATTCAGGTGCAGATAGATTTATCGTTCACGCTCGAAAAGCTTTTTTAAAAGGATTAAATCCTAAAGAAAACAGGACTATTCCTCCATTAAGGCATGATTTGGTAGAACAATTAAAGAAAAACAATCCTTCTCTTCTTATTGAAATAAATGGTGGGTTTAATGATATCAATCAATGTAAAGAGGCATTGAATATCTTTGATGGTGTAATGATCGGAAGGAGCGCATATAAACATCCTCTTAATTGGTCTAATGTTGACGAGGAGTTTTATGGTAAATTAAAAACAACAAAAAATGCCTCCAGTATAATTTTAACTTTGCTCCCATACATTGAAAAACATATTTCTAACGGTGGTTCAACTTGGGATATATGCAAACATTTAATTAATATTGTTGAAAATATTCCTAATGCGAAAAAGTGGAGAAAAAAAGTAGTTAGTGCTTCTATTCAGGGATCTTTAACTATAAACGAATTAAAGAATTATGCTTTAGAACTTGAAAGAGTTGAAAGTTGATCTTCTATTTTAAATATTTTTTTCTTGCTCTGAAGAACTTGATCCTCCTCTTTTTCTTCTGATTCGAGAATTTTCAAACTCAGTATTTTCTGTATTATTTCCAAAGCTCCTATCCTCCCAACCTTTTGCGCCAGAAGATCTAGAATCATAATTTGAACTTTGTTCATTACTAGATCCATATCCACCACTGTTATTAGATCCATATCCACCACTGTTATTAGATCCATATCCACCACTGTTATTAGATCCATATCCACCACTGTTATTAGATCCATATCCACCACTGTTATTAGATCCATATCCACCACTGTTATTAGATCC
>Ga0209433_10000296_pt1 | contig 15324 bp, 16 predicted proteins | sample METZYME_5_50m_FD_187552 | JGI IMG/M metagenome (GOLD analysis project Ga0209433, IMG submission 187552) | Marine microbial communities from oxygen minimum zone in mesopelagic equatorial Pacific - METZYME_5_50m (SPAdes) (version 2) | ecosystem: Environmental > Aquatic > Marine > Oceanic | place...
ATATTTTCCCAATTTTTAAACCAACCTGGAGCTTCTTGATAGTTAACCTCTTGAACTGAATCAATAAAATTCATTCTTGCAAAAGCTGAAACAGCTGGAGCTGTTGAATACAAAATAGCTATAAAAATTAGTGCGTAACCAGCAGATTTTCTTGCATCACTAACTTTTGGCACAGTAAAGAATCTGACGATGACATGAGGAAGACCTGCTGTTCCAAACATCAATGCAGCTGTAATACAAAAAATATCGATTTTAGTTTTAGTATTTTCTGTGTATGCATTAAATCCAAGTTCACCAGTAACCTTATCTAATTTATCTAATAAATATGTATCACTGTTTACAAGAGTGTCGCCAAAGCCTAACTGCGGGATTGGATTACCAGTCATCAAGATAGAAATAAAAATAGCTGGAACTAAGTAAGCAAAAATTAAAACGCAATACTGTGCAACTTGTGTATAAGTAATGCCCTTCATGCCGCCAAGCACTGCATAGAAAAAGACTATACACATTCCAATAATTACACCTAAGTTAATATCAACCTCAAGGAATCTAGAAAAAACAATGCCTACTCCTCTCATTTGACCAGCGACATAGGTAAATGAGATAAATATTAAGCATAAAACAGCAACTAATCTTGCTAAGTTTGAGTAGTATCTTGTACCAATAAAATCAGGAACTGTGTACTGACCAAATTTTCTTAAGTATGGTGCAAGCAACAGTGCTAATAGAACGTATCCACCAGTCCAGCCCATCAGATATACAGATCCATCTTTACCTAGAAAGGCTATAAGGCCTGCCATCGAAATAAAAGAGGCTGCAGACATCCAATCTGCAGCCGTTGCCATACCATTAGCAATGGGATGAACACCCTTCCCTGCTATGTAAAAATCATTAGTTGAAGATGCTCGTGACCATATAGCTATTCCAATATATAAAGCGAAAGAAAAACCAACAAAAATATATGTAAGTAGTTGCGCATCCATTTGAGTTAGTTATCTTTACCAGACTTATCTTCATATTTTTTATCTAATTTATTCATCAGATAAATGTATATAAAAATTAACAAAACAAAAAAATAAATGCTCCCTTGTTGAGCAAACCAAAATCCAAGCTTAAAACCACCTATTTGAAATTGATCTAAAAAATCAGACCATATAATTCCAAAACCAAATGAAACAAGGAACCAGATACTAAGTAAGATAGAAACAATTTTAAGGTTAGATCGCCAGTAATTTTTTTGCATAAATCTACTTTATATAAATTGATAATTTAAGTCTGTAATTATTACACTTAATAGGAAAGAACTATTCAACTGAACTTCGAATAATATTTAAATCTTTAGTCAATACGCTGCCAATAGCTGTATGAGATAGATTTTCTCTTGATATACCAATTACATCAGCGACTCTTTCGGCTGCATAAATACCGGTACAGTGTCCACCCATAAATTTTGTCATTCCATTATCTTTAAGCCAATTAGCAGTTTTATCTATCACTTGATCTGTTGCTTTAAAAAGATGAAATCCACCTATGGCGCCATATACAGGAACATTTTGAATTGATTGGAGTTTTTTTGCAGTATTAATAATTCCAGAATGCCCACAACCTGACATCATTATCCATCCATTATCAGTTAACATGCCTGCAGACTGATCATCAACTATTATATCTGGAACAAATTCATTTGATTTAATATCTCTTACCACCAATCCTTCTGGACCATTATATGTTTCTACAGTTCTCTTAACTGTTCCGGTCGCATAAATATTTTTCGAAACTTCATAATGATTATCAAGAATTACAAAATTAATGCCTAAATTTTCAGCATCTTTTTTCCATTTCATAGAATCTGCATAATTTCCAGGGCCAACCTTAGATCCATCAGGAGCAAATCTTTGATTAAAAAAACCCCTTGCAACATAAACTTTAGTAAAAGCTTTGTCATTGATTTCCTTATATGTTTTTCTTAGTTTTAAAAGCCCCCCTGTATGATCACTGTGATAATGACTTAAAATAACTTTCTCAACTTTTGATAAATCTTTTCCAAGTATTTCAGCATTATGTAAAACAGTATCTTCATGAAATCCTGTATCAAAAAGCACAGATTCTTTATCGCTTTCATATAGCGCTGAGAAACTCCATTCTCCAAATCCGCCATAATTTGATATGTTTGTAGCTAAGACTGTTACTTCATAAGATGCATTTAAATTTATACAAAACAATGCAAAGAAAAGACTTATTTGCCTCATGAAGTTATAAGGTTGAAGGACCAATAGCAACCGGTCTAATCGATGACGCTGAGCTTCCTTTAACCATTAAAGGTAATATCATCACACAAGACAAATCCACGGCATCATCTGATAATTTTTTAAGATTAAAATTTTCAAGCGTGTGAACGCCAGCCTGAGTTAAAAAATAATGATGTACCGGAAATGCCATATTTTCCGGGGTTCCTTCTGGAGCAGGGATTGGATTATTTGGATCAGATAAAGCATCTACAAAAGGAGTATCTAAACCAACAGCGACAACTTTTTTTGATGCAAGATATTCAGCCAATGAGTATGAAATTCCCGGAGCCATTGAATAATATAGTTTTAGCTCATCTGGATCCTGGTAGTTATCACTCCAGCCCGTATAAATCAAAACAACATCTCCCGGCAATATACCCCTAGATTTTAAGGTTGATGATTCAATTGATTTTTTAATATCATTAATAGAAACATATTCACCAGCTGACATGGACTCCCCATCATAGGCATATTTTTTTACATTAATTAATATTGCAGTAGTAATGATAGGAGGAACGGTTTCCATGCCAAGTTTTAATAATGGTGATTCGTTTGATGGCTTAACCTCATTACCTTTTAAACCACCAAAAAAAGTTACCTTTGATATATCTAATTCACTTTCACCATCCCAGGGTTCTTCTAAATGTCCAAAATGCCCTAAAGCGTCCATCTGTGTGCCTTGATTCCCATCATTAACATCTTCATTCAATACATCCATAGTAAAAATTTGAACAGTGTTGGGCATTGCTGATGCTGGTAAGAATTTCGGCTCATACTCCCCTGCAAACGGCGATAAAGGCATAGATTTAGTCCTTAAGTATGATAGTTCGTAACTATTTGATTTAGGGTTAGATATTAAATCTGAGCATCTTGACCAAGTTTCAGGACCTAAGATATTTGTCATTCCTCTTTGCGATGATATGTCTGATGAATATAGACTTGTTGAGTAAAGAAAGATTATCAATAAAAAAAATTTAGACATGATTAATAGATTATGGATGATTTAAGTTCAACATCTGACAGTTGCCAGATTTCTTGATGTTTTGTTAATGCTTCATTAGATAATTCATTATTACCAAGAGCTTTATAAGCCTTGTAGAGCCCATAATATGACCAACCATTCCGCGGGTAGTCTTTTAAATCTTGATTAAAGACATTTATTGCTTCTTCAAAATCATTGTTTAGCAATAAAGCATGTCCTAATGACTGTCTTGTTGGGTAGTACCAAAATTCAGGTTCTCTATATGGCAGAGCATCTTGCGCTTCTACAGCCATCTGAAAATGCATTATTGACGCATCTATATTCATGTTAGCTAATTCAATTTGACCCCTTGCAAGATGATTTGCAATTTCAAGTAACTTATCTGATGGTTGTCCAGCTTTTATAATAACTTTAATCTCAGGAGCATCTTTTAATGGCAATATTTTTTCTTGTTCTATAATGGCTTGCTCAATATTACCTGTCGATGCGAAGGCAATACTTCGCGCATAGTGATATAAACCTAAAGAAAATTTGAATTCATCTATCGGTTTCTCATATGCCAGAATTTCATCCCATTTAGCGAATCTTACATAAGAAAGTAGAGGGATAGTATGAAAGAATTCTAAAAATGGAATTTGTTTTATTTGCTCTATGCGAACATATTTAGAAACCTTCAAAGCAGATTCTATTGATAACTCACTTCGACCTTCCATAGTAGATGCAGCCCACAAGAAATGAACATTATGAGGGTAATACAAAGCAGGGTAGAAACCCTGAGCATTACATTGAGCAATATAATCTTCATCAACTTTTGCAGCTTCGATATTTACAAGTGACGCATCATGATATCTTCCTATACGCCAATAAATGTGAGCAGGCATATGAACAAGATGCCCTGCCCCAGGAACAATTTTTCCTAGCCTATCAGCAGGACCTTCAGCCCTACCTGGATTTGAAGAAGCCTCCACAGCATGAATATATAAATGTATGGCAAGAGGATGATTTGGATTTTTTGCTAGTACATTCTCAAGGCTATCAATGACTTTAATAGTATCTGGTTTTGGATCACCGTCTTCAGCCCAGTAATTCCATGGCATTGTATTCATTAAAGCTTCAGCAAATAATGATGCTGCATCGTTGTCGTCTGGAAAGGTCTTTGACAATTTTTCCATTGCATTTGCATATGCTATATCTAAAGGATCTCGATTAGATTCTATATTTCCATCATATCTGGATGATAAAGCTGATATGTAAGCCTGTTCTTTTTCAGAAACTGTTTCGGATAATGCAATAGCTTTATTAATAGCCTTAAAGGCTGCAATTCTGTTTTCAGGAGCCATAATAACTTTTCCATCACTATTTACATTGATATTTGGTCCTAATGCTAATGCTTCACCCCAGTAACACATTGCACAACTTGGATCTAACTTCTGTGCTGCTTTAAAACTCCTTATTGATTCAGCATGGTTAAATGCAAATGCCATGATCATTCCTTGATCAAAATATCTTTGAACCCCTTCAACATTTGAAGAAATTTTATGGGTATGGTCTCCCAATCCTTCCAATAATGGAGCGCCGGCTTTTTCTATCAACATCTGATCAGAATTATTGTTGCAAGCGGATAGAAAAAGCACTGAAAATGTTAATACTAAATATTTAATGTTATTCATTCTTCAAGCCTCTAAAAAATAAATTTAATGATCTCATTGTTGCATTTATTTTCATTATTGAGAATCATTCTCATTGTTTCAATATTAGTATAATATTTATACATACCTTAATTAAGAGGTATACATTCGGAGAATAAAAATGAACACGGAATATGAAATTTGGAATTTAATGTATTTAGGTTTTATATCAAATGCCATGTTTATGGTTGCTATGGTACTGCTCTCATGGCTAGGTTTTAGATTTGCAGCAGCAATTGCAGCTGATCCTGAGACACCAATCATGGCAAAAATCTTCTCAACTGCGTTTTATCTAATTGTTGGAATAATGTTCTATAACACTGCTCAGATTGGGGGAGCGATAATTAGTGGCGCTGCTGAAATGATGGCTGCTTTACCAGAAATATCATCAAGAGGAGCAGACTTGATAGAAAGAGTAGAGTCTGGGTTTATCCCGGGCGGATTAATATCCACAGCATTGAATGTTGTGATAGTTCTTTTTCAATTAGCAATTACATGGATTAAAAGATAATCATCAGTAATCAAAAAAGCCTGCTATATGCAGGCTTTTTTATATATTAAATAACTTTACCAAACTTGAAGTATCAAGATTTCCAAAATTATTGCGAGATAATTCCTGATAATTTTTTAGCACTTCTTTTGTGGTCTTTAGATTGAGGTCGTTTAAATCTGCTTGTTTTAGTGCTATTCGAAGATCTTTAATCATTAGATCTACAGCAAAACCAAAATCAAAATTATCATTAACCATGGTTTTAAATCGATTATCCATTTGCCATGACTGAGCAGCACCACCAGAGATTGCATCAAAAACTTTGTTCATGTTTAGATTTGATGATTTGCCGAGAGTTATAGCTTCAGCTAAACCTTGAAGTAAACCTGCAATACATAGTTGATTGACCATTTTAGTTAGTTGACCATGACCGCTAGGCCCAATCTTGGTAATAGAGCTTGAATATGAATTCATTATTTTCTTTAATACTTTGCTCTTGCTGTTTGGGCCTCCATACATTATTGAAAGAGTGCCATTTATTGCTCCCATCTCTCCCCCACTTACTGGCGCATCAAAAAATGAGAGATTTTTTGAAGTAAATTTATCATTGAGTGCTACCTCATTAATAAGCTCTAACGATGTAGTGGAATGATCTAAGATGAAACCGCCTGATTTAATCAACTGAATAAAATTTTGCTTAAACAAAATATTAAGAATTGCTGCATCATCCTTCAGACATAAAATAAGACCATTGAATTTAATTTCCGAAAACTTATCTTTTATAAATTCTTGCCCTTTAAAATTAGATAACCATTTTTTTGAGGCATGTTTCGATCTATTAAAAATAAATAAATCTATGTCTTTCTGCTTTGACAGATGCCCAGCCATCGAGTAACCCATAGTACCTAATCCAATAAATAAGTATTTTGGTTTTGATGTAGACATTATTTAATTATTTTATCTTATTTCATAAAATAAAAATAAATTTAATGTTTTGTTGTTTTAACATGCTAAAACATATAGAATCTACTCATGAAATTATCAACAGCATTAAAAAAGTTAAATTCTGATAAAGATATAGAAAATTTCTTGAAAGATTTATGTACGCCTGCAGAAATCGAAGCCATGCAAGAAAGATGGGAAGTCGCTCAGCTTTTATATAAGGGTAATTCAACTTATAGAGATATTGCATCAAAACTTAATACCTCAACTGCCACAGTTACCAGAGTTGCTAGATTTTTATTTAAAGAATCTAACAAAGGATATTTGAATCTACTAAAGAAGGATTGATCAATGACAAAAAAAATTACCATTGCAATTCAGCGAAAAGGCAGGCTATTTGATAGTAGTAAGAATTTATTAATTAAATCTGGAATAAATTTTTCTACTAGCGGCGATAAATTATTGGCTCGATCCTCAAATATGAATATAGATATATTATTAGTAAGGGATGACGACATACCCTCTCTAGTATCTAAAGGAGTAGCTGATCTAGGGATTGTTGGTCAGAATGTATTGGCTGAACAAGTCGCTTCAAACAAAAAAATTACAGCTAAATCAGTTTTAAATCTAGGGTTTTCTAAATGCAGACTAGCGTTTGCTAAACCAATGAATTCTAGGATCAGATCATTAAAGAATAAAATCATTGCTACCTCTTATCCAGGTTTAGTAAAGAAATTCTTGAAGGCTAAAAATATTAATGCTGAAGTAATTAAAATTAATGGTTCTGTTGAACTTACTCCATATATAGGAATTGCTGATTGCATTTGCGACCTTGTTTCATCTGGGGCAACACTTGAAGCAAATAATTTAATTGAATTTAAAACTCTAATGGATTCAGAAGCAGTTCTTATCGCATCTAGCTCGTACAAAAAGATAAAAGATAAAAGTATTCTTGATTTAATTAAAAGATTTGAGGGTGTAATTAATGCTGCAGAAAGCAAATATGTAATGCTAAATGCGGAAACAAAATCAATCGATAAAATATGTAAATTACTTCCAGGCGCAGACTCACCAACTATTATTCCATTACAACAGCAAGATAAGGTTGCAATTCATGCACTTTGTAGTGAGCCTGTTTTTTGGGAGACGATGGAAAAACTCAAATCTAATGGCGCATCTTCAATCTTAGTTATGCCTGTCGAAAAAATTCTCAATTAAATGAAGCTAATTAATCGATCAAAATCTAATTCTTCCATTAACTGGCAATCAAGTGTTAATGATATACAGTACGTTGAAAATATAGTTCTGAGATATAAAGAATTAGTTTTAAAAAATGGAACTAAAGCCTTTAATTATATAAATGAAGAATTAAACCTTCCTAAAATTTCATCATTTAAAGTGCGAACATCGGAAATTAATAGTGCCGAGAATTCAATTTCAGATGATTTAAAACAAGCAATATTAAATTCTGCTAACAACATCAAAATAATTTGTGAAAATGAAAAAAAGAGTTTAGTTTCATCTTCCATAGAAACTACTAAAGGAATATCCATTTGGAAAGAATTTAGGCCAATTGAATCTGTCGGAATTTATGTTCCAGGAGGAACAGCTCCATTAATTTCATCATTCTTAATGCAACTAATTCCAGCTTCCATTGCTGGGTGTAAAAATATAATAGTTTGCACTCCCCCATCTTCATCAGGATCGATAGCTCCAGAAATATTATGGATAGCAAAAATATTTGGCATTTCGAATATTTACAAGGTTGGTGGTTCTCAGGCTATATTTGCGATGGCATATGGAACAACAGTTATTCCAAAAGTAGATAAGATATTTGGGCCTGGAAATGCCTATGTAAACGCAGCAAAAAAAATCTGTTCTGATGATGTGGCTATTGATTTACCTGCTGGGCCAAGTGAGGTCATGGTTGTATCAAATGATATTTCCAAGGTTAATCTAATAGCAGCTGACGTTCTGTCTCAACTTGAACATGATTCAGCAGCTAGGGCTTTTGTTCTTTCAAAAAATTTAACTTTATTAAATGGTGTAAAAAAAGAAGTTAAAAAGCAACTTGCCTCTCTCTCTAGGCAAAATATTCTTAAAGAAAGTTTATCCAACTTAAAGCTTATTAAATATAAGTCATTCAATGACTGTATAAATTTAATAAATGAATGTGCTCCTGAACATTTAATTTTGTTGGATGATGATTATGCTCATCTATTAGCAAAAATTAATAATGCTGGATCTATTTTTTGCGGCTCCTTGAGCCCTGAATCTTTTGGTGATTATTCTTCTGGAACAAATCACGTTCTACCAACCAATGGTATGGCAAAAGTTTTTTCTGGTTTAGGTATTAGAGACTTTGGTAAACAGATAAGTGTTCAAACTGCTTCATCTGAAGGATTTTTAAATATTAAAGATACCGTAATTTCTATGGCAAATGCTGAAAATCTTGATGCCCATGCAAAAGCTGTAAAAATTCGCGAGAATCTTGCAAACGAAAAATCTCGTTCAAGAATATCTACAGAAATAAGAAAAACAAATGAGACATCTATCTACATAAATCTAAATTTAGATGGGACAGGAAAATATAATATTAATACTGGTATTGATTATCTCGATCATTTACTAGAGCAATTTTCTAAACATGGCTCTATAGATTTGAATATTACTTGTCTTGGAGATTTAGAAATAGATGAACATCATTCAATTGAAGACGTTGCTATTACTTTAGGATCAGCAATAAATAAAGCTCTTCAAGATAGAAATGGAATTTCTAGATATGCATCCAATGAAACTCTGGTTATGGATGAAGTGAAATGTAATGTCAGTATTGATTTATGCACCAGAAGATTTCTTAAGTTTAAGTGCTCTGAATTAAGGGAGATGGTTGGAGATTTTCCAACCGAAATGTTTGAACATTTTTTTGTCTCACTTATAAATGCTGCTGCCTTTACATGTCACATTGAAACTGATGGCAAAAACTCTCATCACCTGCTTGAAGCAACATTCAAAACATTTGCTAGATGTCTCAGATCTGCAATTGTTGTTGAGTCAAATGAGATTGTATCAACTAAAGGCTTAATGTGACTGTTGCAATTATCGATAGTGGAGGTTCGAATCTCCGCTCTGTAGCCAAAGCAATTGATAGATTGAATAAATCGTATGTAATTACTGATATTGCGGATGAAATTATGAAAGCTTCATTTGTAATTCTTCCAGGTGTTGGATCTGCCAGAAATGTTATGAGTGAACTCAAAAAAAAGAATCTCGTTGATGTTATAAATAATTTAAAGCAACCAGTATTAGGTATATGTATCGGAATGCAGATTTTATTTGAATATTCTGCAGAAGGTAATACAAAGTGTTTAGGATTGATTGAAGGAGACATTCAAAAATTTGATGAATCAACAGATTTAAAAGTTCCTCAAATGGGATGGAATAAAGTAACGTTTTCAGATCAAAAACTAAAAAAATTTAATAACTATTATTACTTTGCAAATAGTTACTATTCCGACATCCAAAAACATACAACTGCAACATCAGAGTATGGAAATATATTTACTTCAGTTGTAGAAAAAAATAATTTCTTAGGGTGTCAATTTCATCCTGAAAAATCATCAGACGCTGGTGAATATTTTTTGCAATATTTTTTTCAAAAATCATGAAGATTTTTCCAGCAATTGATTTAAAGAACGGATCTTGTGTGCGTCTACTAAAGGGAGATTTCAATAGTCTGACTGAGTACAATAAAGATCCGATTGATCAAGCAAAAATTTTCTTAAAAAATAATTTTGATTATCTTCATGTGATTGATCTTGATGGAGCTCAAACAGGCAATCAGTCAAATATTTCTGTCATCAAAGAATTAGTAAAAATTCCTAATCTTAAGATACAAGTAGGAGGTGGTATAAGAACAATCGATGATGCTCTAAAAATAATAGACATGGGAGTCTCAAGAATCATCATCGGAACATCAATATTTGCAAAAGGTTTTTTAACGGAAATTAAAAAGAAATTTAATCCGGAACAAATTATTTTAGCAATAGATTTCATGGAGACTGAGGGAATTCCATATATTTATACTCATGGATGGCAAGATAATAGCCATATCAATCTATTTGACTTTATGTCTGATAATTCTCACTTTAAAAACTTTCTTGCTACTGATATTTCTCTTGACGGAGTTATGCAGGGCCCAAGCTTCAAAACATATGAGAAAATTTTAGCAAAGAATCCTTCAATTAATTTAATTGCATCTGGTGGTATCACTTCAATTAATGATTTATCTGAATTAAAACGCATCAAAATAAAGGAATCTATAGTTGGTAAAGCAATCTATGAAAAACAAATATCTTTGTCTGAGTTAAATAATGATTACTAGAAGAATAATACCTTGCTTAGATGTTAGAGATGGCAAGGTCGTTAAAGGAGTTCAATTCAAAAATCATAAAATCGTTGGGTCTATAGTTGATTTAGCAGAAAAATACTCTATAGAGGGTGCAGACGAGCTAGTATTTTATGATATTAGTGCGAGCACAGTTGGAGCAACAGTTAAGAAAGAATGGGTTGCTAAAATTGCTGATGTTATAAATATTCCTTTTTGTGTAGCTGGAGGAATTAAATCAATCGATGATGCAAGATCAATTCTCAATTTAGGTGCAGACAAAATATCAATTAATACCCCTGCCCTAGAAAATTCGAAATTGATAAATCAACTTAGCAAGGAATTTGGATCCCAGTGTGTTGTTATAGGTATGGACATAAAAACTGTTAATAATAATGACTATCTTTTTGCTAAGACTGGCAACGAGACTACCATGCATTCAACAGGCATTAATGCAATGGAATGGATTAAGGAAGTTCAAGATCTTGGCGCTGGAGAGGTTGTAATAAATTCAATGAATAAAGACGGTATGAGGAATGGATATGACATTAAGCTACTTAAAAAACTTAGCAGTGTTTGTAATTTACCAATGATTGCATCAGGAGGCGCTGGTTGCAAAGAAGATTTTATTAATGTGTTTAAGGAAACAAATGTAGATGGTGCATTAGCAGCAAGTATATTTCATAGTGGTGAATATTCAATTTCTCAAATCAAATCTTCTTTAGTAGAAAAAAAAATTAATATAAGGATCTAAATATGATTAAACTCGACTGGAAAAAGGTAAACGGTCTGATCCCTGCGATTATCCAAGACCATCAATCGCTTCAGGTTTTAATGCTTGGATATATGAATGAAGAAGCGTTAAAAATTAGTCAATCCACAGGATTCGCAACATTTTTTAGTAGAACAAGGCAATGCATTTGGACAAAAGGAGAAACCTCTGGGAACAAATTAGCAATTAAGAAAATTGTTCATGACTGTGACAATGATACGCTCTTAATTCTTGCCGAAAATAAAGGACCAACATGCCATCTCGGAAGAAATTCATGTTTTCTTGATGCTCCCTCGTCGATAAATGTAATCAAAAATCTTGAGCAAACCATAGATCATCGAATTGAAGAAGCTGACATGTCATCTTACACATATCAGCTGTTTAAGGATGGAATTAAAGAAATAGCAAAAAAAGTTACCGAAGAAGCAGGTGAAGTATCAATTGCTGCTGTTACTAAAGATGGAAGAGTTATCAGCGAATCTGCTGATTTAATGTATCACTTATTAGTCATGCTGAGAGCTCAGAACCTCAACTATAGTGATGTGCTTGACGAGCTTGAGCTGAGATCTAAATAATATTACTTTTCAACTACGTAATTATCTACTTGCTCTCTCATTTCTTTTCTTAATAAAAACATGGCAAATAGATTTGGAATTGTAACAAGTGCAACCACCACATAAGCTATATTCCATATAACAGTAGTATCAATAATTGCTGCAGCTATAAAACAAAGAACATAAAGCATTCGATACCATGGAACAGCAGTTTCACCAAAAATATATGCTGTTGACCTATCACCATAATAGGACCAGGCAATGGCTGTAGAAAATGCAAATAAAAGCAGTCCAATAGCTACTATATATTCTCCATATAGCCCCAAAACACCTGAGCCAAAGGCTTTAGAGGTAAGTTCTGCAGAATGAATAAGAGATTTTCCTTTAACCTGAATTGAATTATCAGAAATTACGCCATCATTTATCTCAATAGTTCCATCGTATAAAATATTTTGTTTATAAAATCTAACATCCTCGGCAATAGAATTGTTATGAAAGATTGTTATTCCATCTTGATCTAATTCACCACTGATGATGTTTAAATCTCCAGAGAAGTTTTCTACGGCCGAAGTATTATTAGTAAACTTTCTTGCATCAAGGATATATTTACCAAGCTCTTCAACATCATAAACATTAGACTCATTGTATTCACCAACAAAAATTGCCATGGATGATCTTTCAAATGTATTTTCATATTTTTGAGTCCAAGCCCCGCTAGATAAGATAACAAGAGCTGTTACGCTGCAGACTACAATAGTGTCTATAAATGGTTCTAGAATTGAGACCATTCCTTGCTCTATTGAGTGCTCAGTTTTAGCAGAAGCATGAGCAATGGGCGATGAGCCTTGTCCAGCTTCATTTGAATACAGTCCTCTTGCAACGCCCAGCTTTAAACTCATAGCAAAACTGGCACCGAGGAAACCGCCAACTGCTGCTGACCCTGAAAAGACTTGCGAGAATATAGAATTAAATGAAGGGATAATATTATGATAATTCTCTATTACAACAACTAAAGCTCCTCCAAAATAGATTACTGCCATTACTGGAACTAACCTACTGGCAATTTTTGCTATTCTTTTAATGCCGCCTGAAATAATTAACCACAACATAATTCCCAAAATTAAACCAGTAGCTAACTTTGGAATACTAAACGCTGAATCAAGAACACCTGCTATGTTATTGATTTGAGGCATATTTCCTGAACCAATTGCACAGATCATCATTAAAGCTGCAAAAAGAACTCCTGCTGATCTCATATTGAAGCTTTTTTCTATGTAATACATTGGTCCGCCTGATATAGAACCATCAGATAAAGTAGTTCTGTACTTATGAGCTAATGTAACCTCAACAAATTTTGTAGTCATTCCAAAAATAGCAGTGATCCACATCCAAAAAATAGCTGCTGGACCTCCAATCCATATTGCAAGTGCAACTCCTCCAATATTGCCGGTACCAACAGCACCTGACATGGCTGTTGTAAGAGCCTCGAATGGCGAGGTTTCTCCTTTTGTATCTTCTTTTTCGTATTTACCAGTAACTATTCTCCACCCATGAGCAAAGAATCTAAATTGAGGAAATCCTAGATAGCCCGTAAAAAAAATCCCTATTCCTATTAAAAAAGCTGGAAACCACCAAGATCCACTCAAATAACCATCTAAAAGTAGTAAAAACTCATTAAATGCAACCATTTTAGTTCCTTATTTCTCTAACCATTCAATCATGTCGGTATAACCACCAATTAGATCATCATCAACAAATATTTGAGGCATTGTCCTAGCGTTAGGATTTCTTGTCATTAACATATCAAAGACTTCAGGAATTTCTGCGTTGTATTCTTTATATGGAATATCGTTTTGTTTGAAGTAATTCTTTGCTTTATCACAAAAGACACAATTTGATTTAGAATATATTTCTACATTTTTTAACATCATAGGATTATAAGCTAAATGTCATTATTTAATTTAAAAAATAAATCATTTTTAATTACGGGATCATCAAAAGGAATCGGAAAATCAATTGCTTTTCATGCAGCAATGCATGGAGCTAAGGTAATCATCTCAAGCAGAAAGATTGATGCTTGCAAAGAAGTTGCTAATGAAATTAATAAGCATATTGGCTCAGAATCTGCATTTCCAATTGCTGGGAATATTGCTGTTGAATCAGATCTTGAAAACCTTGTAAATGAATCAAACAAGATATTAGGAAAAATTGATGTGCTTATATGTAATGCTGCAACAAATCCTTTTATGGGTTCTATGGCCGACATCCCATCGGATGCTTTTGATAAAGTTATGAACAATAATATTAAAGCAAATCACATTTTAGCAAATTTAGTTACTCCTCAAATGATTGAACGTAAAGATGGAGTTATTATTATTATCTCCAGTATTGGTGGAACTCGAGGTAGTAACCTTCTTGGTACCTATAGTATTAGTAAAGCAGCTGATATACAGATGGTGAAAAACTTAGCTGTAGAATTCGGTCAATATAATATCAGGGCTAATAGTATTGCGCCGGGTCTCATTAGAACTGACTTCGCTCGGGGATTATGGGAAAATCCGACTCTTCATGACCATTACACAAGTACACATCCTATGAAAAGAATTGGTGAACCTGATGAAGTTGCAGGTGCTGCAATAATGCTAGCGTCAGATGCAGGGAAATATATTAATGGTCAAACAATAATAGTTGATGGTGGCGCTACAGCCTAAGAAAATAAATTTTTTATTTTTTGAAAAAAGTTATTTAACCCAATTTGCTCATTTAAAGAAGGCACTTTTAAAAGTTGATATTTATATTCAATTAACTGTTCAATTAAATCTGATATCAACATTGGATCAATCTTTGCATTATCAAGTGATGTAATAGCTGGATGAGTTTTATAAAAATCTTTTTCAATACCTAAACAAGTCTTTAGGAATAAAATAATGGAATTAATTTTTTCATCAAATGTAATATTAATTTCCTTATAAAACTTTATTAAATCAGGAGTGGTTATTTCACCCAAACAATAAGAGTTTAAATTTTGAGTAATTTCTCTGTATTGCCCAGCCATATCATTATTAATTTGCGTCTCAATTTCTAAAGGTGTTGAGTCTGGAGCAAAATCTAGGGTCGAATAATCAATATATCCTTTGTCTGCTATCCATTTATCAAGTGCATCTGCTGTGGGATTATTTATTGTAATAATGTTTGAGCGACTATATATCGTGGGTAAGAAA
>Ga0209433_10000297_pt1 | contig 15271 bp, 15 predicted proteins | sample METZYME_5_50m_FD_187552 | JGI IMG/M metagenome (GOLD analysis project Ga0209433, IMG submission 187552) | Marine microbial communities from oxygen minimum zone in mesopelagic equatorial Pacific - METZYME_5_50m (SPAdes) (version 2) | ecosystem: Environmental > Aquatic > Marine > Oceanic | place...
TGATTTTTAATAAGATTCCCTTTAACAATAGTGAGATATATTTTTTCAATTTCCCTTTTTTTAAGCAAAATATTAAAGTGCTTTACGGATTGTTTGTTTTTAGCCAACACAAGGCAACCAGATGTATGTTTATCTAATCTATGACACAAATCAATTTCAGGACCATATATATTTCTAAAAATATCTATAATCCCAATAAAATTTTTTGTACCTCCATGAACCGAGATACCAGACCTTTTATTAACAATTAAATAATTTTTATCTTCGTATAATATTTCTTTTTGAAATTCTTCAATTAATTTTAAACTAATTGATTTTTTATTATTTTTTGGGGCCTTAATATTTGGTGGAATTCTAACCAGGTCTCCTTTTTTTACTTTATAGTCTGGTTTTGATCGAGATGAATTAACTCTCACCTCTCCTTTTCTTATGATTCTATATATTTTTGACTTTGGTACATCTTTTAACTGAGAGGTTAAATAATTATCCAATCTTCTTCCAGCATTATCATCATTAACTTCAACAATTTTGACAGACATTGTACAAATCTATAGGATATACAACTAAATAACTAGTAAATATAGTTATAAAGTAAAGAAAGATAAATACAACAGTTATAAATTCGAGCTCTTTTAAAGAGCTTAATTATTAAGCAAAAGTATATAAGACTTAATAATTACTGCTTACATAAGCACACTGCTGAATTATCTTCCTAAATATAGGGAGAAAAAATGAAAAGAATTCTTATAAACTCGTCTTATGGTGATGAACTTCGCGTTGCTCTTGTTGATGGGGCAAAACTATATGATTTTGATACTGAGTCACCAGAAAAAACCTTACTCAAAGGAAGTATTTTTAAAGCTACAGTCTCCAGAGTTGAATCTAGCCTAGATGCTGCATTTGTAAACTTCGGTTCTGAAAGACATGGATTTCTTCCATTGAAAGATTTATCAAGAGAATATTATAAAAAGGATAAAAATGGAAAATTTATCTGCACTCTTGAAGAGGGTCAGGAAATAATTGTTCAAGTTACTAAAGAAGAGAGAGGCACTAAAGGAGCTGCTCTAACTACACAACTTGGTCTGGCAGGTAGATTTTTAGTTTTGATACCAAACTCAACCAGATCTGGAGGTATTTCAAGAAGAATCAGCGGCGATGAAAGAGATCAAATCAAAGCTGCTTTAGATAAATTAAATATACCTGACAATATGAGTGCTATTGTAAGAACTAACGGTTTAGGCAGAAGTGTTGAAGAATTAAGTTTAGATTTGTCATACCTTCTTGCTTTATGGGATGAAATTAATAATACCACTCCAAATGCAACTTCTCCTTCACTAATCTTTAGAGATGATAAGTTAATTGTCAGGGTAGTTAGAGATTACTTTAAAGACGATATTGAAGAAATACTTATAGATGATAAAGATATATTCAATGAAGCTAGGGAATTTATCGAGGCTGTAATCCCGGATCATGCAGATAAAGTGAAATTTTATAATGAAGAAATTCCCTTATTTAACAGATATCAAATAGAATCACAGATTGAATTAGCCTTTCAAAGAGAAATTTCTCTAAGTTCCGGTGGTTCTATTGTTATTGATCCCACTGAAGCAATGACAACAATTGATGTGAACTCAGCAAGATCGACAAAAGGTAAAGATATTGAAGAGACAGCATTTAAAACAAATCTAGAAGCGGCTACAGAAATTGCAAGGCAATTAAGACTGAGAGATGTTGGTGGATTAGTAGTGATTGACTTTATTGATATGACTGATGAAGAAAATCAAAATAAGGTTGAAAATGCTTTTCGGAAAGCAGTTTATTCTGATAGAGCTAGGGTACAATTCGCTAACATATCTAGGTTTGGTCTTCTTGAAGTGTCTAGACAGAGATTAAGACCATCTTTGAATGAATCTTATGATATTGAACATGTTCTTGTTAGAGGACCTCGCTCACTCGGACAATCTATTCTTAGAATTGTTGGAGAAGATGCTGCAAAAGACAATACTGGTGAAATTCAAGTATATGTTCCAGCAGATGTTGCTAGTTATTTACTAAATGAAAAAAGATATGACATTATTAACATCGAAAGAACGAGCAATATTAAAGTATTAATCATTGCTGACCCTTATAAATCTAGGCCCTATTATAAAGTTGTAAGAGTTAAGAAGTCTGATATTAAGCACGTTGACTCTTTCTCATTGACTCCAAAAAGTCCAGAACCTGACACAAATTGGAGAGATAATAAAAATATTTCGACATCAATGAAGCCATTGGTAGATGGAGTTAAACCTCCAAAAATGCCTAAGAAAAGAAAAGATGGAATAGTTAAATGGTTGAAAACAATAACAGGTATAAAAGTAGAGGATAAAAAAGTAGCGAAGAAAAAACCAAGACGTAATGTAAGAAAGAAAAACATTAATCAACGAAAAAATACTAATTCAAAAAAAGGATTTAAACCAAAGAAAAATACAAATAAGAATTTTAAAAATGATAAAAAAGAAACAAAAAAACCGAATTCAAAACCTGTACCTAAACCAAGTGGTAACAAATCTTCTAATAAAAAACCTTCCAATGTCAAAAAAAATCAGAAGATGTCGCCAAAAAATAATTCTAAAGTAGAGATTGATAAACCAAAAACTAAATCTGCTATCAAAGAGATTGTGAAAGAAAAAAAAGTGAAAAAAGAATTACCTCTGAGAGCTAAGAATGATCCTCGACAAAAGAGTTAATTAATACGCCAGAAAGACTTGTAGTTGGAGGAACATATGGGAGGTTGTCAAATTTATACCAATTTGCTTCAGCTATCTCATTTTTATCTATAATAATCTCACCTGATTCATACTCACATGAAAAACCTAACATTAATTGTGATGGAAAAGGCCATGGTTGGCTTCCGTGATATTTAATATTTTTTACTTTTAAATTTACTTCTTCTAAAACCTCACGCTCAACTGTTTCTTCAGCTGATTCAGATACCTCTACAAATCCAGCAAGAATACTAAAAAGACCTTCTGGAAATAAGTTATTTCTTGCAAGTAGTATTTCATTTCCCCTAGTCACCATAGCTAGAACACAAGGTGAAATTTGAGGATAAATCATAGACGAAATACCAGGAGAATATAATGCCTCTTCTTTAGTATCAAATTTATTAAGCTCTCCGGTATAACCAGAGTATTTATTACTTTTTATCCAATGCAATAATTGATTTGCTCTACCCATCAAAACAATATCATCAGGATTTGAAATTGCTAATAGATGCCTAGTATCATATTCAACTATGTTCTCATAACCAATGTTTATGTCTCCACTTAGGTCTGAAATATCAAGGGCATAAATTTTTCTTTTATTATTCTCAGCAATTCCAATATGTATAGCATTATCAAAATCAATATTTAAAAATTCACTATTTAATAAAAATGTTTTTAAATTAGGTTCATATAAAATTTTTTGATTTTTAAAAATAATGTAATCATTACTATCTTTAGTATTTATTTCTAAAAATCTTTTAAATTGCATCATAATTCAGTTTAAAATAGCTGTTATGCTAAGTGAAATTCAGAAACTCTTCCTAGGGAATGCTCCGAAGTGGTACAAGTCTACCATAATAGTGTTTCTTATAATTAATCCCATATTGTTAGTAGTCCTTAATTCAATAGGACTAGATGGTAATTTTATAATAGGTTGGGTCTTTTTACTTGAATTCATTTTTACACTTGCATTAGCTCTTAAATGTTACCCGCTTCAACCGGGTGGCTTGCTAGCACTTCAAGCAATAATTATGGGTTTAACTTCGACAAAATCAGTTTTTCATGAGATTGAAAACAATCTAGAAGTAATTCTTTTGCTAGTTTTTATGGTAGCTGGTATCTACTTTATGAAAAACTTGATGCTAACTATTTTCACTAAACTGCTATTAAATATCAGGTCTAAAACATTATTATCATTATTGTTTTGTATTTCTGCAGCAGTGCTTTCGGCTTTTCTTGATGCGTTAACTGTAACTGCTGTTCTAATTGGAGTTACTATTGGTTTTTATAGAATCTATCATGTGGTTGCCTCAGGAGGAACTTTTACGAATGAGAAACATGACTACCTTAATGACAATAATTTATCTGATGAAAGATTACATGAACTTGATAGTTTTAAGGGATTCTTAAGAGACCTAGTTATGCATGGTGCTGTTGGAACAGCCCTTGGCGGAGTTTGTACAATTGTAGGAGAACCACAAAATTTATTAATTGCTACTATTGCAGGCTGGGAATTTGTTGAATTTTTTATAAGGATGGCTCCTATTACAATGCCGGTCTTTGTGGCTGGTATATTTACATGTTTTATTATAGAAAAGTTTAAAATTGCTGGATTTGGAAATCAGCTACCTGAAAATATTAAAACTATTTTTAGTGATTATGCTATTTATAGAAATGAAAATATTACACCTCAAGATAAAGCTGAATTATTAATAGAGTCACTTGTTGCCGTTTTCTTAGTAATTGCATTAGCCTTTCATCTTGCTGCAGTTGGTCTAATTGGTCTTAGTGTGATAATTCTTTTAACCGCATTTAAGGGTATTACTGAAGAACATAAACTTGGCGAAGCTTTCCACGAAGCGCTACCCTTTACGGCTTTACTAGCTGTTTTCTTTGCAATTGTTAGTGTAATTCATGATCAACATTTATTTTCACCAGTGATTGATTATGTTTTAGCTCAAGATCCTTCTACCCAACCTTCTTTATTTTTTGTAGCAAACGGATTTCTTTCTGCTATAAGTGATAATGTATTTGTTGCAACAATTTATATAAATGAAGTTAAAGCAGCTTACGATAGTGGCGCGATAACACTTGAACAGTTTAACAATTTGGCAATAGCTATCAATACAGGAACAAATCTTCCAAGTGTTGCAACACCTAATGGACAAGCTGCATTTTTATTTCTACTTACTTCATCATTAGCACCGCTGATAAGCTTGTCATATTTGAGAATGGTATATATGGCATTACCGTACACAATTGTGCTATCAGTTGTTGGTTATATTTGCATTAATCTATTTCTATAATTTTATGAATAATATTGCTCATAAAGTGTGTGTTGCGCCTATGATGCAATATACAGATATGCATGATAGATATTTATTAAGACTTATATCAAAGAAAGTTTTTTTATATACAGAAATGATAGCAACTGGCTCTCTGATTTATGGAAAATGTTTTGATCAATTAGATTTTAATAAAGAAGAACATCCTGTTGGCGTTCAACTTGGAGGTTCTGATATAAAAGATCTCATTGAATGTTCTAAAAAGTGTGAAGATTATGGATATAACGAAATAAATCTTAACTGTGGTTGTCCATCGGATAGAGTTCAAAAAGGCAGGTTTGGTGCCTGCTTAATGTTAGAGCCAGATCATGTCGCAAATTGTCTTTCAGAAATGCAAAATGCTGTTGAAATACCAGTTTCTATAAAATGTCGCCTAGGCATAGATCATCATGAATCATATGAATTTTTGTTTAATTTTGTTTCTAAGGTAAAAGAATCAGGAATTAATATTTTTATCATCCATGCAAGAAATGGAATTTTGAAAGGATTGAGTCCAAGACAAAATAGAAATATACCACCTTTAAAATATGATTATGTGTACAAATTAAAGGAGGATTTTCCAGAGTTAGAAATAGTGATTAATGGTGGAATCAAAAACTTAGATGAATCTGAAAACCATCTTAAAAAAGTTGATGGAGTGATGATAGGTAGATGTGCATATGACAACCCTTTCATGCTAAAAGATGTCGAGAAAAGATTTTTTAATGAAGATCCCAATGTTGAATCTAAAAAGGAAATATTAAATAAGTATCTAGATTATGTTGAAGATAAAGTTCAAGAAGGTCATAACTTACCTAAAATGTTAAAACATCTTTTTGGTTTATCTAGGGGAGATAAAAATGCAAAAATATTCAGATTAAAGATAATTGAAGCAATGAAAAATAATGAAATACGAGATTTTAGAAATGATCTTGAAGAGTTACTAGTCTATTAAAAAATCATCCATATCATCGATAAAATCGTCCTGAACATCTATACCATCTTTAATTTCATATAACATCGATTGTATATAAGCATCTTTAACAAAAGAATACTTATCGCCAGATAACAAAGACTCAACACCTAATAATTTTTCTCTTGTTTCAATAGCATCAATTCCTTTAAGAGCAATATTTACATCAGTTTCTGTCATGTGAAATGTAACTGATAAAAAAGATGAAACAGGCCTACTTAGAGTATCTCTTAAGGTTGATGGTCCGAGAACTGGCAACATAACATATGGCCCCTGTCCTACCCCCCAAACTGCAAGAGTTTGTCCAAAATCTTCTTCATGTCTTTCAAGACCTATTTTTGAAGCAACATCTATAAAACCACCAAGCCCGACTGTCGTATTTATAACAAATCTTGTTAAATCATTAATAGATTGTTTAGGCTTTCCTTGAAGAAGCTGATTAACAAAAGTATCAACTTCCTCTAAATTATTAAAAAAGTTAGATATGCCGATCTTTATTTTTGGTGGAAATTTTGAATATGCCTCTGCTACAGGCCTTGCAAACTTTTCATCCAAATTTTCATTAAATTCAAAAGTTTTTCTATTTAAATTTTCGAATGGATCCTTTACTTCATCGGATAATAAAAAAGATGAAAAAATAAAAATATAAATAAATACGAATGCCCTCACGAGTTAATTATACATTTTCGATAATAGTCTTAGAAATAGCATCAGCACACTTGTTTGTGATTTCTGGGCTAAAGTTCATCATATCTTCACTAAAATTAAAATCGCCTAACTTAATAATATTTTTTTTAAGAAAAAAATCGTCTTTAATATTTGTTTTCTTTTCAAAAATATTATTCTCAATATACCCAAGTATTGGTAATTTAAATTTATTTACTAAGTTAATCGTTTTCTTTAAATCTGCTATTGATAACAAACTGGGCGTAGATATAAGTATGAATCCATCTATAGACATTTCTTTAAAAATCGTTAAGTATGCATCGCCTGTTCCAGGAGGCATATCTATTAAAAGATAATCTAATTCGCTCCACATCGTAGATTTTGATAGTTGTTTAATTGCTCCACTTAACATTGGGCCTCTCCATGCAGCAGCAGCATCAGGATCTAGCATTAATCCCATGGATGATATTTCTACATTATTTTTATTAAATGGCTTAATAAATTTTGAATCTCCTTGAGTAATAAACTCTGGTTTATTTTCAATTTGAAATAATATGTGTTGATTTGGGCCATAGATATCGGCGTCTAATACCCCAACTTTACAATGCTTAGAGAGGCTTGATGCTAAAGCAGCTGTAATGGTGCTCTTACCTACCCCACCTTTTGCCGAACCTATAGCAATAATTTTTTTAATAGACATAACGATTAATATTTCACATATAATACATTTATTAGATGGACATACCTACAAAAAAACATAGAAAAATTCTTATAACACAAGCATTGCCCTATGCTAATGCATCTTTGCATCTAGGACACATTCTTGAGGCTGTTCAAACAGATATTTGGTCCAGATATCAAAATCTAAATGGAAACGAATGTTATTTCTTTTGTGCTGATGATACTCATGGAACACCGGTTATGTTAAAAGCAAAAGAGCTAAATATTTCACCAGAAGAATTGATAAAAAATATATATAAAGATCACATCAAGACTTATGAAAAATACAATATTCTATTTACAAATTTCTACTCTACACATTCAGATGAGAATAAAAATTATTCTGAGTTTATTTACGAAAAAGCAAAGTCAAAAAACCTTATAACGAGAGAAAAAATTGAACAACTTTATGACGATAAGGAAAAAATGTTTTTATCAGATAGGTTTATCAAAGGTTCATGTCCAAAATGTGATGCAGAAGATCAGTTTGGTGATAATTGTGGAAAATGTGGTGCTTCATATGATGTTTTAGATATAAAAAATCCAATTTCAACAATATCAAATACATCGCCTATTAAAAAACAAAGCGAACATATTTTTTTCAATTTAGAGAAACAAAAAGATATTCTTGAAAATTTTTTAGATAAAGCTAATTTACAAGATCCTGTTAAAAATAAACTTAAGGAATGGTTAGATGATGATTTAAAGAAATGGGATATTTCAAGAGACGAACCTTATTTTGGTTTCAAAATTCCAGGTGAAGAAAATAAATATTTTTATGTATGGGTTGACGCACCTATTGGTTATTTAGCATCAATAAAAAACTGGTCTGATAAAATTAAACTCAATGCCGATTCAATTTTGTCTAAAGAATCTGATTATGAGCTTTATCACTTTATAGGAAAAGATATTTCTTATTTTCATGGTCTTTTTTGGCCTGCACTTTTAAGCGCAGGTGACTTTAAGTTACCAGATGGAATATTTGTCCATGGTTTTCTCACCATAAATGGAGAAAAGATGTCAAAATCTAAAGGAACAGGAATTATGGCCAATGAATTTGCTGATATTACTAATCCAGAAACATTAAGGTATTATTTCGCAGCAAAACTAAATAATAAGGTTGAAGATATTGATTTGAATTTTGACGATTATGTTCAAAGAATTAATTCGGATTTAGTTGGTAAATATTTAAACATAGCGTCTAGATGTTCTTCTTTTATTGAAAAAAATAATAATCAATTATCGTCAAATTTGGATGAAAGTTTTTTGGATGTACTTATTAAAGAAAAAACATCTATCCTAGAGCTTTATGAATCTAGAAATTACTCAAAATTAATAAGACTAATTATGAGTCTTTCTGATGAAGTTAATAAATATGTCAATGAAAAAACTCCGTGGAAAAAAGATTTAGATGAGGCTTTAGATATTTCAACAACTGCTTTAAATGCATTCTATATTCTTACAATTTACTTGAAGCCTATATTACCTGTTATTACTGAAGAGGCTGAGAATTTTCTTAATATTAAGATTACATCCTTTGATGAAGTAGATAATAAACTTACACATAAAATTAATACATATAATCCATTGCTAAATAGATTGGATCCTATAATAATTCCACAAGAAGAAACTATGAACAAACCAGACACTATTAACATCGATCAATTTTCTGAAATTGATTTAAGAATTGCTAAGATAATTAATGCATCAGAAGTTGATGGAGCCGATAAACTTCTTCAATTAGAGCTTGATGTAGGTGATCTTGGCACTAAAAATGTCTTTGCTGGAATTAAAAGTGCATATAACCCTAAAGATCTTATAAATAAACTTGTTATTGTGGTGAATAATTTAGAGCCCAGAAAAATGAAGTTTGGTATTTCAGAAGGTATGGTTCTAGCATCAAGCGATGATGATGGTATATATTTAGTTTCGCCTGATGAAGGTGCGAAACCAGGAATGAAAGTAAGATAATGAAAAAAATAGATATTTTGATAATTGGGGCTGGGCCTGTTGGTTTGTTTACTGTTTTTGAAGCAGGTCTTTTAGGATTAAAATGCATTCTCATCGACAATCTAGATAAACCTGGGGGTCAGTGTGCTGAACTTTATCCTGAGAAACCAATTTATGATATTCCTGGAGTCCCTTTTCAAACTGCTCAAGAGCATGTTGATGCGTTGATAGAACAGATAAAACCATTTGAATATGAGATATTTCTAAATGAACGTGTGGATTCACTAACTGAAATTGAAGAAGATGGAGATAAATTTTGGGAAGTGATAACAACTGAGGATAATAAGTTTATTTCAAAAAACATATTTATTGCTGCTGGCGCTGGTTCATTTGAACCTAGAAGGCCGCCAAATATTGAAGATCCAGATAAATATCTAAATAATGGAGTTTCTTACGCTGTAAGATCAATTGATCAATATAAAGATAAAAATGTTTTCATTTTCGGTGGTGGTGATTCAGCTCTAGATTGGACTGTTGCATTATCTGATGTAGCTAAATCAATATCGCTCATTCATAGACGAGATGCTTTTAGAGGCGCTCAACACACTGAAGAACAAATGCGAGATCTTGTTAGTCAAGGAAAAGTAAATTTACTTACTCCATATTTAATTGATTCAATTATTGGAGATACTAAAGTTACAGGAGTTACTCTAAAGAACTTTGAAACAAAGGAAATTGAGTCTCATGATGCAGACGAACTTATTTTCCTATTTGGATTAAATAAAAAATTAGGTCCTATATTGGATTGGAATATTGATCTTAACGGAAAAAAAGTTTCAGTTAATACTGAGAATTTTCAAACTTCTAAAGAAGGTATTTTTGCTGTTGGTGACATAAATGATTATCCAGGAAAACTAGATCTCATACTTTCAGGTTTCCATGAAACAACACTTGCAGTTCAAGAAGCATATAGAAGAATATTTCCAGGCGAGAGAGTTCCCTTTGGTTACACAACCTCTAATTCAAAACTTCAAGAAAAATTAGGTGTTAAAAAATAGATTTAGAAAATATCTGCCTGTTGTTGTTGATATTGAGACTGGTGGTTTTGACCCTCAGGCCAATGCAATACTTGAAATAGCTATCACATTAATAGAGGAGGAACAAAATCATTTTTTTGTCGGAGAGACTATAAGACACCATATTGAACCATTTGAAGGTTCAATTATTGAAGAAGAATCTTTGAATTTTACAAACATTAAGCTAGATCATCCTCTTCGAAAAGCTATTTCTGAAAAAGATGCATTAGCCAATATTTTTAAAGTAATAAATCAAGCAAAAAATAAATATGAATGCTCAAGAGCTATTTTAGTAGGTCATAATGCACATTTTGATAGTTCTTTTCTTAATGCTGCTGTAAAAAGGTGTGACATAAAAAAAACACCATTTCATAAATTCTCTGTTATCGATACTGTATCTCTTGGTGTGTTAGCTACTGGACAAACCGTTTTAGCTAGAATATGTGATGAGCTGGAAATTGATTATGATAATGATGAAGCTCACTCTGCAGCTTATGACTCTCGAGTTACTGCAGAGGTTTTATGTTGTATTATAAATAAGTACGATAACTAAGCTTCAATAGACTCTATTAATTTTTTAAGTTCACCTGATTCATGCATCTGAGCGATGATATCTGCACCACCAATTAACTCACCGTTTACAAACACCTGAGGAAAGGTTGGCCAATCAGATACCTTTGGAAGTGTAGTTCTAACGTCATTATTTTCAAGAATATCTACATATGAAAACTGGGACTCACACTCAATTAATGCTTGTACTGTTCTAGCAGAAAAACCACATCTTGGTTCGTATGGAGTTCCTTTCATATATATCAGAACTGAGTTATCTTTTATTTGTTGCTTTAATTTTTCTTCTAATGACATCTTAATTCCTAATGATTTCTAAGTATTTTTTTACAGCTTCTTCAAAACCGTAATGTAAAGAGTCTACTATTATCGCATGACCAATTGAAACCTCGTTAATATTACCCATCATAACAAGATAATTTAAATTATCTAAATTTAAGTCATGTCCAGCATTTATTAACAATCCTTTGCCTTGGGCTCTCTCAATAATGTTCTCAACTTCAATAATTACCTCTTTTTTCCCGTGTGCAATATTCTTAGAAAATTTACCAGTATGTATTTCTATCAATTCAACATTAAGTTTTTCTGCGTAATCTACGCCATCAATATTGTCTATAAATAAGCTTATTTTTGATTTATTCGAGCAATCTCTAATTTCTTTAATAGCTTCCATTAATTGCTTATCATGAGTACCTGATGTCCATCCATGATCCGATGTTATTTGATTTAATTCATCGGGCACGAGCGTAACTTGATCTGGTTGAATTAGTCTTACTAACTCTATAAAACCTTTAAAATCATTTTTTGGATTAGTAAAAGGATTGCCCTCGATATTAAATTCGACATTCCTTTGTTTGGTTAACTTAGCAAGATTAATAACATCATCACTAGTTGCATGTCGATGATCTGGTCTTGGATGAAGTGTCAGACCGTCTACTCCCAAGTCAATTGCTTTATTTGCAAAATAATCTAAATCTGGATAATTCTCCCCTCTGGCATTCCTAAGTAATGCTATTTTGTTTAAATTAACGCTAAGTTTCATGGATATATTATATTCCTTATAAATTATCGATATAAATCATTTTTTTCGTTAACCACTAGATCAGCAGCATCAAAATTTGAATAACTTTCTTTATTAAATCCTTTAATAAGAATTACAGGTTTTTTTTCGTTACTTTGACCCATAATTAGTCCTGCTGCTGATGCTAATTCATCAGCTATAGCAATTTCAGTACATTTGAGTGAATTATTAAATAAATCTTTATTGCCACTGATATCTTTTAAACTGGGCAGGTTTGTGCTTGCAAGAGCAAAATTTACAACACCTGATCTGTATGGTCTTGTCATTGAATCTGTAATAACAACAGCTATATCTTTTTTTAATCTATTAGACAGCTCATGCTGTATATTTTTAGAACTTAGGGATGGATTTTTAGGAAGAAGAAGAGCGATATTTTTTTGATTTGGTATATTTGAAAAATCTATCCCTGCGTTTATATTTATATAACCTAATTTATGTTCAACTATTACAACGTTTTTTTCTGTTGAAATAATTTTATTTGACTCTTCTATAATTAATTGAAGTAATCTTGGATCTTTACCAATCTTTTTTGCCAGTTTATCAGTTTCGTTAGTGACAACAACTTGATCTAGATATTTATATCTATTTTCTGATTTGGAAACAATTTTTTGTGCAATTACAAATATATCTCCACTATCTATAGACGTATTTGTTGAATCAAGGGATTCAATAATAATATCAACCAAATTATCATTTGGTTCTATGAGCGGTACATTTTTTAAAGCTATTAATTTTATTGAGCTCATATCTGTATAAGGAAAAACATAAGATAACATATATAAACAAAATTTCATTCATCATGTATACTTTTGCTCTGTGGGAACTTTAGATAAAAAATTACTTGAAATATTGGTATGTCCTGTATCAAAGGAGTCCTTGAGATATGATGAAAATACCAACGAACTGATTTGTGATGAGTCTGGTTTAGCTTATCCAATAAAAGATGGTATTCCTGTAATGTTGCCAGAAGAAGCTAGAAAAACCTAAAATCGCGCCCGTAGCTCAGTTGGATTAGAGTACTTGGCTACGAACCAAGGGGTCGGGAGTTCGAATCTCTCCGGGCGCGCCATTTTAATCAATAACCATAAGGTCTTTTGCTATTATAATTTCTCCATCAAAATTGATTTCCACATCATTAATCAAAGATTCTTCAGTCGCGCCCCAAAATAAAATATGAGAAAGAACTAATTTTTTCGGTTTAATCTTATTTGCAAGTTTACCTAAATCAATAGAGGATGTATGGTGTTCATTATGATACTTTTGCCAATCAGGAGTCTTATTTTTAAAAGTCTCGCTTGAATAAACCTCATGAATTAATATATCTAAATCATCTGCATACTTAATAAGATTATCACTTAAAGCAGTATCTCCTGAAAATAAAATCTTTTTATCATCTGTAATAAAAACAAAACCAAAAGAATTTTTAAAATCTCCATGATTATTTTTAAAAGCCAAAACTTCTATTTTGCTATCTTTAAAAATAACTCCATCTTCAGTAATTTCAGTTACATTTGTTACATATCCTTTATTATTTGCAGGTTGTGAGCCATATAGTCTGTAATTAATATCATCTTCATAGGCTTTGGTAATATTTGTAGCCATTTTTTTTAATCCTATTGGCCCATATAGTTCTAATTCAGTATCTCTGCCCATTACCCATGGAGTTAAAATCAGATCAGACAAACCAGCAGAATGATCAGAATGAATATGAGTTAAAAAGGCTATTGATATGTTCTGAAGCTCAAGTTGTTCAAATTTTCCACCCCAAGTTGGCGACATTTCTGCCATACGCCTAACAGAACCTGGACCAAAATCTATAATGTATGCTTTGTCATCTACAATTACTGCGTAGCTAGATCCATATCTTTCCGGATTAGGGTTAGGTGTACCTGAACCTAAAATAATAACTTTTGTCTGAGAGAAAAGAGTTATTGAAATAAAGAGAAATGAGCATATAACTGATATTTTTGTCATATATGTATATTAAATTAATAAAATAAATTAATAAATCTACTAATTACCCAATATGCACCAAATGAACCGACTGTATATGAAGAAAAAATAACACTATTTCTATAGAAATTATAATTATGTGCGAGATATATAAATATTGATATAAATGGAATAAGAAATAGTTGACCTAACTCAATACCGACATTAAAAAATAGCAAAGATAATAATATTTGATTATTTTCAATACCTATTTCAGTCAATGCTCCAGCAAATCCTAGACCATGCAATAAACCAAAACCAAATGCTAAATTCCATGGGGTAAAATCATATTTCTTAGAATTATTTATTTCTACAGCAAGGTAGACTATTGTAAAAGCTATAAGTATTTCAACTGTATTTTGGGGCATCGAAATAATATCTAAGACCGATAATCCAAGCGTTAGACTATGTGCCAATGTGAAAGCTGTAATGGTTTTTATCAAGTTTAAAGTTCCAGAGATTAAAAACATCAGCCCAAATATAAATAAAATATGGTCAAGACCATTTAATAAATGATCAAAACCTAAATAAATATATGCTGTAGGTAAATAACTTTCATTAAGAGGAATAATTATTGAGGAATTTTTAGTATTTAAAATACTCTCAAATATCTCACCATTATCAAATTTTATTGTGATTAAAGCATCTGTAAGAACACTTAGATCTATTACTTCAAGTTTTGAACCTTTTAGTGATTTAGAGCAATCTATAAATATTTTTTCATTTATATATTTCCCTTGATAATAAAGATCATTTGATTTTGTATTACATGTTTTAGGAAAAATTATTTCAGCTCTTTTGCCAATATTTTTAAATGGATACATCCAAGTTGCTTCATAAAGAAAGTTTTTATTATCAATTTGTTCGATGATAAGATGCGCTGGATTAAATTCATGAGATTTTATTTCAAAAGAGAAGATAATTAGCAAAAATAAAATTTTCTTCATCAAATTTGTAAGTCTGGATTTATATAAATTTTATATTCTGATCTTATTTCATTAAGATAATTTTCAAGAGCTGCATCTTTTTGATTCAACAAAAAGTCGACTTCAATTTGTTGAATGATTTGATTGATATTTGGATAGGCGCCCTCTTTAACATTTCTGACATATATAATATGGTGTCCAAATGCTGATTCAAATGGTCCAAGCCAAGAATTAATTTCAATGTTTTCA
>Ga0209433_10000298_pt1 | contig 15245 bp, 18 predicted proteins | sample METZYME_5_50m_FD_187552 | JGI IMG/M metagenome (GOLD analysis project Ga0209433, IMG submission 187552) | Marine microbial communities from oxygen minimum zone in mesopelagic equatorial Pacific - METZYME_5_50m (SPAdes) (version 2) | ecosystem: Environmental > Aquatic > Marine > Oceanic | place...
AATTTTAAAAAAACTTAAATCTCCTGATTTATTAATCTTACTTCGCACCTACTCCTAATTCCTTTAATTCAGACATAAGTTCGCTAAGGACCTTTTTAGCATCTCCAAAAACCATCGAAGTATTTGGTAAATCAAATAAATCATTCTTTATTCCTGAATATCCTGCACTCATTCCTCTTTTAATAACAAAAACGGTTCTTGCTTCCTGAACATCTAAAACAGGCATTCCATATAGGGGAGAATTTTTATCACTTTTTGCTTGTGGATTGACAACATCATTAGCACCCAAAACTAAGACCACATCAGCTGCAGGAAAATCTGGATTTACAATATCCATCTCCTTAAGTTGCTCATAAGGAACGTCTGCTTCAGCCAGCAGAACATTCATATGACCAGGCATTCTTCCCGCTACTGGATGTATTGCGTAACAAACTTCAATCTCATTTTGTTCTAAAATCTTTGCTACCTCTCTCAAAGTGTGTTGAGCCTGAGCGACAGCCAAACCATATCCCGGAACAATTATTACTTTATTAGCAGCTTCTAATGTAAGGGCGCATTCTTCAACGCTACAAGATGTAATATTTGTGTATTCACCTCCCCCAGATGATTTTTCGCTTTTAGAGGCTAAAGTCCCACCAAAAAGAACAGAAATCAAAGATCTATTCATACCCTTGCACATCACCTGAGTAAGAATTAGACCTGCTGCTCCTACCATAGCTCCAGCTACAATCAGTAATTGACTCTCTACAACAAAACCTGCCGCTGCAGCTGCAATTCCAGAATAACTATTAAGCAATGAAATCACTACAGGCATATCTGCTCCACCAATAGGCAATGTCACTCCAATTCCTAATACTGTTGATGAAATAACAAGGAGCCATATAATCGAACTATCAGATGATTGAAGTAAATTTATAAAGGCTATTAGTGAAATTATTGCAATAGAAACATTTATTAAATGTCTTACTCTATTTTGAGTCCAAGAAGGAGTTGATAGCCAACCTTGCAACTTTGCCATCGCTATAATAGAACCTGAAAAAGTTATCGCTCCAACAAATATTGAGACTGAAATTGATAAATCTTGTATTAAAGATTGATTTTTTTGAAAGAATACTACTCCAAGAGCAACGAGCAAAGAAGACATTCCTCCACACCCATTAAAAAGTGCTACTGTTTCAGGCATAGATGTCATAGGAACTTTTTTTGCAAGAATTGCCCCAAATAAGCTTCCTATTAAAGATCCAACTATTATCCAAAGCCATGATTGTTGGCTTATACCGTTAGTTCCTAAATAGTAAAAAAGAAGACCTATAACAGATAGAAACATTGCAAAAGCTGCAAGTCTATTAGCTTCTCTAGCGGACCTAACTTTTGATAGTCCTTTTATTCCTAGTGCTAAAAATAAAACCGAGAGAAGATTAATTAATGATTGAATTAATGTGATATTCATTTTAATTTTGAATTTTTAGAAGGTTTACGATTAAACATTGCAAGCATCCTATCTGTGACAAAAAAGCCTCCGACAACATTGAATAAAGCGAATCCAAGAGCTATTGAACCTATTAATAAAAGAGGTAGATTATTTTTTGCCTGAATTATCAAAGTTAGAGCAGCTAACATCGTGATACCTGAAATAGCATTAGCTCCACTCATTAGAGGAGTATGAAGTGTAGGGGGGACTTTGCCTATTAATTCCAACCCTAAAAGACTTCCTAATAACAATATCCAAAAAGCTTGTGCAAAATCCATTTCTAATTGCCTCCTCCTATTTCAAAAACTTTTTCTTGAAGGATAGCTCCTTTATCACTTATTAAACAACCTTGTATAATTTCATCATTTTTATCAAGATCTAAATTACCTTCTTTTATAAAGGGTGTAATTAGTGAATTTAAATTTCTAGCATACAAACTACTAGCGTGAAAAGGCACAGATGCTGGCAAGTCAGGAGCACCTATAAGTTTTACACCTTTATAAATGATCGTTTTGTTTGGCTCAGTATTGACACAATTACCACCTTGGGAAACAGCTAAATCCACGACAACAGATCCTGGCCTCATTTTTTGTAGCATTTTTTCATTAATAAGTATTGGAGCTTTCTTTCCTAGAACTTGTGCAGTACAAATAGCAACATCAGCTTCAGACAAATGCTCAGAAAGTATTTGTCTTTGTTCTTCAAGAAATTTACTAGAAACAGCCTTAGCATATCCACCTGATTCAGATGGTTTTTCCTCAATTTCCGGCAGCTTTATAAACTTTGCTCCTAATGATTCAACTTGTTCTTTAACAGCTGGTCTTATATCAGAAACATATACTAAAGCACCCAATCTTTTTGCAGTTGCAACAGCTTGCAATCCAGCAACTCCTCCACCTAGCACAACTACTTTTGCAGGTTGTACCGTACCCGCTGCTGTCATAAGCATTGGAAAATATCTATCTAATTCACTTGCTGCAAGTAAAACTGATTTGTACCCGGCAATATTAGCTTGAGAAGAGAGAACATCGCAAGATTGTGCTCTGCTTATTCTAGGTAGTAATTCTAGAGAAATCGCTGATAAATTTTGATCAAATAAATGTTGAGCAAGAGGTTTATTTCCAAATGGATTTAACAACCCTATTATTAAAGCTCCTTTTTTTAATTTCCTTAATCTCTCGTCATCAGGACAATTAATACAAAAAATGATATCGGCAGTTTCCCAAGCTTTATTATCATTTTTAGAAAAAATTACCCCACCATTTTTTTCATAAGAAAAGTCATTAAACCCTGATAGTTCTCCCGCTGATTTTTCAATAAATATTTCACAGCCAAGTGTTTTTAACTTCTTAACAGTTTCTGGAGTAGCCGAAACTCTACTTTCACCAAGGGTTTCTTCACATGGAATTAGAAATTTTGTCAATTTAAAAAATCTCAGACATTTTAAGGATATATAGATTTCTCTTAAAAGTCTTAGAATTTTATTAAAGATATATTTTCTTTTTTTTAAAAATTAGCTATTAAGAAAATATGTTGAATTATCAAACAAATGAGTATAAAAGCTATTGAATGTCCAGACGGCGTATGTCACAGCCACCATGGCGGTCATGCTGTGCCAAGACATGCTATGCAAAAAAATTTACAAAGGCACGGTAGAGAATGGTGCGAAAAGTTAGCTGAACGAATTTACGAAATGTCCGTAGATACATATTCTCAAACAGTTATGCCTAGTCTTCATTCTTCTGGCTGGCAAAGAAGACATTTAGATTGGGAGTTTAAATTAGCCGAAAATGATTCTGAGCCTGATGAAGCTCTAGTAGAGGGGATAATAAATGCTACTGAAAGCTTCCTAAGAAGTAGCGAAGTTCATAGATTGTTTATACAAGAATTAGTTCAAGGAACCTTTGAGGAAGCAAATGATAAAAAAATCCTCTCCAAAGCAATTAAAACAATTATTGAAGAAGAAATAATAAAGTCATTGCAAGAAAGGAAAGAAATATTACTTGAAAAGATCTCCTCTAAATTAATTTCAGAAGAAAATGTAAGCAAACAATTAGCTCTTAATTCAGCAAAAGAAGGTTTTGACGAAGTCGAAAGACTTTTGACTAACCACACTGAAGCGGTCTAGCGTTTCTTTATATTTTCTTTATATTTTCTACCAATAATGGTTCAAATATAAATAAAAACAAAAATTTTTGTTATTTAATACTAATTTGTACCCAATTTAACCATTATTGCGCCTAAAAATATGCTTTCCTATATGTAATCGAAAAAGTACTATGGGAAATTTACCAAAGAGAAGAATAGACATAGCTACTTCTTGGGCTTCAAACAGAATTACTGTTATGGATAAATTAGAGAAATATGAAGATAGTTATGCAATAGCAGAGGAATTCAGAGAGTGGATTGTAAACATAGGACAAGATAATCTCAATTTTTCAAAATATGTCATGAATTTTCCAAAAAATTTAAAATATCTTTTAAATAAAAAGACTAAAGATAATTATTAGTATTTTGTCTAAATGAAATATAAATAATATTTTTAATTTTTAATATCTAGAATAAAAAAGAAATTTAAAAACTATGGATAATCTAGTTGAAAATCTTGGCACTGAAAATGTTGTAATTATAGGATCTGGGCCTGCAGGTTACACTGCCGCCATATATGCTGCGAGAGCTAATCTTCAACCCTTACTTATAACTGGATTTACCTCTGGAGGAATACCAGGAGGTCAATTAATGACTACAACATTCGTGGAAAACTATCCTGGCTTCCCAGATGGAGTGTTAGGACCTGATTTAATGGACTTGATGAAATCACAAGCTGTTAGATGGGGGACAAAGTTAATTGAGAGTGATGTGACCTCAATTAAATGTATTGATAAACCATTTGAAATAACAACCCTTGAAGAGAAAATAAAATCTAATTCTGTCATCATTGCTACTGGAGCTAGTGCTAATAGGTTAGGAATTATTAATGAAGAATTATTTTGGAGCAAAGGAATAAGTGCCTGTGCAATTTGTGATGGAGCTACACCCCAATTCAGAGAAGCTGATTTAGCAGTGATAGGAGGAGGGGACTCTGCATGTGAGGAGGCTGTATATCTAACCAAGTATGGAAGTAAAGTTCACTTAATTGTTAGATCTAACAAACTCAGAGCCAGTGCTGCGATGATTGACAGAGTTAATGCTAACCCAAAAATACAAATTCACTGGAATACCTCAGTTACTGAAGCAATTGGAAGCGAATGGCTAGAAAATATAAATACCATTGATTTAAATTCGAATCAAAAAGTCATTAAAGTCAAAGGCCTATTTTATGCTATTGGCCATACTCCAAATACAGGATTTTTAAACAATCAATTAGAGATAGATAGCCGGGGCTATATAAAATGCGTAAGCGGCAGACCAGAAACATCAATTGAGGGAATATTTGCCGCAGGAGATGTTGCCGATTCAGAGTGGAGGCAAGGAGTAACTGCTGCAGGTAGTGGATGTATGGCAGCTTTAGCGGCAGAGAGATGGCTTTCAGAAAAGAATTTAGCCAAAGTAATTAAAAGGGAACAACCTGAACCTAAAAAATCAGAAAGCTCTACTAGTAATTTAGATGAGGATGCAAATGAAGAGACTTTTGATTTTAATTCGGAGTGGCAAAAAGGAAGTTATGCATTAAGGAAGTTGTACCATGAAAGCGCTAAGCCAATTCTGGTTATATTTAGTTCACCAAGTTGTGGCCCCTGCCATGTACTTAAACCTCAATTAAAAAGAGTCATTAGTGAGTTAAATGGACAGGTTCAAGGAATAGAGATAGACATCGATAAAGATCAAGAAATAGCAAAACAAGCAGGTATTAATGGCACTCCAACAGTTCAACTTTTCAAAAATAAAATCCTAAAAAGACAGTGGAAAGGAGTTAAACAAAGAAGTGAATTCAAAGAAGCAATTAAAAGCTTAATTTAATAGAGAAATTATCTATCTTTTTCTATTATTGTTTTGCTTAGAATTATTCGGTTTTGAAGATCCACCAGCATTTCTTTCCCTATAAGTTATTCTTCCTCTAGTTAAGTCATATGGACTAATTTCAACTAGTACCTTGTCTCCCGCTAGAAGCTTAATCCTAAACTTGGTTAATTTACCAGCAGCTCTACAAAGACACTGGTGACCCTCAGGCTGTTCTAGGGTTACTAAATAAAAACCATTTCCTTGTTCTTTTTCAATAACACCTGAGGTCTCTATCATTAAAAATTTTAAATACTTAATATATACTATCAGAACAAAGAATAAAGGGAATTTAAAGTAGTAATGTAAAAACCAATCTATATAAAAGAAAATTAATTAAAAAAATGATTTCAATTCTTTTACAAGCTGTAATTGACCATAATAAAAATTCGCTTTAGCTATTTTATCTTTATTATCAAATTGATCAAAATAAACAAAACCTAACGTTTCCCAAAGATTAGACCCACAAACATTATTAAGCTCAGTGGAGGCTTCCTTAGAGATGAGATTTAATTTTCTCTCTAAATTTTTGGATCTAGCTAAAGACATATTCATTATAGAAATATAGTACAAGTATACTACTATAAAAAATAAAGGCAAGTTAAAAGGGTAATCTTTTTTTCTCTTCTTTATCTAAGTCAACTTCTAACTCTTTTAGTCTTTTTAAAATTTGCTGATAGTATTCTTTTATGTAACTTTCTAAAGAGGTCATTTCAGTCACTTTGATATCAAGTAATTCCAAAGTTTTATTCATATCTGCATTTAATTCTTTACCACTACTTGTAACTTCAGCAAAAGCAAGTCTTTCAGCAACATTTAAAGAATCTTGGAAAAAAGATACTGCTGTTTGAGTAGCCTTGAGAATAAAATCAGCAACTCGAAAAATTTTAGCCTTCCTTTTACTATATTTTTCGCATAAAGCAATTATTTCATTTGCATCCCAAGCTTTTGGACCTACTAATGGAAGTGAGATCCTATGTGTATCAGGGTTTTGCAAAGAGGAAACTATAATTCTTGCCATATCCTGCGTATTTATATAGGCAATTTTAGTTGGGGTTCCACTCATCCATACCGCTTGGCTATCAAGTATGGGAATAGCGAATTGACTAATAACTCCCTGCATAAATGCTGCACATTTAAAAATTGTGTAATCAAAATTAGATTTTTCTAAAAGCTTTTCAGTACAATATTTTACATCCATTAAAGGTACATTTCTAAATTGTTCTGTTAAAAGAATTGACAAGAAAATTACTCTTTTAATACCTTTACTTTCACATGAATTATATAAATTTAATTTACCGTCCCAATCAGTTTCATAAATACTTTTACTATCTTCAGGCCTACTCGTTGCAGCGTCAACTACAGCATCAACATCTTGCAATGCATAGCTTATATCATCTTTCCTAAGTAAATCTCCTTTAGTAAGTTCACACCCCCATTCCTGCAAAAATGAGGCTTTTCTAGGATTTCTTACTATGCATCTAACATCATGGCCATTTTCAATAGCATTTTTTGCAATTTGCCTCCCAAGAGTACCAGTAGCACCTACTAAAAGAATTTTCATACCTTCGAATATACTTCACCAACAGAGATTAACCTAATTTTGAATAAATTCGCGAGAATTAATCACCTTGATATTTTAATAAAAGAGCTCCCCCTATGAGGCCAATTGGTATCAGAACCCAAAATACAGCCGCGATAGTAAAGATCTCCTGTGCCATTTAAGATATAATTCAATGGTTTATTTAACCCATATTATTGCACTTTTTTTATTAAAGGATAGATAATGTAAGTAACTTTTTAATTTATTTAAAGATTTCTTCAAAAATATGAGCTTAAATTTATTTTCCAATAATAATTTGAAATATTGGAACTGGAATGGCTTTAAGATTGCATGGAATGTAGAAAATCAAGAAAGTAATATTCCAATTTTACTTCTTCATGGATTTGGAGCTAGCAGTGCTCATTGGAGATTTAATATTCTTCCATTTGCAGATATGGGATATGCTGTTTACTCTCTAGACTTATTAGGTTTTGGCGAATCTGATCAACCAGGTATCAATAACGTTGGGAAGTTAGATAATGGTGTTTGGTGCGATCAAATAACAGATTTTATAAGAGAAGTAATTAGACCAATACATTCAAAAAAAATAATTATCATTGGTAATTCTCTAGGTGGACTTGTCGCCTTAACTTGTGCCGTAGCTGTCCCAGAAGAAGTACATGCCATCATCGCATCACCATTACCAGACCCTGTAAGTATAGAATCTTTTAAAAATGAGAAAAATAGAAGATATCAAAAATTAGAAATTCTTATTATTAAAATTTTTACAAAATTAATCCCTATTGAAATAATACTTTTTTTAATAGTAAATTTAAAAATAATTCAACTTGGCATTAACTCTGCATACTTCAAAAAAACAAATGTTGATGAAACATTAATTAAATTAATCACAAAGCCAGTCAAAAGGAATACTGCCTCCAGAGCATTGAGAGCAATGTTATTTGGAATGTCAACAAGATCAAATAAATTAAAGTCTTCTTATTTACTAGATAATCTAAATAAAGTTAAGAAGGTCCCCTTACTTATTATTTGGGGCGAAAAAGATACTTTTATTCCATTATTTTTAGGGAAAAGGATTGCAAATCTCTATCCTTGGGTAAAATTAAAAATAGTACCAAATTCTGGCCATTGTGTTCATGATGAGGATTATCATAAATTCAATAACATTTCGCATGAATGGATCAAAGAATTAAAAAATTTTTAACAAATGAAACACACATTATCCGTTTTAGTTGAAGATGAGTCTGGAGCTTTAAGTAGAATTTCAGGGTTGTTTGCTAGAAGAGGTTTTAATATAAATAGCCTTGCGGTAGGTCCGGCTGAAACTAAAGGCATGTCACGACTAACTATGGTAGTTGAAGGAGATAATAAAACTCTTCAGCAAATGACAAAACAACTTAATAAATTATTTAATGTTTTAGGAGTTGCTGATCTATCTAATCTCGCAGCTGTAGAGAGAGAACTAATGTTACTCAAAGTTTCAAGCAAAGATGAAACAAGAGGAAGAATTCTTGATTTAGTTCAAATTTTTAGAGCCAAAGTAGTAGACGTATCAGATATAGCTCTCACACTTGAAGTTGTTGGAGACCCTGGGAAGTTAGTTGCTTTGGAAAAATTGCTAGAGCCATATGGGATATTAGAAATTGCTAGAACTGGGAAAATTGCTCTTAAACGTTCCTCGGGTGTTAATACAGAAATGCTTAAGATAAATAAATATAATTTTGATATCTAATTATTAAATTCAATTTTTAATAAATAGTCCTTACTTTCAAGATTTTCTAAAATTTCAAATCCATTAATAACTTTTCCAAAAACTGAATATCTTCCTTTTAGAACAGCTGATTTTTGAGTTGAAATAAAAAATTCTGTAGAGGAGGATTTAGTTTTACTGATTTTTACCATTGAGATTGAGCCTTTTTGAAGAGTGTTTTTCAAAAATTTAAATTCCAGAGGATCACTTATTTCCTTGTTATATATTGGTTCTTGCTTAGTTGTAAGTTGAATTTCTAGAGGTATATTTTTTATAGCTTTATTATTTAAAATATATTCTTCATTTTCATGATTTATCCCACCACGGATGATTTTAGTATTAGAGTAATCAATTACTTTATAGAATTTTGAATTTATATAAATATTATTAGAAATATTTTTTTTAAAATTTGAAACTGTCAGAGGATTTGAAGAGCCAAACAATTCAACATCAAAATCACCTTTGGAAGTTTTGAAAGTAACTATAATATTTTCTTTAACACAATCAAGTTTATAATTTTGACAAAAATATTCTGTATCCCTTTTGATTTTATATTTGCAACTTGAAAGTAGTATTAAAATTAAAAGATTAAAAATAAATTTTTTATAAGTTAGAAAGAAAATTATTTAATACCCTCCAGATTTACACTTAAAAACTTAGCTAATCTAGCTCCTTCCTCTTCAACTTGAAGAAGAGGTTTTAAATCACCTGAACTACTTAATGGCATTATTTTTTTTCTACCCTTCAGAACTAACCCTATCCTTCTTCTTGGATTAAAACCCTCACTTATATCGAGTTTTACGGATTTAATTTCATCAAAAGCAATCTTTACATTTATTTCTTTGAAAAGTCCTTTCCTGCTGATCTCTATAATTTTTTCATCCTTATCAAACCTGTTGTATCCAGATCCAAAATTTATATAAACCATATACCAAAGATAAATATTTAATAAATTTGCAATTACCCCATAAGCACCCATAATTATTCCCTGAGGTATAAAAAGCAAACTTGAGGGATTTCCAAGAGGTAAAAGATCCTTTCCTGTATAACTTGATAAAGACGCAAGTATAAATCCAACTCCGCCTATAGTTAACATCCCCCCAACTAAATAATTGGATAACTTCCTAGAGCCATTTATTTTTTGTTCGATTTTTTTTAATGAGGAAAAATTAGAATCCATAGATATTTGATAAATGTTTTTAACTAATTATTAACAATCTAACAAATATTCCCAAGTATTTTTACCTATTTTTTAGTAAAAAGGTCAGGAAAGCTTTACAAGGCGTTTCATATATAAAAATATTTCCCCACATTACCCACAATCTTTGTTAAAGTCTCAGCGTATCCCGAAGCTAAACACGTTTTCTCATGACGATCGCCGTAGGAAGCGCACCACAAAGAGGATGGTTTGATGTCCTTGATGATTGGTTAAAGCGCGACCGGTTTGTATTTATTGGTTGGTCTGGTTTATTACTTCTACCATGCGCATTTTTGTCCATAGGTGGATGGTTTACTGGAACAACTTTTGTAACCTCTTGGTATACACATGGAGTAGCAAGCTCCTATCTTGAAGGTTGCAATTTTTTAACAGCAGCTGTAAGTACCCCTGGCGATGCCATGGGCCACAGTCTCTTGTTTTTATGGGGTCCTGAAGCCCAAGGAAGCTTTGTAAGATGGCTTCAACTTGGAGGACTTTGGAACTTCGTTGCATTACATGGAGTATTTGGTCTTATAGGCTTTATGCTTCGTCAGTTTGAAATTGCAGGTCTTGTTGGTATCAGACCTTACAATGCTTTAGCATTTTCAGCAGTAATAGCAGTCTTTACAAGTATTTTCCTTATCTATCCTTTAGGACAACATAGTTGGTTCTTTGCACCTTCATTTGGTGTTGCAGCAATCTTCCGTTACATCCTATTTATTCAAGGTTTTCATAACATTACTCTTAATCCATTTCATATGATGGGTGTTGCTGGAATTCTTGGTGGTGCACTTCTTTGTGCTATCCATGGAGCTACAGTTCAGAATACTTTATATGAAGATACAAGTATCTACACTGATGGTAAGGTACAAAGTTCTACATTTAGAGCTTTCGACCCAACACAAGAAGAAGAAACTTATTCAATGATTACAGCGAATAGATTTTGGAGTCAAATCTTCGGTATTGCTTTTTCAAACAAAAGATTTCTTCACTTCTTGATGCTCTTTGTACCTGTTATGGGTATGTGGACTTCATCCATTGGTATTGTCGGACTAGCACTTAACTTAAGAGCTTATGATTTCGTAAGCCAAGAGATCCGTGCAGCTGAAGATCCAGAATTTGAAACTTTCTATACAAAAAATATACTTTTGAACGAAGGTATGAGAGCATGGATGTCATCTGTGGATCAGCCACACGAAAACTTTGTATTCCCTGAGGAGGTTCTTCCACGTGGAAACGCCCTTTAATAATTTACTTAGAGCTCCTAACCAGAGTATTGAAGAAACTGGTTACGCTTGGTATGTGGGTAACGCCAGATTAATTAATTTATCTGGCCGTTTACTCGGAGCTCATATTGCTCACTCTGGCCTAATTGTATTTTGGGCTGGTGCAATGATGTTATTTGAAGTAAATCACTTTACTTTTGATAAACCAATGTGGGAGCAAGGCTTAATTTGCATGCCCCACGTAGCCATGTTTGGTTATGGTATTGGCCCTGGTGGAGAAGTTACAGATATTATGCCTTTCTTCCAAGCTGGAGTTGTTCATTTGATAGCATCTGCAGTTCTTGGGTTTGGTGGCATTTATCATTCACTTGCAGGTCCAGAAAAATTGGAAGAAGATTTTCCTTTCTTTTCTACTGATTGGAGAGACAAGAATCAAATGACTAATATCCTCGGATATCACCTTATTGTTTTAGGTGTTGGGGCGTTAGCATGGTCTCTAAACTGGTGTTTCATCGGTGGAGCTTATGATACTTGGGCACCTGGAGGTGGAGAAGTTAGACTAATTAATCCAACTTTAGATCCTAGAATTATTCTGGGTTATTTATTCAGATCTCCATGGGGAGGATCCGGTTCAATTATCGGTGTTAACTCTATGGAAGATATAGTAGGTGGGCACGTTTATGTTGGAGTTACCGCAATTATTGGTGGTATTTTTCACATATTTACTGAACCATTTGGTTGGGCCAGAAGAGCTTTTATCTGGAATGGTGAAGGTCTCCTAAGCTATGCACTCGGAGGTATCTGCGTTGCAAGTTTCATTGCTTCAACCTTTATTTGGTTCAATAATACTGCTTATCCTTCTGAATTCTACGGTCCAACAAACGCTGAAGCTTCTCAGGCTCAGAGTTTTACTTTCTTAGTTAGAGACCAAAGAATCGGAGCAAACGTAGGTTCTACAATGGGTCCTACAGGTTTGGGTAAGTATCTTATGAGATCTCCAACTGGTGAAATTATTTTCGGTGGAGAAACAATGAGATTTTGGGACTTCAGAGGTCCATGGTTAGAGCCTTTAAGAGGTCCTAATGGTTTAAGCCTTGAAAAGATCCAAAATGACATACAACCTTGGCAGGTAAGAAGAGCTGCTGAGTACATGACACATGCTCCAAATGCTTCTATCAACTCTGTTGGTGGAATAATTACAGAGCCTAATGCTGTTAACTTTGTTAATTTAAGACAATGGTTGGCTGCTGCACAATTCTTCTTAGGCTGGTTTACATTTATTGGCCACCTATGGCACGCAGGACGTGCAAGAGCTGCAGCTGCTGGTTTCGAGAAAGGAATTGATCGAAATGATGAGCCAGCATTAGAAATGCCTGATTTAGATTAATAATTTAATTTATTAGTTCATAAAAAAACCCTGCTCATGCAGGGTTTTTTTTTATATATATATTCCTTGAGTTAATAGTTTTCTCCTAAGCCAAGGCAAACTTAAACCCATCACATTACTAAAACATCCTTCAATTTTTTCTATATATTTTCCACCTCTTCCCTCAAGTGCAAAACCTCCTGCGCAATTAAGTGGCTCATTACTATTTACATAATTTTTAATCTCATCTTTTTCTAACTTTGCAAAAGTTATTTTAGAACTAATAACTTCTCTAACCTTTTTTTTACAAATAATTTCTTTCATATTATTTGTAACTTCACAAAATAATATAGTATGCCCAGTATGTAAATATCCAGAATTAGAGGACATCAAAAGCCATCTTTCATATGCCTCATTGTTATTTAAAGGTTTTCCAAAAGCTTTCCCTTCAAATTCAAAAATAGAATCACATCCCAATACCTCTAATGAAGAATTATCTAATTTGAACTTTTCATTAGAACTTTCTATTTTTTCTAAGGTAGTTTGAGCTTTTGAATAAGATAATTCAGAAGCAAGATTGATAATATTTTTCTGCTTTATAGTACTTTCATCAAAAGAACTAGAAAATTGAATAAATTGAATATCTGCATTTTGAAGTAGTTTTTTTCTAGATTTTGAAGTTGAAGCTAGAATTAACACTGTTAATTAGAGTAATTATTTATGTTTGTTATATATCCTAATCAATATAAAATTACATATCAATTTTAATATGAAATTTAATGAAAAATTAAATACTAAAAAGAAATCAATCATGATTCTTGGCACTTCGAGTGGCGTAGGTAAGTCAGTCACAGTCACTGCTATTTGCAGGATACTCAAGAAAATTGGTGAGAAGCCTATACCTTTTAAAGGTCAAAATATGAGTAATAATGCATGGGTAGATTTAAACGGGGGAGAAATGGCCTATTCCCAAGCTTTGCAAGCATTTGCCTCAGGAGTTACACCTTCTGCGTTTATGAACCCAGTTTTACTTAAACCTAATGGAAACTCAACCAGTGAAGTTATTCATTTAGGTAAAAGTAAAGGGATAACTACTGCAAAAAATTATTATAGAAAATGGTTTGATTCAGGTTGGAATGCAATTAAAGAAGGTATTAATATTATTTTAGGAGAGGATCCCAATCATAGATTGATAATTGAAGGCGCAGGCAGTCCAGTTGAGATGAATTTAATTCATAGGGATCTTACTAATTTAAGAATTGCTAAATATCTTGACGCAGACTGCATATTAGTTGCAGATATAGAGAAAGGTGGTGTTTTTGCACAAATAATTGGGACTCTGGAATTAATGCAACCTGAGGAAAGGAAATTGATAAAGGGAATAATTATAAATAGATTTAGAGGTGATCTTTCTTTATTTTCTGAAGGTAAAAAATGGATCGAAAAAAAAACCAAAATACCAATTTTAGGGATATTACCAGTATTAGATGATAAATTACCTCCAGAAGATTCATTAGATCTTCTCGATAGAAAATTTGATAAAGATAAATTTGATTTAAAAGTTGGGATTATCAAGTTTCCCTCTATAAGTAATTTCTCAGATTTACATCCTTTAGAAAATGAAAGCTCAATCAAATTAAAGTGGATTAAAAAAGTTGAAAAACTAGAAATATATGATTTTATTATTCTTCCTGGCAGTAAGCAAACTATAAAAGATCAAATGTTCCTAGAAGAATCAGGCCTATCAAAAGAACTAAGATCATATTCCTCAGGCAAGGGGAATATCATCGGGATATGTGGAGGTTTACAAATGCTTGGATTACGTTTAAAGGATCCCTATTTAAAAGAGGGCCTTAATAATAATTTTTTTAAAAGCGAAATAAATGGAATAGGTATATTACCATTAAAAACTGTTTTCAATAGAAAGAAACAAACCAGACAAGTCAATTGCAGATCCTTATGGCCCTGTGAAGCAACTATTAATGGATTTGAAATTCATAATGGGAGAAGCAAAATTGTTTATAAAAATATGGATTTAAAAATCATGCCATTATTTGAGGATGATAACCTTGGTTGGTATTTTGAAAATAATAATGGTGGCTCTACTGCGGGTACTTATATTCATGGTATTTTCGAGAATGATTTATGGAGGGAGAGCTACATAAACTTAATAAGAAATAAAAAAGGATTACCAATATTAGACAAAAAAATAAAAAACTATAAAATAAAAAGAGATTCAATTATTGAAAATCTAGCTGGCCAATTCAATAAATATATTGACCTTTCTAAATTTATAACTTGATGAAACCCCTCATAAGAATTAATTGGCCAAATAAAACTTTTACTGAGGCATATGAGGGAGACGATTGGTTCCTAAATGCAAAAGCAGCCAATATCACTATCCCAACAGGTTGTTTATCTGGTAGCTGCGGAGCATGTGAAATAGATGTCAATGGTAAGACAATAAGACCTTGCATAAGGAGTATAGAATCATCTAGCAAACAGTTGAATATAGAATTTACAAGTGATCCTTATTGGAATTAAATGATTAATAGTTTAAAAAAATCTAAATAATCATTAAACTTTCTAATATTTATAATTAATTATATTTTTAGCAAAAGATTGAACGGAAAGGGTTGGATTCAATCCCAGGAACAGTAGTGTCTGTCAA
>Ga0209433_10000299_pt1 | contig 15243 bp, 20 predicted proteins | sample METZYME_5_50m_FD_187552 | JGI IMG/M metagenome (GOLD analysis project Ga0209433, IMG submission 187552) | Marine microbial communities from oxygen minimum zone in mesopelagic equatorial Pacific - METZYME_5_50m (SPAdes) (version 2) | ecosystem: Environmental > Aquatic > Marine > Oceanic | place...
CCCGACAACAATGCGCTATCAACGGAAGAAGTCTTGATAAGATTAATCGCATTATTATTAATATTTGTCTTTATTCATTTAATTAAAAATAATCGTGGCAGCGCTCATATAGTCCTCTTTTTTTTAATGACCACACAAGTTGTGAACGCACTGTTTCACATTTTCTTTAGTTTTTATTTTTTTGACTTTAGTCCAGGTGCTATAACGGGCACATTGCTCTATCTTCCCGTGAACTTTTTTATATTTAAATTTGCTTTGCGCGAGGGTTTTATTAAAAGCTACAAAGAAATATTTGCTCTATTCATTGCTGGCTTAACGACTTTCACATTTTTTGAATTATTCGGACCCCAAGTGATTGCAATTACAGTTTTGTTAACACCAATTTATTACTTTGCTATAAACAGGATAGAAAAAAAAGCCTTACTTATGTAAGCTTAAGGGGGTTGTTATAAAAAAATGCTTGCGATAAATAATGATGTTAAATAGAATCAATTCTTCAAACTCTATGAATACTCAACTAAATTCAGACAAAATTTCAATTACATTGTCATTGGCATGTATGATTCATTGTCTTTTAATGCCGTCATTTCTGATTCTAACTTCCGGTTTCTTAGCTATATCTATAGACAATGAACTAATTCATAAAGTCTTTCTTATCTTGGTCCTGCCCATCAGTCTCTATGCATTGATTAATGGATATAAAAATCACAAAGTCTCCTCTTACTTATACATTGGCATATCAGGCTTATGGCTTTTAATTTTTGCAGTTTTTTTCGGCGAGGGTGTTTTTGGAGAATTTACTGAGCAGATTTTAACTTTTATCGGCTCTTTAATAGTTGCTTTTGCACACTATAAAAATTATCAAATCTGCAGGAAAATTGATTGTTCCTGTCATGATTGATGCCAAAGATTACTTTAATAAAATTTCATAGATATATCAGTCTGCTTTTTGCAGTTGTAATAATTAATTTCAAGTATTTTTGAGGAGCCACTTATGAAAATATTTACATTAGCTTTGGTAATAACTTTTATGATCTATATACCCAGTAATCTTAAGGCTGCAGATCATGAAGATGTTATGAATTTAGATGAAGTTTCGCATGCTTTTGGATGGAACTTTGAAGAGGCTGAAATCCAAACACAAAAGGTTTCAGAAGGCTTGTATGTGCTCTTTGGAGTTGGCGGCAATATAGCCGTTTCTATTGGTGATGACGGAGTTTTGATTGTTGACGATCAATTCCCCCAGGTTATGGATAAAGTTCAGGCAGCAATTTCAAAAGTTGGAGGCGGGGCAGTTGACTATGCTATTAATACTCATTGGCATTTTGATCATGCTGAGGGTAATAATGCATTAGGTCCGCAAGGGACTAAGATTGTAGCTCATGCTAATGCGCGAGCAGACATGGCAAAAGGAGGGGTCATCAATATGGTAATTGCCAAATATAAACAGCAGCCGTATCCTGAGAAAGCTTTACCAGTATTGACATATGATCACGGAATGCAGATTTACTTTAATGGCGGTGAGATTGATTTAAAGAACTTTGCATCAGCTCATACCAGCGGAGACACAGCAGTCTTTTTCAAAAAACAAAATGCAGTTCATCTGGGAGATGTTTTTAATAATTCTGGCTATCCATTTATTGATGTTGGAAGCGGAGGAAGTATTGATGGAATGATTAAGTTTTGTGAAGACACCCTTAAGCAGATAAATGAAAGCACCATAGTGATTCCTGGACATGGACCAGTTACAAATACAGCAACTCTAAAGGAATACATATCTATGTTAAAAACTGTTCGCTCAAGAGTTGCCGCATTAATAGAGGAAGGAAAAACGTTACAAGAAATTAAAGATACTAAACCAACTGAGGACTTTGATAAGATCTACGGTCCAGAAACCGGTTCGCTCGGCTTTATAAATCGAGTGTTTACCAGCCTAAGCGAATAAGACTCATTATATTTTGTTAAAATGTTTAAAAGCCTTGATCACTTAATCATTGCCGTTGAAGATTTAGAAAAGGCCACACATAACTATCAAGTCATAATGGGCACGCCTCCAGTTTGGACTGGTATGCACAAAAGCCTTGGAACCAGTAACGCCCTATTTAATTTCCAAAATACCTATCTTGAGCTCTTATCTCCAACCGGCGAGGGTTTAGGTGCAGATTTAATAAATCATTATTTAAAAAATACTGGAGAGGGCTTAATTGGAATGGTATTTGCAACAAAGGATATTAACGGCGTTTATCAATCCCTTCAAAATCATGGCTTTCCTTTAGGCGAGCCTACAGATGGCGAGGGCACAAATTCTGCTGATCAAAAATTAAGAAAATGGAAAAATCTATTTTTACCCCCAGATTTAACAAGAGGCATCTTTTCTTTTGTCATTGAGCACACTGAGGGAGATCTTCCTCAGCCCGAAAGCATAGAGCCATCATCTCCTCACAAATTAGACCATGTAGTAATTAATACTAATGATGCTGATGGTTTCATAAAAATCTATAAAGATACTTTTAACATTCGTCTTGCATTAGACAAAGTCATTGAGCATTGGCAAAAACGGATGCTTTTTTTTCGACTTAACCAAACTACCATTGAGGTAATTGAACAAGAAGATGATTTGCCACCTGGTGATCAGATGTGGGGACTTGCTTGGGAGGTCAAAGACATAGAAAAGGCTCATGAAAGAATGATGGTTGAAGGGATTGAAATTACCCCTATCCAGAAAGGAGTGAAAGAAAAAACCCTTGTTGCAACTATTAAATCTCACAATCATAATGTGCCTACTTTACTTATTCAGCATTTAGATTAATGACAAAAATAACCCTATCATTATTTTTATTTACAGCTTCTTTTTTTAGCCTATTTTCCCTTTCAAGCGTTAACGAAGCGACTATCCATTCTGAAAAAATTGTTCTTGGTTCAGGCTGTTTTTGGGGAGCCGAAAAAGGTTATGAGGCTTTACCAGGGGTCATTGATGCAGTTTCTGGATATGCTGATGGTAGAGGTATCCGACCAACCTACAGAGAGATTACAAAGTTAAGAAATAAATTTAATGCCAATAACCACGCTGAAGTAGTTGAGGTCACTTACAACAAGAATATTATTTCAACAGAAAAACTTTTAATGCATTATTTTGAATCTCATGATCCGACTCAAATTAACAGACAGGGTAACGACATTGGTACCCAATATAGATCTATTATTTTGTATACCAATGAAGAACAAAGGAAGATTATTGAAAAGGTTATCCAAACTTTTCAAGAACTCTTATCAAATGCAGGGTATGGACTTATTGCCACATCAGTTAAGCCAATCGATAAATTTTTTAAAGCTGAAAACTATCATCAAGATTACATTGCAAAAAATCCAAATGGTTACTGTCCAGATCACTCCACTGGAGTCAAGTTTGTTAAAACCAATGAAGTACCTTTAATAGATAATTCTGTGCTTTTGACTGGAAAAAAAATACTAGTTATTCAAGCAGAGGGGTTTTGCCCCTACTGTGAAAAATTTAATGCAAATGTTGTTAATAATTACGATGGCGATATTCCAGTTATCAATAGATTTGCAAACCAGTTAGATGGGCTTGAGATTGATTCTCCTACATGGGCCACTCCAACTATTATTTTCTTAAATAATGGCAAAGAGGTATTTTCACACCAAGGATATTTAAATCCAAAGGAATTTTATCAGGTTCTTGGTTTCTTTAAGTTGGGAGACTCAGAGGCTTACAGGGTTGCATTTGAAAAAGGAACTGATGCCAGATTTTGTAAAGAATATGAGATTTTTAAAAACACACCTGATGGTATATTTGTGGATAAGCTAAGTGGAGCGCCACTATTTGATACTAGAGATAGATTCAACTCAGGAACAGGTTGGCTGTCTTTTACTAAACCCATTGAAGGGTCAGTTTATTCAAAGCCAGACAATAGTTATGGAATGCGTAGGACTGAAATCAGATCAGTGACTTCAGATATACATCTAGGCCATGTTTTTTCTGACGGGCCAAATGGAATGCCTAGATATTGCATCAATGCTACCGTTCTAGAGTTTAAAAAAAGATCTGCTGATATTTGATGAACTTTCTCTCATAAAAATAATTAACCGCTTTCACCAAAACAATTTATAGGTATAAACTATTAACAAATGTATATATCTATTCTTTTGGTTCTTTTATCAGCTGCATTAGTTTTTTTGGAGCAATTTACTTTGGCCTTAATTTTTTTTATATCAGCAATTTTATTTTTCTTAACTGTTTTTGTTTTTGGAAGATTTTTTGACCATTTATATTGGGAAAACAAGAGTAACTCAACGAATCATGATAGTGGCTTTGATCATACTGACAATAAACTTTCTCAGTTTCTATATAAGCAATATCTGAAAGGAGTCTACTGGAACGATAAACGAAAAAACAGATGATATTATCTATCACCCTTGATCGCAAAAAGGGCGGAATTGCGAGCAGCTTAATTTCTTATTCCAAAGCCCTTGATTTAATTGGTGAAAAACATTTTATTATTCTGCCCAGCGATGCCGCTGTGAAAGATGATTTATTACACTTATCAAATGTTAAGGTTTTTTCTATAAAAAAATCTTTACTTTATTTTCATCTTTTAACCAGTTTTATTTTTAAACGAAAATATAAGAGTTTAATGCAAGACTCTAAATGGATATTTATTCATAACTCAAAACTGATTAAATTTTTGAATCAATATAGTTTTAAACTTGGAATGATTAATCATTCTGGCAAGCTGCGAAATACTTTTCATAAGGCTACTAACATATTTATAACTCATGCGGGATACGAAAGATTTATTTCGCGTTATCCTGATAATGAATCTACTAATATAGTCATTCCTCATGGCTTTGAACATTTGCCACAAGTCTCAAGCATAAAAAAAAATAAAGTTTTAAAAGTAATTTCTGCAGGAAGATTTGTTACAAAAAAAGGCTTTTATGACTTACTAAATGCTGCTGAAAGATTGCAAAAAGATAATTTTCCAGCACAAATTGAACTTTTTGGATCAGGACCACTTGAAGCTGAGTTTAGAAAAAAAATAAATGATTTAACTTTAAAAAATATCCAATTGATTGGATGGACTGAAAATTTGCATGATGAGTTTAGAAAGGCAGATGTTTTTTGCATACCTTCTTTAGAGGAACCATTTGGTTTAATAATTGGAGAGGCTATGATGAGTGGATTGCCGATTATTACAACCAAAACTGACGGCGCCATCGAAATTTTTGGGGAAAATCCCGAAAAAAAAGGGGGTATTTATATAGATTTTTCTTCTCCCGATCAAATAAAAAATTCAATTCAAGCTATCAGCAATGATGAAAAAAGACATTTATTAGCACAAAATGCTCAAAAAAATATTAAAACAAACTTCAGTTTGGAAAGATTATCAAGGAAATTGAGGGATTTATTTAAAAATGCAAATTAATGTTGGCCATCTTACCGAAGGTATTTCTGGGCATGATGGGCAGGTTCTAGGGGTTATAAAAAATTTAGTTGATTCTGGTAAAAATATAAATGTAACAACTATCTCTGTTGGATGGAGGGTGAGGTCAATAAGAGGAGTTTTAAAATTTATTTCAAGAAAATTATCCAGATTTCCAAATCTAAACAATATAAATTTAATTACTAAGTGCTATACATTTTCATCTTTTAGCAACATAGATATTTTCATATCTTCAGGAGCAAATCTTGCTCCTCTAAATTTGGCTCTTACAAAAAAAAATAACGCAAAAAATATTCATTTAAGTTCTAAAAGAGATTGGCATGTTGAAGACTTTACCGCATACATTACAACAAAGAAGATTTCACCCTTAAGAAATAATCTAAGCCCAGACATTGTGCCTAATTTATTTGATCCTGCTCAATGTATGGGTGCAGGAGAAACTTTTATTAAAGAAAATAATTTGTATGAAGATAAGTTTTCATTATTGATATTGGGAGGCAATGGAATTGGATATAAATATGATGAGACTGAATGGGATGAGATATTGAAGAATTTTTCTGACTTTTGCACACACAGTAATACAAAACCACTATTCATAACCTCACCAAGGACACCCACTGAAGTTGAAAATATAATTCAATCAGAATATGACACTTCATTTTCAGTTCTATTTCACTCTGAAAATAAAAGAGGGAGCTTTCCTCATCTTTTGTACGTAGCAACAAACATATTTGTTACAGAAGATAGCTCAACAATGTTGTCTGAAGCCATTTCTTCAGGAAAAAGAGTAGCATGTGTATATCCCAAGAATATCAATGCACCAGAAAAATATACAGAAATCATACGAAAATATGAGGCGCTTAATTTTATTAAAAGAAAGAATATCAAGGAAATCTGTGATGGTCCGTTTAATGAAATGATAGATATTTCTACTGAAGTAAAACAATCATTTGTTGAATTTAATAAATTATTAATTGAGTTATTGTTTGAACACTAGACAGCTCTTTTATTAAATCTTACTCCAAGCATTTTGATATACTGGTTAAACATATGAAATTTAAAACCATATTTTGTCTAGGAATGTTTGTCCTCAGTAGCTTTTCTTTTTCAAATGAAAAAAGCATTGAAGATTGTGCAAAAATTGAAGATCCTAATCTTAGATTAAAGTGTTATGACAGTTTTCTTTTGAGTTCGGCACCTCAAGAAAAGAAAGAAAGTTCGCCATCCATGGAAAAGGCAGAAAATTACTACAAGCCTCCCCCTAATAAAATCAAAATTGAGCCAGTTAAATCTGCTGAACCTTCTCAGGAGTTAAAACAAGCTCAAATTAAAATCCAAGAAACAGAAAGTGAATTAAAAAAAGTAAAAAGTGAATTAAAGAAAGCACAACAAATAGAAAAGCAACTTAGAAAAGAAGAAGATAAAGACGTCTTTGGCACTATAGTGAGTGTAAAGAAAACTGGAAATTATAAAATTGATATCACCCTTGATAATGGCCAGGTCTGGCGATCTTTAGACTCTGTTTACAAAAGGCTGCCAGTAAAAAAATCACAAAAAGTGACTATTTCCAAAGCTGTTATTAGCGGCCATATTCTCAGAGTAACTGGCAAAAAAGTTGCCATAAGAGTCAGAAAAATACGTTAATCAATAAATGACTGCAATATCTGTAAATGAGGTTTATGCTATTGGCGCTCCAATAGTCCTGGCGATGATTTTTTTAGAAATTTTGGTTTCAAATTTTCGAAACCAAAACTTTTACAAAAGGGGTGACACCCTCTGCACCGTTGGTTTACTTTTAGGAAATATAATCGTTGCTTTTGCAATCAAAGGCATAGTTTTAGCTTTTCATATTTATCTATATCAGTTTAGGGTCTTTGATTTTGTAAATGAGATTCCTATTTGGGCTCTGTGGATCATGACTTTTATAAGCATCGATTTAGTTTTTTATGTTTATCACAGAATGTCCCATCGCATTAGATTTCTTTGGGCTATTCACCTTAGCCATCATTCTAGTGAGGAAATGAATTTCGCAGTTTCATTCAGGCAGGCTTGGTTTGGACCAATCTCTAAGATACCTTTTTTTATGGTGTTGCCATTATTAGGATTTGATCCAACCATCATTGCAGTAGCTGGAGTAATAAGTACCTTGTGGGGAATAGTTGGACATACTCAAGTCATTGGTAAATTGGGACCGCTTGAATGGATTTTCAATACTCCGTCCCATCACAGGGTTCATCATGGCTCAAACAAACAATATATTGATAAAAATTATGGAAATTTATTAATTATCTGGGATCGGATGTTTGGTACCTTTGAGCCAGAGCAAGAGGAGGTAAAATTTGGACTTGTAAATAATGTTAATACTTTCAATCCAGTTAAAGTTACCTTTATGGCTTGGGTGTCTATGATTAACGAATTAAAGCAGAAAAATAGTTTATCTGAGGTAATAAAAGTAATCTTTGGCCCACCAGTTACTCATGTAAAAGAATAAATTCAAAAAGCATTTAATTTTTTCAAGTGTGACCGAGACTTAACATGACAAATAATGTTTACAAAATATTAACTGAAGATGAATGGAGAAAAGGTAAGGCTTCATCAAAAATATTAACCAAACTAGATCTAAAAGATGGTTTTGTGCATCTTTCAAAAGCATCTCAATTGAATGCCACTCTCTCATTGTATTTTGAAAATGAACAAAGGGTAGTTCTTTTAGAGATAAATCTTTCTAAAATTAAAAATAATCTTAAATACGAAGTTTCAAATAACCCTGATAACAGGAATGGCAAATTTCCTCATTTTTATGGCATTCTTGATACAAATATGATTTCAAAAATATGGCAGCTTGAGAGATCAGCATTTCGTTTACCTCAAGAAGTGCTATTGCAAGCAGAGCAATAAAAAAATGAAGGATTTAGAAGTAATACTAAAAAGATTTGATCAACCTGATGAGATTACAAATTTTGCAAAAGGTAAATTTGAGAAAATTACTATTAATAGCATGGTGCTAGGAAGAGCTACATATCAACCTGGCTGGAAATGGTCTGAAGATGTTGGTCCTGGTCTAGGAAAACCCTTTTGTGATGTTGAGCATGTTGGAATGGTTGTTTCAGGAAGTGCAACAGCATCATTCCCAGATGGAGAAACTACTGTAATGAAAGCAGGCGATATTTTTTATGTTCCATCTAGACCCCATGATAGCTGGGTGGTTGGAGATGAGCCTTATGTTTCAATTCATTTCCTTGGTGCAAATTCGTATGCTAAATAGACAATCAATGGGTTAGAATAAATTTTTTTAATCAATACTTACTAAAATGAAATTTTTTCTTACTATTTTCTTATACGTTTCTTCAATCAATTTTATTCATGCCGGACATCATGAGGATCTAAGTATGGATGGGCAAAATCCATTTATTCTTATTGCTCGCATTCAAGTAAAAGCAGGTATGGTGGAAGAGTACCTTGAAATAGCTGATGAAGTTGATAAAGCGGTTGAATTAAGTGAGCCAGGAATGCTGTTTCATAACTTTGATGCTGACCCTGACGATCCTCTTGCATTTACATGGACAGAGGTTTATTCAAACAGCAATGCTTTTATAAAACATGATGCCAATCCACCAGTGCAAGAATATGTTGTAAAGCACGCTGAGTTAGCTGATGGCTTTACAATTGAAATTTATGGCGATGTTTCAAAAGATGTAATAGAGACTATTAATCGCCTTGGCATTCCTTTAAAGCATTTTAAAACAACCAGAGTTGGATATGTTAGAGAGAAAAATTTCCAAGAAAATTAAAAGCCTTGAAAATTTATGAAGATTCTTAAAGAGGAAATAGAACTTCATTGTTCAGCAAACGAATTGTGGGCAATTTTGTCTGACGTAGCAAGATGCGATTGGGTTCCTTCTATTGAAGATATAACGATAAGTGACGATTGCCGGTATTTTGAAATGAAAGGAATGGGCGAGATTACTGAAAAAATTCTTAAGTGTGATGAGCAGGAAATGATTCTGCAGTACTCTGCTATTGAGACACCTGTACCAATAGAGCACCATCTTGCAACAATGCAAATATTTCCAATCAGTGAAAAACAGTGCTCATTGACTTGGATCACCGAGATCTCGCCAGATATTTTTTCTGATGGTATTCATCAAGGCATGCTCACCTCAATCGAGGGGATTAAAAAAGTTATTTAGAAATGCTTTGCAAAATTTGTGGTTCTGAGGAAATTGAAAGTTTTCAAACTTCTGATAAAAAAATCTACTGGAAGTGTCTCTATTGCAAAGGTAAATTTTTAGATGAAAGTTATTTGCCCTCAAGCGTCGATGAGCAAAAGCGTTACTTAGAGCATAATAATGAAATAAATGACCCAGAGTACAGATCTTTTTTATCAAAACTTGTAATACCCTTAAAAGAAAAAATTCTACCAAACTCTATTGGTCTTGATTTTGGATGTGGTCATGGTCCTGCTTTAGCAGATATCTTTAAAAAAGATGGTTTCAAAGTTTTTCTATATGACCCATTTTTTTATCCAGATAAAGATGTTTTGACAAAGCAATACGATTTTATAACTTGTACAGAAACTGTAGAGCACTTCCATAATCCATGGAAAGAATTTAATACACTTAATACTATCCTTAAGCCAAATGGATGGTTAGGCATAATGACTTCTTTTTTAACCACTGATGCAATGTTTGAAGATTGGTATTATCGAAGAGATCCAACCCACGTAACCTTTTACAGTGAAAAAACTTTTCAAGTGATAGCCTCACAAAGAAATTGGATTTGCGAGATAAAATCTAAAGATATAGCTCTTTTAAGAAAAAATAATGAATAAAGCACCATCTAGTTTAATACAGCGTTTAAAATTTATTGGTCCTAGCATCATTGTAACCGGCAGTGTTGTCGGAAGTGGCTCTATTGCTTTGTCACCTTTACTTGGTGCGGCTACTGGTTTTGCTTTGCTATGGTGGCTTTTACTAAGTCTTTGGAGTAAACCGCTAATTCAAGCTGAAATAAGTCGATATGTTATTGCTACAAATAAGACTTTTTTAGAAGCTTTTTCAGATATGCCTGGCCCAAAAACAAACCTCAGAGGCAAACAAGCTTCATGGCTGGTTTGGTTTATGTTTGTGGGTGTTGTGCCATCTGTTGCAGGCATGGGAGGTCTTGCTGGAGCTGTCGCAGAAGCAGGACACATGATGGTGCCGATATTAAGTACAGAAACATGGGTTATAACCGCATGTTTTATCACTTGGTTCATTTTATTTCTTGGAACTTATCAAACACTGGAGAAACTTTTGCTTGGCATGGTTTTCTTTTTTTCAGTAGTTACATTAGTTATTGCTATTGCAATGCAATCTACTCCATATGCAATTACTGGTTCTCAAGTTCTGGGCGGCTTAACGTTTACATTTCCATTTGAACATGCAGCTCTGGCTTTAGCAGTTTTTGGTTTCACTGGAATAAGTTACGGAGAAATTATGGCATACACCTATTGGTGTCTAGAAAAAGGCTATGCCAAACATGGCGATGATTTAAACCAAGTAAAAGCTTGGATTAAAGTTATGCAAACAGACGTTTGGGCAACAGTGTTTTTTGTAACCATTGGTACTTTACCGTTTTTTCTTTTAGGCGCAGCTGTCTTAAATACATTAGGTTTATATCCACCACCAGATGGAGATATCATTCAAACTCTTTTAAATATGTTTACCTCTATCTTGGGAACCTGGGCCAAATGGTTTTTTATCCCTTTAGCCTTCTTTGTTCTTTTTTCTACTTTGCTTTCAGGGACTGCAGCATTTACAAGAACTATTTCAGACTACTTAATCTCAATTGGATTTGTTGATGAACAAAAAAATACTCGAAGGCAATTAATTAAAATTATTGCATTTGTTATACCTTTATTTTCTTGCATTGCTTACTTTTTGCTACCCAATCCAATAACTCTATTATTGATTGCAGGAATTTGGGCAGCGCTAGGTCTTCCAATCATAAACATAGGTGCTATATATCTTACAAGTAAATTGAGCATGGAATTGCAGCCTAAACCAATCACAAGGATGATTTTGTGGATTACTTTGATCTTACAAGTTTCTATGGCATTACTAATTTTATACAGTCAAATCATTGGCTTTAGTTAATTTAGATTTTTAAAAGCTCTTTATATGTCATAAAATGCTCGACTAATTTGAGATTCAACCATTGAATAAACATAACAACAAAAGATACATCATTCATCCGGAAGGATGGAAGTTTGCGGGAGTACTATTTTTAAGCTCCATAATTCTTCTATACTTATCTGCATCTATTTTGATAGCATCAATCGGCTTTTTACTCACATTTTTTGTTTTATGGTTTTTTAGAGATCCTAAAAGAAACACTCCAGAGGACAAAAATCTAATTATAAGTTCAGCTGATGGAAAAGTTTGCTTAATTGATGAGGCTTATCCCCCAGAGGAGTTACCAATAGAGGCACAAAAGATGAAGCGGATCTGTGTTTTTATGAACGTGTTCAATGTTCACGTAAATAGAAGTCCTGTCCAGGGTAGCGTTGAGCACATTGTCTATAAAGAAGGTAAATTTCTTAATGCTAGCTTAGATAAAGCAAGTGACAAAAATGAAAGAAGCAGCTTAGTTTTAAACACTCAAAATGGAACAAAAATAATAGTTGTGCAAATTGCAGGCTTAATCGCTAGGAGGATATTAAGTTTCATCTCATCAAACGAAGAGCTTAATCAAGGAGAAAGATTTGGTTTGATAAGATTTGGTTCCAGAGTTGATATTTATATGCCACTGGATGCTGTTGAAAAATGCAAAGTGGGAGATAGGGTGGTTGCTGGTGAATCAATTTTAGCATCTCTAAAATAAGACATGAAAAAATTAGATCTAAGAGTTCTACTTCCAAATATTATTACTTTGTCTGGTTTAAGCTTTGGTTTGAGCTCAATTAGATTCGCTTTAGAATCAGATTTTAATTTAGCTATTGTTTGTATTCTATTTGCTGGATTATGTGATGTTTTAGACGGCATGTTAGCAAGACACCTCCAAAGTGAATCAGATCTTGGAGCTCAGTTAGATTCTTTGTCAGACTTCTTAAGTTTTGGCATAGCTCCTGGATTATTAATTTATATGTCTATTTTTAATCAAGCAAGCATCGGCGCATTTGCTGCTCTTGCATTTATTATATTTTCTTGTTTAAGACTTGCTTTGTACAATGTGCGGTTAGAAGAGTCTAAAACTGAAGATGGCGAGCCCGACCATTTTTTTAGCGGTATTCCAACGCCGGTTGGAGCAATTTTAGTTATCTTGCCATTAACCCATTCATTTATGGGCTACGATTGGGCCTATGAGAATCTGAATTTTGTAGCAGGATACATTATTTTAATTAGCGGTTTGCTAGTCAGCAGAATCCCAACATTTTCAATCAAAAGAAAACAATTTTTAATTCAATCAAAGCTAGCATTCCTTATTTTGTTTTCACTGATAGCATTAAGCATGATTAATTTTCTTTGGATTACCATAAACGTATTCGCTCTCGTTTATCTCTTTACGATACCTTTCTCTATCCTTGCTTGGCAAAGCGGTTCAAGGTAAAAGTCCCACTAAATTAAGCAGGACTTTTCAATTTATAGCTAATTATTTTGTATATTTGTAATAACCTTCAGTTGGGATCATGATGTGAGCATAAACAGTATCCCGCATCATTACATAAGGCTCACCATGCATGAAATCTTCTGTGAAATCTGCAACCTCCGAAGCATCTTTTGGGATTAGCATTAAATGTGGGCCAGATTCAATCCATTGTCCCGGTGTAGATTCTTCCTCGCTCATAACTAATGGAGTAGTGTTATCCTCACCTACATCGCCATGCAACATCCACATGAAAGTGTAGCGAGATAGCTGTGGCTTTTCATTTTTTGAAAAAGCCTCCATCCACTTTAAACCTTCAGCATCTGAACAAGCCGGCATAGCCTCATGCGCACTTTTCCAGCCTTTTTCTGGAACTGGCCTTGGATTCATTGGCATGCATGTCCACCCATTTGAGCCCTGTCTAATAACTTCCCCATTATTTCCAATAATAGTCGCCTCATTTCCAAGGAAAGATGGAGCTGCAGTCGAATAAGCCCATATCTGCCACTTATCAGATGCATGAGATCCATAAGGCTCATATGCAGCTGAAACAGATATTGAGACAAAAACCATTAGCAATGAAAATAAGCTAATTTTTTTATACATTTTAATTTCTCCTTTAAACACACTATAGTTATTCATGGGGTAACTTCACCATGAAAGTATTTTTAAAGATTATTGCATATTTCTGCATTGCAACAACACCCATACAAATTTTAATTGTTCTTTGGGGCATACAAGTTGTGCTTACGTCTGATTATGGGGTTATGACATTATCTCAAATTGAATTTATTAATAACTATCTAGGATTTTTACTTCCAATAGTGGAGTGGCTTTATTCATGGTTTTGGAATGCTTGGTTAGACTTCATTTTTTCATTACCACTTATTTTTGCTCAAACATTTAAGGCAATTGTTAGCACCTGGCTTGGTTTTTGGATACTTAAAAAATTAAAATAAAATTATGAAAAAAACTTTTCTTGTTTTAGTGTGCCTTCTTGCAGCAATGCTTGGATGGGCTTTCTTATACATTGATGAACTCCGTGATCAAGGCCTTACAGCTGAAACAGCATATGGATATTTTTTTGGCGGCCCAGATCATCCATTTAATCCAAAAGATGCTGTACCTCAGCTTGATTATTCAAAAGAGACTTCCTGGGCATCACTTCCTTTTAAAGCCGATGAAGCAGACTTAATTCCAGCAGGGGAAGAGGGAGTAGATCAATTAAACTCAGAGGTAGATGTATTTTTTGTTCATCCCACAGGCTTTTTAAAAGGAAGTTCTTGGACTGATCCTCTTGCAGAAGAGTCAGCGACGAAAGAGAACACTCAATGGATGATGGCCAATCAAGCCAGCGCCTTCAATGGTTGCTGCAGCATTTTTGCACCTCATTATCGACAGGCATCTATTCATAGTTATTTTGGGAGCGACAAATTGCGTGAGGAGATTCATGCATTTGTTTATCAAGACGTAAAAAAAGCATTCGATTACTTTATTACAAACTATAGCAACGGTAGACCATTTATCCTTGCTAGCCATAGTCAGGGCAGCGGTCATTCTATTAGGCTGCTTGCTGAAGAAATTGATGGAACAAATTTATACTCTCGTATGATCGGCGCTTATATTATCGGTGGGGAAATTTCTAAATCTTGGATAAATAGAATGGATGATATTGTTATTTGTGATGGCCCAACACAATTAGGATGTTTGGTTCATTGGGATACGATTAACGTTAAGTATATAAATAAAAATATGCCAAGATTTAAAAATAATATTTGTGTAAATCCTATAACTTGGAAAAATGAGGGATCATTATCTAACCTCTCTGATTCGAAGGGAGCTGTATATGTATCAGGTGATTTTGCATTGGATTTAACCGGAGACGATAACCCTAAGGGAGAAACTTTTGGCCCTTTAGAGGCTCCAATTAAGCAATATGTTCAAGCTCAGTGTAAAAATGGAATATTGTTCGCATCTGATCAAACAGGAACAAGATTTCAAGGATTCGGTGGTTCTCAAGGAAATTATCATGGTTTAGATTTTGCCCTTTTTTATATGGATATTCGTGAGAATGCGATACTCAAAGCAAAAACTTATCTAGACAATATTTCTAAATAATTCAAAATTTACATATGTCAGCATATTTATCTTTACT
>Ga0209433_10000300_pt1 | contig 15243 bp, 10 predicted proteins | sample METZYME_5_50m_FD_187552 | JGI IMG/M metagenome (GOLD analysis project Ga0209433, IMG submission 187552) | Marine microbial communities from oxygen minimum zone in mesopelagic equatorial Pacific - METZYME_5_50m (SPAdes) (version 2) | ecosystem: Environmental > Aquatic > Marine > Oceanic | place...
AGAAAACTCTGTTATAAATTCCGTTACAGTATTATTTAAAGAGCCAGCTCTTCTTCTTGGTTTATTTTTTATTTTAAGTACAATTTCAGTAAAACTTACTATTTACACATTAATCCTTATTCCTGTTTCCGGATTTATAATATCAAATATTGCTAAACACCTAAAGGTCAAAGCTGCATTCAGTCAGACTGCCTTAGGAAATATAAATAATATCATAAATGAGACCCTTGATGGAATTAGAATTATAAAACTTTTTACGGCAAGCTCATTTATGAAAAAAAGATTTGGTGAAGAAGTAAATGAATATGGCAAGCAAAATTATTCTATGTATAAAAGGTTTGAGTTATCAAATCCAGTTAGTGAGTTTTTAGGAATAGTTACAGTTTCTGTAATACTTTTAGTTGGAGGCGGTATGGTTTTAGATAGCTCTTCAGATATAACAGCTTCTGAGTTCATAGCTTTTATTATAATTTTCTCACAAGTTCTCCCACCTGCAAAGGCTGTAACAGGTGCATTTAATACTATTCAGAGAGGTGTTGCTTCTGCTGACAGGGTTTTTGAGTTTATAGATAAGAGTAAAAGGGATGAGGAAGACAAAGGAAAAGAAAGTATAGAGACTCTAAAAAATTCAATTGCTTTTGAGAAAGTATCTTTTGCCTACGACAATGAAAATGTATTAAACAACATTAGTTTTAAAATTAATAGAGGAGAAAGTGTTGCAATTGTAGGGCCATCAGGAGGAGGAAAATCAACTATTATTGATTTACTCTCAAAGTTTTATACTCTTAAAAATGGATCTATAAAAATTGATGGAAAAGACATTAATAAATATAAAACTGATGATATCAGAAAAATGATAGGGATTGTAACTCAAGAATCATTACTATTCCATGATACAATTAGAAATAACATTTGTTTTGGTAGTGAGGAGTATGATAATAATAACCTGACAAAGGCTGCAGAAATTGCAAATGCATATGCTTTTATTGAGAAACTTGAAGATAAATATGATACTATAATTGGAGAGAGGGGTCTTAAACTCTCAGGAGGTCAGAGACAAAGAATATGTATTGCAAGAGCAATCTATAAAGATCCCCCAATACTAATATTTGATGAAGCTACCTCATCTCTTGATTCAAAGTCTGAAAAGTCTGTTCAAACTGCTATTGAGAAAGTGATGAAAGACAGAACTTCTATTATTATTGCTCATAGATTGAGCACAATTAAAAATGTTGATAAAATTATTGTAATTGACAAGGGGAAAATTGTGGAAATAGGAAGCCACGAAGAACTTCTCAAAAAAAATAATATTTACTCTAACTTGAGTAAAATGCAAAATCTTAGTTAAATGAAAGATATAATTAGAAAAGAGTTAAGTGAAGCTCAGTCGGTACTAGAAAATTTTTTTATTGATGATAATCTTAATAAAATAGAAAGTGCAGCTAATATTTTTAAAACTACAATAAGTCAGGGAAATAAAATCATTTCTTGTGGAAACGGAGGATCAATGTGTGACGCCATGCACTTTGCAGAGGAGCTTACCGGTAAATTTAGAGACGAGAGAAAACCTTTACCAGCAATTGCTATCTCTGACCCATCACATATTACGTGTGTAGGTAATGATTATGGCTTTGCTAATATTTTTTCTAAATATATAGAAGGAGTTGGTAAAGAAGGAGATGCTATCTTAGCTATCAGCACTAGCGGTAATTCTCCTAATATTATAAATGCAGCAAAGATTGCAAAAGAAAAAGGAATGAAAGTTGTTTCCTTAACAGGAAAAGATGGTGGAGAGTTATCAAAATTGTCTGATGTAGAAATAAGAGTCCCACATTTAGGATATTCAGACAGAATTCAGGAAATTCACATTAAAGTAATTCACATACTTATATTACTAATTGAAAATTAAATTATGACGAAATATTATTTACTAATAATCACAATACTACTTAGTTGCGATATGAAAAAAAATCTAAAAGAACCCATAGCAGAAAAAATTGAAAAAAAACTGACTATTCATGGAGATACGAGGATAGATGAATATTACTGGCTAAACCAGAGAGGTGACAAAAAAGTTATTGATTATTTAAATGCTGAAAACTCCTACAGAGATTTATACATGAAAGATTATAAAGGTCTTGAGGAAGAACTTTTTCAAGAAATAAAATCAAGGATAAAGGAAGATGACAGTTCTGTACCATATCTAGATAATGGATACTATTACTACACTAGATATGAGAAAGGCAAACAATATCCTATTTATTGCAGAAAGAAAGGGAATCTAGAGGCTAAAGAAGAAGTGTTAATTGACGCTAATATAATGTCTGAGGGATATGATTATTTTAGAGTTGGAGATATAGAAATTAGTCCGGATAATAAAATAATGGCGTATAGTATTGATACATTAAGCAGGAGAATATATACTATTTACTTTATGAATTTAGAGACAAGAGAAGTTCATAAGGAAAATATAAAAAATACTTCTGGTTCAATAACCTGGGCAAATAATAGTAAAACCTTATTTTATAATTTAAAAGACATTGAAACTTTAAGAACAGATAGAGTTATGATGCATAACTTAAATTCTAACAGTACAGATAAGGAAATATTTTTTGAAGAAGATGAGACATTTAGTGTATACTCTTACAAAACTAAAAATGACAAATATATAATTATTGGCTCAAGTGCTACTTTATCTCAAGAGTTTAGATATGTTAGTGCTGATTCACCAAATAAAGAATTTAAAATATTTCAAAAACGAGTTGATGGATTAGAATACTCTATAGACCATTTTAATGGAAAATGGTTTATTAGAACAAATAAGGATAAAGCTACAAACTTCAAGCTGATGATTTGTGACGAAAATAAGACTAATAAAGAAAATTGGAAAGATTATATTTCTCACAGGCAAGATGTACTTTTAGAAGACATAGATTTATTCAATAATCACCTAGTAATTACAGAGAGAAAAACTGGATTAAGGAGAATAGAGATTAGACCATGGAATGGTGGAAATAGTCATTATATTGAATTTGAAGATGAGGCTTATTCGCTATATTCAAGTACTAATCTAGAGACTAATACAAATAAATTTAGATATAGTTACTCTTCGATGACAACTCCAAATTCAGTAATCGAATATGACATGAATTCTAAAGAAAAAATTATTTTAAAAGAGACTGAAGTACTAGGAGGAAAATTTGATAAGAACAATTATGTTAGCTTGAGAGTATGGGCTCCAGCTAGAGACGGAAAAAAAATACCTATATCTCTAGTATATAGAAAAGATATGTATAAAAATGGAGAAAACCCTCTCCTTCTCTATGGATATGGATCATATGGAATAACCAACAATGCTAGTTTTAGTTCTGTTAGACTCAGTCTTTTAGATAGAGGTTTTGTATATGCAATAGCTCATATTAGAGGTAGTCAATATTTAGGAAGAGAATGGTATGACGATGGAAAAATGTTTAAAAAGAAGAATACGTTTTATGATTTTATTGATAGCGGTAAGTTTCTTATAAAAGAAGGGTATTCTAATGATGAAAAACTATTTGCAATGGGTGGTAGTGCTGGGGGTTTACTTATGGGTGCTGTAGTAAACATGGAGCCAAAGTTATTTAGAGGAATTGTAGCTGGAGTCCCTTTTGTTGATGTAATTACTACCATGCTTGATGAAGATATTCCTCTAACAACATTTGAGTATGATGAATGGGGAAATCCTAATAATAAAGACTCTTATGATTATATGCTATCATATTCACCTTATGATCAAGTTGAAGAGAAAGAATATCCTGCAATTTTTATAACTACAGGTTACCACGATTCCCAAGTTCAATATTTTGAACCAGCTAAATGGATAGCAAGGTTACGAGATAGAAGAACTAACAACGAGCCACTTCTTATGTATTGTAATATGGACGCTGGTCACGGTGGTGCCTCCGGGCGATTTGAGGCCTATAAAGAAACGGCAATGGAATATGCTTTCTTTATTTCCCTATTAGAAAATTAAAGATAAGAGCATTTAATAAGGTTATTAATTTGATTTAAAGCCTGGGCCTTTAATAAATCTACCAGAATATTTATTTGTGTGTTTACCATTTAATAGTACTGGAACACCATTTACAAGCACATGATTAACTCCTTCAGCAAACTGGAGCGGTTCTTCAAAAGTAGCATTGTCATTGACTTCATTAGCATTAAAAATAACTACATCAGCGAAGTAATTTTCTTTTAGCATTCCCCTATCTTTTAATTTTAAATTCTGAGCAGGAAAACTGGTTAATCTTCTGATACCTTCCTCTAATGGAAATAATTTTTCATCTCTAGAATATTTTCCTAGAACTCTAATAAAACTACCAAATGCTCTTGGGTGTGTTCTGAAACTTTTTGAAATATCACTATAAATACCAGCGTCTGAACAGAATGAAACCCAAGGTAATTGTATTTTTTTTCTGATATTATCCTCAGACATACTAAAGTATATACATTGAATTCTATGGTCATCTTCAATTACCATATCAATAATTGCTTCCTCTGGTGACTGGCCTCTCATTTCAGCAGCTTCAGCAACAGTTTTAGCCAAATATTTTTTTGACATTGCAGAAGTTTTAAAACCAACCATTAAAATTCCTTCAGGTGGCTGCTCTGAAAGTTGCTTTCTAATATCACTCAATAATCTTGGTCTTACTTCGGGGTCCTTCATCCTCTCAATCCATGCATCATGACCTCCTTCTTGTACCCAGGTTGGTATTACTCCTGTTAATCCAGTTGAACTTGCGTTATATGTATAAATATCTGCTGTTATTTGTAATCCCTCTGCTCTAGCTTCTTCAACTCTTTTTATTATTTCATCAAGTTTATACCAATTTGGTTCTCTAGAGGCCTTGAGATGATAAATTTCAGCAGCTATATCAGCTTCCCTAGCAATTGTCATTAACTCATCAAAAGCTTCTAGAAGAGTAGTTCCTTCATTCCTTAAATGAGATATATACATACCACCATATTCTGATGCTGATTTAGATAATTCTATCAACTCATTTGTATTAGCATAGTCACCAGGAGCATATATAAGAGAAGATCCTATTCCCATAGCTCCTTCTTCCATTGATTTCCTAACAATGTTTTTCATTCTTTTCATCTCTTGATCTGTTGCATCCCTATTTTCATAACCTACCTCTAATATCCTTGTAGTAGCAGCTCCAAGAAAAGATGCTACATTTATGGAAACACCACTTTCTTCTAGCTTGTTCATTGCATCACCAAAAGAGACTAATTTCCCATCTTCATAATAAGGCCCTGGGGATCTCCCTTCTCCAAAAATTTCAAGTGTAACACCTTGCATTAAATCGGATAGTCCTCTGCCATCTTCTAGTAAGGTTCCATAACCCCAACTAAGCATATTTATAAACCCTGGAGAGACTGAAAGACCAGTAGCATCAATAGTGGTGTCAGATTCAAAATTTGTATTTTCTCCTACATACACCAGCCTATCGTCCTTAATACCAATAGATCCTATGTACGGCTTTTCACCAGAACCATCATAAATAGTCCCATTATAAATAACAATATCAGCAACAATAGGCTCTACAGGTTTATTGTTACATGATACGATCAAAAACAAAAAGAATAATGGTAAAAAAGAAAGGTATTTTTTCATAGATTTAATAATTAATAATTTTAACAAGTATATAATTTTTATGTTATCTCACACTAAAAAAATTATGTTAATTTTTTTTCTGGTATTTATTATACCTGCTATATCGTTTTCTCAAAACAGACAAAATAAATACTATAATCCAATCAGAGTCTCAGTTTCAGCACTAACTAAATTTGTTATTAAATCCAATGATCATCCAACAGATAATTATCAATTTGATCAGGGAATTGGTGCAGTTGGTGAGATTATATATACAATTGATCAAAAGGCAAAATATGAGATTTCTCTCGAAGCTGGTTTTTTAAGTACATTTTCAAATTCAGATAATATTAACCTTGATAAATATTTAGTACCTATCTCATTAAATGCCTACTATTATTTTTTTGATGAGACATTTTCTCCGTTCATTGGTGTAGGATTTGGATTGGAGAATTTTAATAACTCGAGCAAATATGTTTTAAAGCCAACAATAGGTATTTCTAATGAGAAATTAAAAGTATTTGCAAGATACGGAGTAGGAAGTACAGTTGGTTCTTCTCTCGAAATTGGGATAGGGTATTCTTTCAAAGAAAGACCTTGCGGTTGCTTCCCCCAAACTCGATAATTAAGTTATACCTTCTTTAGCATTAAAAATATCCGATATTAAATCCTTAAAGTCAATACTTGTATTTGTATATTTCTTTGATATCAAACTATTTTCAGCAATACCATGTAACAAGAACTCCATATAAAAATCAACTTCATTTGCAGCAATATTTTTTAAATTTTTTGTTACAGTATTTTCTAGTCCATCGATTTTATGAAGAGAAGTTCTGTATTCTTTATCACTAATATCGTTCTTGAGATTAAGTTTATTTTTCTCAAACCATTTCTGAATTGTTTTATATGGATTATCTTTTTTCTTATCTTTTATTTTATTGTTAACAATAGGAAATATATCATTAAATAACTTCTTAATTGTTTTTGAAATTAGATTCATTACTACAATATATGAACCCTCTTGCTCTCCCTCGTAAACTAATTCTAATTTTCCATTAACTGCAGGAACTATGGATAAGAAGTCTGAAACCCTAACTACTGTTTCATTATCATTATTTAAATATAATCTTCTTTCTGCTGATGATATCATGAACTCATAAGCTGAAGTTGTTAATCGAGCAGATACACCACTTTTACTATCTACATATTCATAATTCCTAGCCTCAAAAGCTAACTGCTCAATCATTGTTCTAGCAAGTTCAGGAACATGAATTTTATCAAAAATAGATTTATTTATTCTATTTTCTTGATTAGTAATTTTTTTAGAGATTTCAATAGTTTTAGGATAGTGAGTAAGTATTTGACTACCAATTCTATCTTTTAAAGGAGTAACAATATTACCTCTGTTTGTATAATCTTCTGGATTAGCGGTAAATATAAAATGAATATCCAGAGGCATTCTGAAATTAAAGCCTCTTATTTGAATATCATTTTCTTGTAAGATATTAAATAGAGATACTTGTATTCTAGGCTGTAAATCTGGAATCTCATTAATAACAAAAATGCATCTATTTGATCTTGGAATAAGACCATAATTTATGACTTTGAAATCTGAGAAAGATAATTTTAAATTTGCCGCCTTAATTGGATCAATATCCCCAATCAAATCAGGTACAGTTACATCTGGAGTAGCAAGTTTTTCTGTAAATCTATCAGACCTATGCATCCAGGATATCGGAGTTTTATCAGCTTCATTTTTAATCAAATTTTTAGCATAGTGACTAATTGGATTTAAGGGGTCGTCATTTAAAGGTGATCCCGTAATTACCGGTATGTATTCATCTAATAAATCAACTAATTTTCTTGCAATTTTTGTTTTAGCCTGTCCTCTCAAACCAAGAAAATTAATATCATGTTTCGATAAAATAGCCCTTTCTAAATCAGGCAAAACAGTTTCTTCATATCCATGAATTTCTGTAAATACTTTTTCTCCTGCTTTTTTTATTGAAATTAAATTATCTCTCAATTCATCTTTAATTGATTTAGAAACCCAATTTGATTTCTTTAGTTCACCTAAAGATTTAATATTTAAATAATCCATTTTAGTACTTTTTAATTTTATTCTTACTGTAATCTTTTAATATCATTGAACCCAAATCATTTAAGTCTGTAAAATAAGCTGAACCATCATTTATTTCTGTAAATTTTTCTACGAACTCCATAAGATAAGGATCAGATGCTATCATAAATGTATTAACTCTAATATTATTTTTTTTACAAACTGACGCTAAGTTATATGTCTTATTTAAAATTTTAGGATCTAATCCGAAGGCATTTTTATAATAATTAATACCAACTTTCATACAAGTTGGCTTACCATCAGTAATCATAAAAATTTGCTTATTATTATTTTTTCTTCTCCTTAAAATATCAATAGCTAGTTCAAGTCCTGCGATCGTATTAGTATGATAAGGGCCTACTTTTAAATATGGAATATCTTTTATTTTAACTTTCCATGCATCGTTTCCAAATACGGCAACATCAATTGTATCTTTTTTATATTTTTTCATTATCAACTCAGACAAAGCCATAGCTACTTTCTTTGCAGGTGTTATTCTGTCTTCACCATATAAAATCATTGAATGGCTTATATCAATTAATAAAACTGTTGATGTTTGTGTTTTAAAATCCGATTCAAAAGTCTCTAAATCATTTTCATTCATCATAAAATTTTCGATTCCATGATTAATTTGAGCATTTTTAATTGATTCATTAAAAGCAATTTTTTCAATATTATCACCATATTCATATGGTTTAGTTGAGTAGTCTGAATCTAAACTTGGACCAGAAAAATTAGTAGAATGATTACCAATATTTCCCTTTTTTAACTTACCAAATATTTCATCTAGTGCTGAACGTCTAAATTCTATTTCAGATTTTTTTGTAATTTGTGTTTCTCCATCAGATTTATTTTCAACTACATACCCTTTCTTTTTGAGATCTTCTATAAAATTTCCAATCCCATATTCTGGGGAAGTGATATTATACTTTCTATCAAGTTCAGTTAATACAGAAATAGTTTTATTGAAGTCCCCAGAAGTAATAAGTAATATTTGTTGGTATAATTTAAATAATTCTTCAAAATTTTTTGTTTTTAAATTTTTAAATGACCCAATAAACTTTTCGAAAATTACTCCATCCACAGTGGTATAATTAACGGAACAATATTAAAAGTGTTATAATTATTTTTTAGAAGGATAGGTCTTAATAAAAATTATTAGACCAAGAATTATCATAGGTATACTCAACCATTGACCCATATTTAGAGGAATATCTGCTTCCCAATCTACCTGATTTTCTTTAAATAGCTCATCTATAATTCTAAGAGACCACAATACTATCATAAAAATTGAAAATATAAATCCATCTTTTAATGACTCTCTTTTGAAATACCACAATGAGAGAAGGGAAACAAATAGCAGAAGACAATATAGTGCTTCATACATTTGGGCAGGGTGCCTAGGAATACCAATAGTATATATTTCTGCATAATAAGTATTTCCATTTTTGAATAATCTATAATCTAATTCTTTATCGGATTCTTCGTATATATGATTTCTTATTCCCTCATAACCCATAAGGTAACTTTTAACATTAGATTTATAATAATTATTTTCTGATAGTTCATCAACCCCGACTCCATCACCATATTTTAATCTTATTATTATAGGAACTCCATTTTCTGTAATTTCTCCTGATCTTTTGTGGAAGCTAATATCATCAACTCTACCATCAAACCTAAACATTAAAATGTCGTTAACACTTTTTGCAAATACCACACCACTACCTGATTCTGTTGGCAAGCCGAGAATTTCAGAATTCATAAAATTCCCTGTTCTTATAAAAGCTCCAGCAAGACAAACAACAATTACAATTCTATCCATTACCCAAAAAAATGTTTCATTAGCTTTTCTTGAATAAATTACCATTCCAAGAATAATAGAAATTGCAGCACCGTGACTCGCAAGACCACCTTCCCATATATATAAGATTTTTAATGGATTGGATAAATAGTATACTGGATCATAGAAAAGACAATGGCCTACTCTTGCCCCAACAATAGTTGCAACGACCATATAAAGTGTTAATCTTTCTACTTCCTCAGGATCTCTACCATCTAATTTATAGATCCACCTCATGATATAGGAGCCTATTAAAAAACCAAGAGCAAATAATAACCCATACCATCGTGGTGGTAATCCAGAAATAATTTCAGGGTTGGCATTCCATATTATATAAAATAAGTTCATCATTATTTATTAATTAAATTTCCAAAATGCAGGAGTTAATATGAGTAAAAAAGTGAGTAACTCAAGCCTTCCAATAAGCATTAGTAAGGACAAAAAATATTTTCCTGCGTCAGGTATAGAACTAAAATTACTTGCTGGGCCAACATCTCCTATACCTGGTCCAATATTCCCCAATGTAGCTGCTACAGATCCAATTGCGGTAATAAAATCTACACCCATAAGAGTCATTATCACAGAACCTATAGAAAATATAACAACATATAACATCATAAATGCAAGTATATTAGTTACTACACTTTGAGGAACTTTTGAATTATTAAATCTTAATATAAAAACACCTTGTTGATGAAGTTGTTTTTTTAACTCTATATAACTGTTTTTTAGTAATACTACATGTCTAACAATTTTAATTCCTCCTGAAGTAGATCCTGCAGAAGCTCCAAAAAACATTAGAATAAAAAATAAAATTGTTATAAATTCTGTCCAGCCTGTAAAATCAACAGTTGTAAATCCGGTTGTGGTAATAATTGAGACAACACTAAAAAGAGCTGACCTAAATGTTTCTTCAGCGTAAGAGCTATCGATCAAATATAATGTAATAAAAACTATTGCAGTTAATATTAAAATGAACGAAGAATAAATTCTAAATTCTTCATTTTGAAAAACTTTTTTAAAGTCCAGTTTAATAGCAAAATAAGTTAAGGTAAAGTTAGTTGCAGATATAAACATGAATAAGATAATAGTATATTGAATTAGAGGAGATTCAAAATATCCTATACTTGCATTTTTTGTTGAAAAACCACCGGTAGCAAAAGTTGTCATGGCATGATTTACTGCCTCAAAAGAGTTCATTCCTTCAGCCCATAGTATAAAAAACAACACAACAGTAAATGAAATATAAATCTGCCATAGTCTCATAGCTGTCTCTTTAATTCTAGGCTGTAGCTTATCTACAGATACACCTGGAGCTTCTGCCACAAATAACTGCATACCACCTATACCTAAAAAAGGTAAAATAGCTACTGCCAAAACGATAATACCCATACCGCCTATCCACTGAGTTAAACTTCTCCAGTATAAAATTCCATGATCTAGAATTTCAATATCATTAAGAATACTAGCACCTGTTGTTGTATAACCAGATACAGTTTCAAAGAATGCATCAGGAACATTTGATATTTGATCCGTGAAAATATATGGGAGCATACCAAATAAAGACATTGCAATCCAACTTAGAATAACTATAAGATAACCGTCTCTTCGCTTTAATTCTTTATTTTCATTATCCTTAGTATTATAATAGAGTATAAATCCTATTATAGAATTTACTAGGGATGCAACTAAAATTCCTTTCCATGAACTTTCCCCATGATATATTCCAAAAGGTACAGCTGTAAGCATCAAAAGCCCATTAATTAATAATAGGATCCCAATAATATTACCAATTACTTTTAGATTAAATTTCATTTAAACATTGACTCTATAGTACTTTTTGTTTCCTTTTTCGTCACAATGATAACTCTATCTTCTTCTTCGAATTCAAAGTTACCTCTAGGAAAATGAGTGTCCTCTCCTCTTGTTAGACCACCAACAATACTATCTTCAGGGAAATTTAGATCCTTTAATTGCTTTCCAAGAACACTACTCTCAGGTTTAACCTCTACCTCAATAATTTCAGCATCTACACCCTGAAGTGTAGAATAGTCTAAAAATTTACCTTCACTTATATATTTAAAAATAAAGTTTGCAGCTAAATACTTAATATTTATGGTTGTATTTAATCCCATATTTTGAGCTAAAGGAATAAAATCAATATTTTCAACTTGAGAAATTGTCTTTTTTACACCAGACTCCTTTGCAGCAAGAGATGCAAGAATATTTTTTTCAGTTTCATAAGACAAGGCTAAAAAAGCATCCATATTATCAAGATCCTCTTCCTGCATTAAATCAATATTTGTAGCAGAACCATTAATTACCATTACATTAGATAATTCATCTGCAAGTTTTTCACATTTTTCAATGTCATCACAGACTATTTTAATATTATATTTTTTTGATAGATATTTAGCAGTCATGTAAGCTAAAGGAGACCCACCAAAAATCATTATATTATTAATTTCTAGATTTTTTTTGCCAGCAAGTGATAAAACTTTTTCTACACCATCTTTAGATTCAGCAATAAAGTATGCTGTATCACCTTCCTTTAAAATATTATGAGATCGAGGAATTATAGTTTCATTATGTATCTCGTCCTCTATATCTCTCACAATCGCTACCGGAGTGTAATTGGTGTCAGGATTTAAATATGTTGATTCGCCAAGGGTTTTATCTTTTAAAAGAGAATCTTTATCAATCATTATTCCCATTAAATGAAGTTTTCCTCCCTCAAATTCTAAGGAATCTGTAGCAGCAGATTCTTTGAGAAGGGTTTTAATTTCATTTGCACCAAGTGCCTCCGGATAAATAACTTCATCTATACCAATAGAAGTTAAATCAAATGTATCTTTTCTGTGAAGAAGTTCAGAGTTTGAAATTCTTGCAATACACTTTTTGACTCCAAATTTTTTACCAATTGTACAAGATAATATATTTGTCTGTTGAGAAGATGTAACTGCTATCAGTAAATCAGCCTTTTTTGCGCCAGCTATTTCTAGAGTCTTTATAGACGTAACATCTCCCTTTATAGTAGAAACATCTAAATTATGAGAGGCTTTTTCAAGCGCTTTTTTATCATGGTCAATAATGACTATATTATGGGATTCTTGCGCTAAAAGTTTAGATAGGTAAAATCCAACTTCACCTGTTCCCGCGATAATTATATTCATAAAAAAAATTTAATCGGGATACAAATATAAAAATTTGTAAACATTTGTCTTATTTTAATTTTTTAAAATATTTTTTTGACATTTGATCAACTCTAGGAGCTAAAATAAGAGCAGATAAAATAGTTGGGAATGCCATGATACCATAAGATAGATCAATCAGGCTAATTACAAACTTTAGAGAAGAAACTGAGCCAAGAATAATAAGACCTAAATAGATATATCTGTAAATAATTTTATTTTCTTCTCCAAAGAGATATGCCATACACCTCTCCCCAAAAAATGATAAGCTAAATAATGTTGATATAGCAAAAGTAAGTGTAGTAAATAATAGAATATATGGTCCAAAATTAGGCATAGAGTTGTTAAATGCTTCAGCTACTAATTCTATACCTGCATAATTAAAATTTGTCCATGAATTTGTCACTAGTATAGATAATGCTGTCAAAGTACAAACTATTATAGTATCAACAAAAGGACCAATCATAGAGACTAATCCTTCCTCAATAGGATTCTCAGACTCGCTAGAAGCATGAATAATTGGTGCGGTTCCAATACCAGCCTCATTAGAAAATGATGCTCTCCTTGCTCCTATCATAATTATTGATACAACTGAACCTCCTAAAACAGAATTTGCACTGAAAGCATCAATAAAGATTAATTTAAAACTAGGAATTATCATATCATAATTCAAAAACATTAAATAGAATACAGTAGCCATGTAAACCAAAACCATTACTGGAGCTATTTTGCTTGCAACCTTACCTATTCTACTGATTCCTCCCAATATTACAAATGCAACAATAACAGCTAGAAATATTCCTAATAATAAATCACTATAAAATTTATCATTAAATAAAAATTGATCTTTAAGAATAACTGAGTTAAAAACTTCAACAATTTGATTTGATTGAAAAATAGGAGATACACCTAATAATCCAAAAAAGCAGAAAACTGTAGCTAAAAATTTCCATTGTTTTCCTAACCCATTTACAATTACATGCATTGGACCACCAAAAAATTTATTTTTTGATTTTTTTCTGTACATAACTGATAATGAACACGTATAAAATTTTGTAATCATTCCAAGGAAAGCAGTAACCCACATCCAAAATATTGCTCCGGGACCACCTATTGAAATTGCAACAGCTACACCACTAATATTTCCCATACCTACAATACCAGCAATCTGACTTGAAACACTTTCATAAGGGCTAATCCCTTTATCAGAATTCCTTTTTTTTCTTAGTAATCTAAATGCACTTTTAAAAAATAGTAATGGAATTAATCTAGATCTTAATGAAAAATAAATTCCACCTCCTAATAGTAATGTGACTAATACTGGGCCATTCCAGAGATAATCAGCAGCTTCAATTATAAAATCTGAAAAGGAAATAAAAAAACTCATTAATCAAAGAAAGAGCTAACAAATTCACCCTTATGAAATAACTTTAGGTCACCAACTTTTTCACCTACACCTACATATTTAATTGGTATTTTAAATCTATCAGTGATACCAATAACTACTCCACCTTTTGCAGTTCCATCAAGTTTTGTTATTGTAATTGAATTCACATCAGTTGCCTTAGTAAACTCTTCAGCCTGAACAAAAGCATTTTGTCCAGTACTGCCATCTAATATTAACATTACTTCATGTGGAGCATCTGGTTTAAACTTTTGAACTACCCTCTTAATTTTAGAAAGCTCATTCATAAGATTAAGTTTGGTATGTAATCTTCCAGCAGTATCAATTATAACAACATGATATTTCTCTTCAACAGCTTTCTTTACAGTATCATATGCAACAGAAGCAGGGTCGGTATTCATCCCATGAGATACTACATCAACACCAACCTTCTCTCCCCACATTTGAATTTGATCAACAGCTGCAGCTCTAAAAGTATCTGCAGCACCAATTAGAACTTTTAAACCACCTTCTTTAAATTGGGCCGCTAACTTACCAATAGTTGTCGTTTTTCCAACCCCATTTACACCAACTACTAAAATAACATAAGGGACAGTGTCTTCTGAAACATCAAAAGCATCAAGATCAGAACTATTTTCAGCTAAGATATTAACAATCTCTTCTTTTAAAATATTATTTAGTTCATTGATACTTGTGTACTTATCTTTAGAAACTCTCTCCTCTATTCTTTCAATTATTTTAACAGTTGTTTCAACACCTACATCCGATGTAATCAATACTTCCTCTAACTCATCAAGAACATCATCATCAATTTTTGATTTTCCTAATACAGCTGATTTTAACTTAGAAAAGAAACTTTTTTTTGTTTTTTCTAATCCTTTTTTTAATGATTCAGAGTCATCATCAGTTTCAATTTGAGATTTATCCTCAACTTCCTCTTCGACCTCTTCTGCTTTAGGTTCCTCGACAACTTCTTCTACTTCCTCTTCGACCTCCTCTGCTTTAGGTTCCTCGACAACTTCTTCTACTTCCTCTTCGACCTCCTCT